>CAJIBC010000704.1_pt1 | contig 10618 bp, 8 predicted proteins | sample 9199231 | NCBI WGS metagenome assembly CAJIBC01 (sample SAMEA7708282, study PRJEB35096) | sediment metagenome | biome: marine neritic benthic zone biome [ENVO:01000025]; feature: sediment [ENVO:00002007]; material: shallow marine sediment [ENVO:03000034] sea grass bed [ENVO_01000059] ...
CACAGCGACCAAAGGCCTCTTCATAGGCATTGATCAAACCGCTTTGCCCCAATGCCGCAACGGCCTGCCGCTGGGGAATTTCATCCGGCCGCCCATCCAATCCAATCTTGCATAACCCAGCCGCCATAGCCCCTGAAGAGACCAGCAATACTTCCACCCCCTGGTTGATCAAGGCACAAATCTGATGGGAAATGGACTCGATGGCATGGGTATTCAAGCTACTACGCACCGTCAGCACATTGCTGCCAACCTTGACCACGATGCGCCTGGCTTTTTTTAACCGTAGAGAAGGCATGCTACCCCTTAAAGCGCTTATGGAGTTTACGATGGGTATAGGCTTTGGCTTGGGGGCCGCTATAGTCCGCTACAACATGACCGTTTCCCATCATTCGCCATTGGTAGATCAATAGTCCTTCCAACCCCACCGGCCCGCGGGCATGAATTTTGTTGGTGCTGATACCGACCTCAGCCCCCAGGCCATATCTGAAACCATCGGCAAAACGGCTGGAACAGTTCCAAAAGGCATCGGCCGTATTGGCCAGGTTCATAAATTGGATGGCGCGCCCTTTTTCGCCGGTCACTATGACATCGGTATGACCGGAGCCGTAGCCATTGATATGGTTCAATGCCGCCGCCATATCAGGCACCACTTTAACCGACAGGACCAGGTCCAGATATTCGGTCCGCCAGTCCGCTTCTTCAGCCGGATGGAGATCGATGATCTTCCGACTGGCCTCGCACCCCCTGATCTCCACCCCCTTGGCTTCCAAAGCCTCTTTGAGCGCAGGTAACATAGAGGGGGCAACGTCCTGATGCACCAGAAGGCTCTCGGCAGCATTACACACCGCCACGTATTGTGTCTTACTGTCCACGCTGATCGCCACAGCCATTTCCAGGTCCGCCGCCTTGTCGATATAGACATGGCATATGCCGTCGGCATGTCCCAGCACCGGAATGTGGGTATTGGCCATGATATGTTTGACAAAGGCATTGCTGCCCCTGGGGATGATCAGGTCGATGCTCTCATCCAAACCGAGCATATCGGCCACATCGGCACGTGTCTCCAGAAGCCCCAACCACCCCTGGGGAATACCCGCCGCGACAGTGGCCCGTGTGATGATCTCAGCCAGAATGCGGTTGGTTGCTGCCGCTTCACGGCCCCCTTTGAGAAGCACCCCATTGCCGCTTTTGAGGCAGAGGGAAGAGATCTGCACCAGGGCATCGGGCCGGGATTCAAATATCACTCCAATCACACCGATAGGGCAGCTCACCTTGTAAAGCTCAAGCCCTTTATCCAACTCCACAGCGCTCAGGGTCTGCCCCACCGGATCCTCTAAGCTGATTAAGCTTTTTATCCCATCAACAGCCTCATCTATCTTGTTTCGGTCAAAACGCAGTCGTTTGAGCAGGGGAAGGGCCAACTGCTCCTTTTCGGCACCTTTAATATCCGCTTCATTGGCCGCAGCAATGGCGTCGGCCCCGACCTCCAGTGCGTTTGCGATCGCCCATAGCGCCTTATTCTTTAAATCCGTTGACACAGCGGCCAATTGTATCGCCGCCTGCTTAGCGGAAGCCGCAGTCTGTTGAATTCCCATGGTCATACTCCCCACTGTTCAAAACCCAAACGTTGCATTAGAATATAGATTGCCAGCAAGCCTCTACATACACTAAAGCAATTAAAAATCAAATTGTGATGATGAATGAAAAAAATGAGGCTGCGCTATCAGCCTGGGTTTAGGTGGGATTCAGGTTCTGAGCATATGCGTTTGCATTAACTTTTTGATTTAATTGATCGTATATATCAATATCGGAACAGCCTAAATCTTTTAGCTGCAAATAGGTTACTTTTTCACTATCGGATAAATTTCTGGCCCAAATTGCGTTATCACTGTCTAACTGCTGCCCGAATCTAAGCTCTATGATGCGGCCGTCATCTAATATGTGATAAATCTCCACCATACTGACATTTCCTGGGTCAAGGGTCATAAGTCGACGCAAAGTGGTTGATGGTTGTATTCCAACCGGATTCCCCAATAATGAAAGCAAAAACCGTGCAAATTAGTGATGCATTTTATACCATCTTGGCACAATAATTTATATCTATCTGAATTATAAACTAATTTTTTTTATTTGGCCGAAGCATGCTTTGGTGCGATGTTTCTGATAAAGGGAAGAATCCCATTATATGCGCGATATGCAGCAATATTTGCGTTTGCATTGTGACAAAAATTGTCACATCGGTTCTCTTTTTGCAACACTTTCCTGGTAAAAAATTAGGGCGGTGGATACGCTGTGATTTGATCCCAAGCTTGATTTGAGATATGATTTTAATTCATCTTAGGAGGTCGGCATGCCCAGTGTGATTATTTCCAGAGACTCCCAGTTTGTGAGTGTATTCCCCCTTGAGGCCAAAACCCAAATCGGCCGCAGTCCAAACAACGATATTGTACTGGATGCCGCTGGAATATCGCGTATCCACGCCTGTATCGAGCAACAAAAGAACCGGTTTTTCTTGATCGACGATCGCAGCACCAATGGAACCTTCATCAAAGATCAACGGGTCCGGCATCACGTGCTGACCAATGGCACCTCTTTTCGTATCCTGGATTATCTATTGACCTTTGTGGAAGATGCACACACCCAGGATGTGCCGATGGATGGCTTGGGCACGGCCACTTTAATCGAGAACAAACCCCAAAATATGTTAAGTACCTTGTGGCTGACCCAGCACATGACCCGTAAAAAAGGCTTACAGCAAAAAGTCTTCCGGCTTTTGGAAATGGCCTCAGATCTCATCACAGATGCCGGCGACGCCGACCCGGGAACCCTGGTGTTGGATGCCCTGTTTGACATCACTGGTGCAAAACGCGGCATTGTGGCCAAAAAGGAAAAGCATGGGGAGCCTAAATTCACACACATCCGCGGGTTCGACAAGCAGGGGCAAGGCGCCAAAGTCAGCCAAACCATTTTTCAAGAGGTGCTGGAAGGTGGAACCAGTGTTTATCTGCGCTCTGCCGGCAGGGAGAGCCCCACCAACAGCGTACACATGCTCGGCCTCAAATCGGTGCTGTGCGTGCCGCTGATCACCGGCGAGCAAACCATCGGATGTATCTATCTGGACCACCCCGACCATTCCGGTGTTTTCTCGGAATCCGATCGAGATCTGCTGGTGGCTGCCGCCGACCACATCGCGGAAGCCTTTTTACCGGAAAAGCGCCAATCCGGTAAACCCACCAGTAAAGATGAACAATTGGCTGCTGAGTTAAGACGCCAAGAGATCATCGCCCGCAGCCCAAAGACGCTAAAGGTGTTTCGCGACAGCAAAACCATTGCCCGTTATAACGTGTCGGTATTGATATTCGGCGAGACCGGCACGGGCAAAGAGATCATCTCCCGCTATATCCACGATCAATCCGGCCGCAGGGGTAGCTTCATCGCCCGCAACTGCAGCGCCATCGCCTCCTCAATGTTTGAAAGTGAATTGTTTGGCCATGAAAAAGGCGCCTTTACTGGTGCGGCCGAACAAAAGCTTGGCATTCTCGAATTGGCTGACCAAGGTACCCTTTTCCTGGACGAGGTCGGTGACATGCCCACCGAGTTACAGGCAAAGTTGCTGCGTGCCCTGCAAGAGCAGGAAGTGTGGCGGGTGGGCGGCAGCGCCCCCGTGAAAATCGATGTGCGGGTCATTGCCGCCACCCACAAAGACATCAAAAACAGGCGCAAGGAACTCAATTTCAGAGATGACCTCTACTACCGTCTGGCCAATGTGGAGATTACCGCTCCCAGCCTGCGGGAACGGCCTGAGGATATCGCGCCCCTATGTGATATGATCCTTGAGACGTTCAGCGAAGATCATATGGATCAGAAAAAGACCCGCGGCCTGTCACCCAAAGCGTTACGCCTGTTGGAGGCCTATGACTGGCCGGGGAATATCCGCGAACTGCGTAACACGCTGATCCAGACCAGTTTGAGATGTGACGGAAGAACCATCGAACCGCGCCATCTCAAAGGTCTGATCGATGTCTTTGCCGTGCCGTCCATGCAGGGCAACGAACCGCTGCTTTCATTGCAGGAAGTGGAGCGACTCCATATTATCAAGGCCCTGAAATACGCCAACGGAAATAAATCCGCCGCCGCCAAAATACTTGACGTCGATCGCAACCGTCTCAGCCGGCGTTTGAAAAAACTCGGCATCGATTCATAAAAAGTAAAATGCGGTGGGTTGTTAAATGCCTTGATTATGTAAGATTCTCCGGGTTTACCAGCCCGCCGGCCAGGTTCCCAGCCAGCCAGTCACCCAGCATTTTGCTGCAATATCGCTTACACTGACGGCTGCATCATTTTGCAGCAAACCCCATCAATATCTCATAATAACAATCAGATAGATGCTATCTCCATATGCGACTGCTTCATTTTAAAGCAGGCGTTTTGACTTAAAACCGCCCTCATATCTATCTAACTATCTGTATTAATTAACTTAACACATATTGGCATGCCCATTGCTTTTACCTTAACTGAAATCGGAAACACAAGGCTTCAACCAAACCCAGGAAGCACAGGGCAAAAGGAGGAACTCAAAATGGCATTCTACATTCACCTCGGTTGCGAACTTTCCGGCAAGGCAGAATCCAATCGTTTGGTGGATCGTTGGATTCATACCATTCCCCTTCTCCAACGCCTTGGCATCATGGAAACGGTGCTGGAGCTGTAAGACCGATGATATCAATGCATGGGCATTGAGCGGGGCAGCGGGCCCCATTTAATCACAACTTTACCAAAACTTTTCTAAACGAAAGGAATAAGACAATGAACAGCAAATTATTTAAAAGCGCAGCAATGGCAGGCATCCTTTTTATGACAACCACAGGTTTGAGCCTGGCAAACTCCGAAGTCGACGGCACGGTGACCAACCATCTTGGAAGCGGCACCAACTTGATCAACGCCATCATCAACGGCGACCGCAACGAGGCATTCATCGCCAGCGTAAAACTCAAGGACTCATCGGTTGACGGTACGGTGACCAATGATGTGGAAACGGTGAACTTTGCCGGCAATGCCGTCCTCGGCAACGACAACAAAGCCTCCATTGCCAGCATCAAGCTCGATGATTCCGATGTATACGGCATGGTGAACAACGATGTGGGAGATGTGCTCGGCGTTGCCAATGCCATTGTGGGTGACAACAACAATGCTTCCATCGCCTCCATCGATATGACCCGCAGCGAGGTCAAAGGAACCGTGACCAACCAGGTCGATACACCCGTGACCTTGGTCGGCAACGTCATCGGCGGCGATGGCAATACGGCCGCCATCCGGAGCATCCATATGGAAGATTCAACCGTTAAAAGCTCGGGCAGCATTACCAATCATACCGAAAACGTGACCAGATCCGTTAATCTCGTCGGCGGCAATAACAACACCGCATTGTTGGGGGCGGTGAGCGCCAAAAACACAACGGTTCGCGGAGATGTGACCAACCACATCGAACACATGGAAGACACCATTAACCTCGTCATCGGAGACGACAACGAAGCGGCCATCGGATCTGCTTCTTTTGAATAATATCAGCAGCTGTCCGGAAGGCATGGCTGCCAAAAGCCGCAGCCATGCCCCGACACCCACACCAACCACCCGGAGGTAACCATGAAACTCAATATTATCAAATATGCAGCCTGGATAACGATGATGCTGCTGGCAGCCACCATGAACGCCTATGCCGGGGATTTGGATGACAACATTAAAATCGACGACAAGATTGAAAAGTACGACACCCTCGATCAGCCCGGCATTAACATCCAATACATCAAAAGACGGGCCAAGGCATCTGTTTCAAGCAGCAGCAAAACATCTTCCGGCAGCGGTGATGTGGCCATCGGTGGCTTTATCAACAAACCCGGAGCCGAAGTCGGCGATGTGACCATAATTTTTGACGGCGAAGATATCAACGCCATTAGCAAGTAAGAGGTGTACTATGAAAGCGCATAAACTTAACAAACATCGGTATGGCAGATGGTCTGTGATCGGCATTATGCTCCTGGTATGGACCCTGGCCGGCTGTACCGCCATCGCCCCCAAACCCGAGCAGCTCCAATTGCCCTCTGAACCGCCGATGGTGCGTGAAACCTCCTTCAGCGAAGCCCTTACCCAGCTCGGTGTGCTCAGTGAGATCTATGGCGCCAACTTGATGAAGATCCAAATCCGTGAGCTCGACGATGTCACGGGCACCTCCTACCACACCGGCGGTGAGATTCCCAGAAGCATCACGGTTATGGTGAAAAGTGCACTCAATTCCATTGGCGGTAAGGTGGTCTATATCCCTTTTTGGCCTGATTACTTTGCCGGCATCCAGGTGTCCGGTTACGCCATGAATGACCAGAAGCTGTTGCCCGATGTGATTCTGGCCGGCGGGATTACCGAGTTTGACCGGGGCCTGACCACTTTGGATCGCACGAGGAATTTAGATGCGGAAACCGGTGACTTGAGAGACGCCTCCAGTGCGCTGCCCGGGCGCACCATCGGGCTGGACTACTCCCAAGGGGACAAGTGGAATATGGCTAAAATTGCCGTTGATTTTAACCTGGTCAGTTTCCAGGCCATGTTCGGGATTCCCAAGATGCAGGCCAGCAACGGCATCACGGTTTACAAGGGCATCAAAGAAGAGGAGTTGGGGTTCACCTTGTTTGGCCCCACCATTGGGCTGCGCGGCAGCGTTAAAAAGGTCCAAGGCCGCCATGATGCCGTGCGGATGCTGGTGCAGTTCAGTGTCATTCAACTGGTCAGTCGCTACCTGGACCTGCCCTATTGGCAGCTTTTGGACGGGGCCCAACCCGATCCGGTGGTAATGGAAAACTTGCGGGTCAACTACTTGAAAAAAGCCCCTGCGAACCAGACCTTGCTGGTCAAACGGTTGCTGTGGCTGCACGGCCATCCGGTTGCGGTCAACCCCCAGCTGGACGGTGAAACAAAGGCGGCCCTGGCCAAGGTGGACAATACCTTTGACAGCCAAGCAGCCTCTGTCCCCGTGGATACATTTATCAAATTATACCTGTCGGTACCAGTGAGCGACCACAGCAAAGCGCAGGGCCACCGCTTTGACCGGCTTTGGGCACACTATCAGAACCTGGAAAAGCAAAAAGCATTAAAAGAGACCCAAAAGAAGGCAAAAACGCCCAAGCAGAAGAAACGGTCCATTAAAAAACAACAGCCTGTAAAAAAGGCCAAACCCAAGGCCACCGAACCTTCACAAGAGGCCCCAAAGCATGAAGTGATCATTATCACGCCCCTGGATGCGCAAACCCATCACATCCTGCGACGCATCGTCCGGCGGATAGAGGACAAGCGAAAAAACGAAAACAGCATTCAAGACACCCTATACCCATCGATGATACGCAAGAGCGGGGTCGTACATCCCACGCCATAATCTGCGCAAAATCCAATGTGGGTAAATCGGGGTGAGCAAATAAGGTTGCGCAAAGCTTTCAAAAGCAGCAAAGGAGAAAAAATCATGGCCGCAATTAAGAATATAAGACCAAGCTTTTTTGGTTCAACCATAGAAAATGACTCGGACATCGAGAACACCATCTCCCTGGAATCCGTTAAAGATCCTGAAGCGACCTTGGCGACGGTGATGATGACGCAGCTGCACGACACCCGGCTGGAAACCCAGTTTAACCGTTTGCTGCTCATGGGTCAAAACGATAAGGTGACCCGCACCTTCCCGTTGAATCGCAAAATCACCCACATCGGCCGGTCGCGAAGCAACCCGGTGCGGATAGAAGACCCCCTTGTTTCGGTCAAACATATAACTGTCAGCGTCTCCGATGATTCGTGTGTGGTCAACGACCACAACAGCTCTAACGGCACTTTTATCAACGGAGAGCGCCTGGCGGGCGCCCGTGTGTTGAAAGACGGCGACGAAATTATGCTCGGTAAAACCATCTTGCGATTCGCTGCCCGTCAGGGCGGCGCGCCTGAACAACCGGCTGAAAGGGAAAAAGCGCCGGTTGCTCCCTTTTACAAAAAAAGAGCCTTTATCTCAGCTGCGGCCATGGTGTGCATGGTGATCTCGGCTGGGTTCATTTTCATGGGCACCCATGACGCCCGGGACCGCAATGAAACCAAAGAAGCACCACAGCCGATGAGCAGCCAGGCGTCCCCCCGGCGGGCATTGGGAGAACCTGCCGCGGCCTCGGTCACGGCGGACCAGGCCGACAATACCAACGACATTGCGCCTCAACAAACTAGGCCTGAGAAAACATCCCACATCCAGCGAGCCCTTGCCGACTACGCGGCAGGACGTCTTGACAAGGCCATGCAAACCTTGGATTGGCTCTCCATTACAGCAGAAATCTCACCCGAAGCCGGCCAGGCTGCAAACATTCTATCGATGGTCAAAATGGTCCGGCAGCTGCATACCCAGGCCCTGCAAGCCCAAAAGGAAAAGAAGTTCGCCCAAGCATTGGAGTACTGGGATCGCTTATTGGCCGTAGATATGGAACTGGTGGGTGAACGTCCCAGCTTTTTGGCCGAACAAGCTGAACAAAGGGTTCAAGCCTTGTCTTATGAGTATGCCCTTAAAGCTTATCAATTAAAAAATCATAAAAAGGTAAAACAATTGTGCCAGGTGATATTGCAAATCAACCCAAAACATCCGCAAGCGCTGACCTTGCTGGCTAAAATTGATCCAAAGGCGTGAACACGGAATTTTCTAGGTTTGTTGGATTCTTTCTGACGGCTTCTTCACCTTCAAGCATGCCAGCCTTAAATCCAACAAGCCAATATAAGGGGGGCCCATCATGGAGTCCGATAAAAAGCCGATATCAAAATATTGTCAACTTACCCTAATCGTATTGCTGTTGTTGTGTGCTCCGGCCTATTCCATCGGTCTGTCAGGTAAGACGGCCCCTGACTTTACCCTCAACGATATCAACGGCAAAGCCCATACACTGTCATCGCTCAAAAGCCGGCCCATGGCGATGCTCTATTTTTTCGATGCCGAGTCCAAACCCAGCCATGCCGGACTGGCCGCCCTTGATCAACTGAGCGCCAAATACCGCCGGGGAGATCTTACGGTGTGGGCCATTACCAAATCCGCCCAGGCCAAGGTGGACCAATTCATATCCCATACCCCCATTGGATTTCCCATCTTGATGGACACCGGCGCGGTGAGCAAAAGCTATCAGGCCGATCGCATCCTGCCCACCACCTGCATTCTGGGCCCGGATCTGAAAGTGATGGATCTATTGCACGGCGGGGGCAAATCCACCGAGGTCATGCTGGTGCGGCTGGCCCAACGTGCGTTGCAGCACCGCCAAAGCGAGTTCGCCCGGGCCGTCAGTGAAAAGGTGGTCAAAACCAATCCTGAAAATCTCCAAGCCCGCATTGTCAACGCCCATGCCTTCCTGAGCCAAGGCAAGCTGGATGAATCCAAAATTGCCTTTGCCCAGCTGGCCCAACAAAGCGGCAAGGCCGCACTGGCCGGCAAAGAGGGCCTTAGCGCGGTGGCCGCGAAAAAAGGCCAGGTTCAAAAAGCGCTGGATCTGGCCCAACAAGTGGAGCAAGCCGACCCCAGCCGGGGCCTGGTCAATGTGATCAAGGCCGATGTGCTCTATGGCCAAAATAAAAAGCAGGCGGCCGAGAGCGAATATCAAAAGGCCGCTGCCAAAAAGAACACCGATCCCCGGCATCGCGCCAAAGCCTACAACCAGTTGGCGCGCATCCGGGCCGATCAAGGCCGTTTGGACGAATCCAAATCGCTCTATGACCGGGCCGTGGCCATCGATCCGTACTACATCGAAGCAACGGCCAACAAAGGACTGATCTATGAAAAAGAGGGCCGTTGGGACCAGGCCCTGGCCAGTTACAACAAGGCGTTGGGCATCGACAACCAGGATGTGGTGGCGTTGACCCTGCAAAAAAAGCTGTTGGCCATGATGCAGCTGGAGCAGGACCGCAGCGAAAAAAACCGTATCGATGGCCTGGTCAAAGAGTTGGCCGCCCGGTATCGCAACCGGCAGCAGACCACCCAAAAGGATACCATCCAAGATGATTGGACCTCGCGGCCCCTGGTGCTCTCGTTTGTGAATTTTACCGAAACCGGCGGATTGCCGGTGCGCGACGGGTTTTCCACCATCCTCACCTCCCAGCTGGCCGACAGCTTAAACGCGTCGGGCCGGGTGCAGGTGGTCGAGCGCGTCATTGTCGACAAACTGTTGCAGGAGTTGAATCTGGGGTCGTCGCAGCTGGCCGATCCGGCCACCGCCCTTGAACTGGGCAAAGTGCTGTCGGCCAAACTGATCAGCACCGGATCGTTGTTTTACCTCAATGAGAACTACCTGTTGACCATGCGCCTGGTGGATACGGAGACCACGCGCATCGCCAAGGTGATCACCGCCGACATCGCCGGCAGCGGTTCGGCCCAAAAGGATGTGCAGCGGTTAAACCGCCAGATCCTGGCCACTGTAATGGAGAAATACCCCCTGCAAGGCTACGTGGTCCAGGCCCAGGACGACCGGGTGATGGTGAATCTGGGCGCCGGACAGGGCGTGGTGCCGGGCAGCCGCTTTGAGATCGTCGAACCGGCGGCGCCGGTGGAATATCGCGGCCGGCAATTAAAGGG
>CAJIBC010000153.1_pt1 | contig 10533 bp, 10 predicted proteins | sample 9199231 | NCBI WGS metagenome assembly CAJIBC01 (sample SAMEA7708282, study PRJEB35096) | sediment metagenome | biome: marine neritic benthic zone biome [ENVO:01000025]; feature: sediment [ENVO:00002007]; material: shallow marine sediment [ENVO:03000034] sea grass bed [ENVO_01000059] ...
CTCCAACCGTCCGGTCATGCAAAGCGGCACACGCGGCGCAAAAAACAGGAGCATCAGGTCATCCATCAACCCTTGGGCAAATCCCGGACGGTCGAAGGGGGAGATGGCCCGATCCACGCTCAGGACGCCGTCGAAGCGGCCGCTGAAAAGGACAAATCCCTCAACCGTCATTAAGGCGGATTCGATTGTTCGGTCCCGGGATGACAGCACCGTCACTCCGGTGAGCAGCGTTTTACCGCCGCCGGGCACGGTGGCCTCGATGGCGTGGTGCATCTGCCAGCGCCCCTTTGGGAACAGATCCCGGCAACTCGAATGGGAAGGTATCTCCTCAGATCCCGTGGGCATTTGAATTACGGGTAATTTGGCACAGGCCGCCAACGATACCAGCACGACCAGCTGGGCCGTCATAACAAAGAGCCGTTTCATTGGACCTTCTGGAACTCGGTTGGGGGGATGGATGCATTGATGCGCGGATCGACAAAGGTAAATCGGGTGAAAGAGTCGCTGTTCTCGAAGATGGTCACCGTTTTAATGACCCCCGGTTTGTCAGCCATCACCAGTTCGATGCGCCGGATGAATTGATCCATGCCCTTGTCCTTGGGCGTCATGACGATCTTTTTATCCGCGTCTATGGAGGCCTTAAACATGGGATTGTCTTCAAACCGCCCGTTGAGCCATTTTGAGATCTCCTGAAGAATAAATTCCATGGACTTGAGATTGGAGGCCGAATCCTCCACCCACCCCTTGTCGGATTGAAGATAGCGGTGCACACCACCGTCATGGAGCAGCAAAACGCTCTGCAAAGGCGATTGATATTCCCACCGCAGGGAGGCCGGCCGCTGGTAAGCGAAATAACCCCGGGCAATGAGGGGACGGGCCAAAATGGGCATCTGCTTTTCCTGGATAAAATCCCCTTTGATCGACGTAATCTTCTCAGCCGCCGCCCGCATCTCGTCGAGTGATTGGGCGCCACAAAGCGCGCTCCCGACCACCGAAAGCAAAACGAAAAGCGCCATCAATATATGTCTAACGGTCATACCCAGTTTATCCCAATATCCCCGCAATATTTCCAGGGTAATTCAACGCAATGCGAAAACAATTTTTGATCAACCCCATATAATGGTCCCATCAACCACCTAAAACTTAAAAACTAATTAGACCCTTATGTTGCAAGCGCCGGAGGGCCCCGACCAGACTACGGCGACCGGAGGAGAATCCGTAGCAACAAAAGATGGGCACGCTACGCTTTGCCCATCCTACACAGACTCGGTCGATATTCCGGCGAAGGCCGGAATGAAACTATTCGATCTAACCCTGTATGCGCCGGAGGGCCCCAGAGTCAAGGCGCCGAGGGTGAAGCCGTAGCATCGCTACTGCGATCCCTCGGCAACGCCGGATCTGGGGTCCTCAACAACACCAAGACTGCAGGCGCCGGAGGGCTCCAGAGTCAAGGCGCCAAGTGTGAAGCCGTAGCATCGCTACTGCGAACACTTGGCAACGCAGGATCTGGAGTCCTCCGGCGTCTGCAGTCAGATCATGCCGCCGTTTACGCCTATCACCTGCCCAGTAATATAAGAGGCGTCATCGGAGCACAAAAAGGCCACCACCTTGGCCACCTCTTCAGGACGGCCGATACGGGCCATGGGGATGATTTTTTTGAGGTCGCGCAAGGGGGCGTTTTCCAGCATTTCTGTATCGATCATGCCGGGCGCCACCACATTGACCCGGACGCCCAGTCGGGCTACTTCGGCGGCCACGCTGCGGCTGGCGCCGATCAAACCTGCTTTGGCGGCTGAATAGTTGGACTGGCCGCGGTTGGCCATCAAACCCGATACCGAGGCGATGGAGACAATGCTTCCGGATTTCTGCCGGACCATTTTTTCCAGAACCGGCTTGGTGGCATTGTAAAACCCCTCCAAACTGGTGCGGATCACCCGATCCCAGCTCTTCTTGGACATCATCACAAAGAGCGCATCTGCGGTGATGCCGGCGTTGTTGACCAGCACATCCAGGCTGTCATACTCTTCGGCCAATCCCTCCAGAATGGTCAATGAAGCCTGGGCATCGGTAACGTCAAAGCATGCCAGACGCCCCCGGGCGCCCTGATTTTCCACCAGGGCGAGGGTCTCTTGGGCACCTTCGTGATCGGAGCGGTAGTTGATAATGACCTCATAGCCCCTGGCCGCCAATTCAACGCTGATGGCCCGACCAATGCCCTTGCTGGCGCCGGTGACAATCGCTACTTGATTTTTTTGAGTTTCATCCATTTATAGCATATCCCATAGGAAAAAAGCGTACCTTAAAAATTCAATAACCAACAAAAGATAAAAATATTACCGCCACTGAGCGTTATTCAACTTTCGGGTTTCATTAAAAGCGCCATAGGAGGCGCATTGAGAGCCAGACCTAAAACTTGTTCAAATGTCTTTGGCGGTAAGTAACCACCGAAAACATCATCACTCGGCTCGTACAACTTGCAGCGTCACCTCAGCGATCACCTCTTCACCTATCTTACAACACCCTTCAATCTCACGGAAGCCTTCAAATTTAAAGCTGTTTCGGGTCTCGGTGACGATCACCCCGCCCAAGGCAACGGCCGGGACCGTTAATTTGGCTTTTTTGATCCCCACCAGCCAACCACTAACGCGAGTCCCCTGACCCTCCACGTTCAAACATTCCAGACCATTGCTCAATCCCGACGTCTGGGCCACCAACTCGATGAGCAGCATCGAATTAACGGTCCCGCCGTCACTCAGAGGCCATTGATCCGTCGGGGTGGCCCGCGAAACGGCCGATTCTCCATCGATTTTGACAATCTCATCGATGAGCAGCATTCTCCCACGATGGGGGAGCAGCTCTTCAAGGCTGGGATAGGTCGATGGACAGGTCATCGTGATGGCCTTTCAAAGGTGAAAAAAGCATTGATGGAACCGGCAATAATCGATACGGTACAGTTTTTTTAGTGCTAATCTAGGGTATATGCCCTTTCCGAACTGGTAGAGCTACTATAATTCAATCGGGTTGTAAAGAATCTGGGCAAGGTGATCATATGGAAGCGTCAACATTACTGGACGATTTGAAGGTTAAAATCATTGAGGTGCTGAACCTGATGAGTGTTCAACCGGGGGATATCGATCCGGATGAACAATTGGTGGGAGGGCGATTGGGTATCGATTCCATCGATGTCCTTGAGCTGGTGATCATGATGGAAAAAGATTACCACCTGACCATCGACAACAAAGAGTTGGGCGCCCAGGTATTCGGTTCGCTGCGCTCAATGGCCCGCTATATTACTGAAAACACCAAGGAGTCCGCCAATTGACCCCTCAACGGGTTCGCATTGCCGGAACCGGCATTATTTGCGCCTTGGGATCGGGCAGCGCCCAGGTGATCCAGGCCATTGAAGAGGGCCGATCCGGGCTCAGCCCCTTGACCCGCTTTGCGGTGTCCCACACCCCGCCGCTGCCGGTGGGTGCATCACCGGATGTTACGGATGATCCACTCCTTGTGCAAACCATATCGCTGGCCCGCATCGCCGGGGACCAGGCCATGTCCAATGCCCTTCAGGAGAGACCCGATGCCGTTGTGATCGGTGTGACCACCGGTGGCATGGCCCTCACCGAAGCGCTTTTAAAACAAGGCAACAGTACCCCCGATGCCTACCGCCATCACGGCATCGGTATGGTGGCCCAGGATCTGGCCGGACGCTTTCAATGCAAAGGGCCGATGCTCACCGTCTCCACGGCCTGCTCTTCAGGCGGCTGCGCCATCGCCTTAGCGATGGCCATGATACGGTCCGGGCGCTACCAACGGATCCTGACCGGCGGCGTGGACTCTCTGTGCCGCCTCACCTATTATGGCTTCAAATCGCTGCAACTCATCGATCCGGAAGGATCCCGGCCTCTGGACCGGGAGCGGCGCGGCATGTCGGTGGCGGAAGGCGCCGGCCTGCTATTATTGGAGGCGGTGGATGATGACCATGACGGGATTGAAATCCTGGGGGCCGGCCTCTCCTGTGATGCCCACCATCCGGCCCAACCCCACCCCGAAGGTGACGGTGCCCTGGCGGCCATGGGGTCAGCCTTGCGCGATGCCGGGTTGGACGTGAACCACATCGACTATATTAATCTGCACGGCACCGGCACGGTGGAGAACGATCGCTCGGAATCCGCGGCCATCAATCGCCTCTTTAAAAATGCACCGCCGCCGCTCTCTTCAATCAAAGGCGCCACGGGGCACACCCTGGCGGCCTCCGGCGCCATCGAAGCGGTCATCGCCGCTCTCTGCGTGGACAACGGCCTGCTGCCGGCCAACACCGGATGCCGCACACCGGACCCGGCCTTAAACATCGCACCGGTGGTGGAGCCCACACGCAAGTCCGTGGGAAAGGTGCTCTCCAACTCCTTTGGATTCGGCGGCAACAATGCGGCCGTCATCGTCGGCCGCCGCTCCGGACAGGCTAAAAGCCCTGACCAGACACCATCGATTCAACATCCGCTTACCGTCACCGGCTTGTCCACTGTCACCGGCGCCGGCTTTACGGACCACACCATTGACCATTTAGCCAGGGGCGTGGGGTGCAAGGGAAGAATCGACACCCAAACCCTCTGCCAAGGATTGGCGCCGGGTGTGATTCGCCGGGTCAAACGGCTCTCGCAAATGGCGTTGGCCCTGTTGACCGACATGCAAACCCGGGAGGGGACCCTAAAACCCGAATCGATCTTTTTCGGCACCGGCTGGGGATCCCTTTCCGAAACCAACGATTTTTTAAACGGCCTTTTTGATTCGGATGAAAAATTTTCCAGTCCCACGGATTTCATCGGATCGGTTCACAACGCGGCGGCCGGACAATTGGCCCTCATGGCAAAGGCCACCGGCGCAAATTTGACGTTTTCCGGCGGGGACTACTCCTTTGAACAGGCCCTTTTCAGCGCCCAAATGCTGGTGGGCGGAAGCGACCCTGTGTTGGTTCTGGGTGCGGATGAGACCCATGACACGCTCTCCCCTCTTTTCGATCCTTCGGTGGCGGCCGGCGCATCCATGTCCGATGGTGGCGGCGCCTTGATGCTGCGCCGCACCCCCAACCCCACCGGCCCGACCGTGGCATTGCCCTATTTTGCAAATGATCTTGAAAAACCGCCGGATCTTCAAGACTTGGTGATGGCGCTGGGCGGCCCCGAGGGAATTTGCGCCAAATATGATCTGATCATGGCCGGGCTGCCGGGCGCCCAAAGAGCCGACGCCCAGAGACAGCTCGATCAATTTATCGCCCTAAGCGGTTTCCGGGGTGAGGTTCTGGATTATCGCCGGTTAACGGGAGAATATGCCACATCCAGTGCGGTGGCCACGGTATTTGCCGTCTCCTTGGTCGCCGCCGGGATAACCGCCGGAAAAGATCCAGTGCTTGAGCGTGCACCCGAAAACACCGCGCCCCATGCCCGCAACATCCTCATCTTGGGGCTGGGATCCGTCGTGACCGCCATAGAAGTGGGGTCTTCATGAATGTCCTGCTCATCTCGGCCAATACGTTGACGGCCCCCTATCCGGTCTATCCACTGGGATTGGACTATGTGGCCGCTGCACTTACCCCCAAGCACCGGGTGAAAATCGCGGACATGAACCTGATCGATATGGGGGCCCTGGCCCGGCAGATCGATGACTTTAATCCCGGGGCAGTGGGCATCTCCCTGAGAAACATCGACAATACCGATACCACCGATCCCCGCGGATTTATCCCGGTGTATAGAGACTTGGTGCGTATGGTCCGCAGCCATACCAACGCCCCCATTGTCCTTGGTGGTGCGGGCTTTTCGATTTTTCCGGAAAAAATATTATCGGCATTGGCCGCCGATTACGGTATTGTCGGCGAGGGAGAACGCCTGGCCCCACTTATAGAGGCCATTGAAAACCGTCAACCCATGGAGACCCTACCCGGCATCGTAACGCCGGGCCACCCCTATCGCCCTGCAGGTCCCATACCGAAAATCCCCTCCCGTGCTTTGAATTCAGAATACGGGCACCTGGCGTATTACCTGCGGCACGGTGGCATGCTGAACCTTCAAACCAAGCGCGGCTGCCCCTTCCATTGTATTTACTGTACATACCCCCACATTGAGGGCAAACGATTTCGCCTGATAGACCCTCATGAGGTGGCCCAGACCGCAAAAGCCGCCCAGGAAGCCGGCGCCAAATATATCTTCATCACCGATTCGGCCTTCAACGCCGACATCGGGCACAGCCTGGCCGTGGCCGATCAGTTTCGCAAGAAAGGCGTCTCTATCCCGTGGGGGGCTTTTTTGGCGCCGATGAAGATGCCGGAGCGCTATTTCGATGCTTTGAAGAGCGCCGGTATGCGCCATACCGAATTTGGCACCGAATCGCTCTCCGACCGGGTACTGAAGGCGTATGGCAAACCTTTTGACCGGCGCCAAATCCTGCAGACCCATGATCTTGCGGTGGCTGCAGGCCTGCATGTGGCCCACTATTTTTTATTGGGGGGACCCGGTGAAACAACCAAGACATTGGAAACAACCCTGTCTCATATTGACAAACTGAAAAAATCCGTTCTATTTCTTTTCTGCGGTATGCGCATATATCCGCACACGGCTCTTTTTGATCTCGCTGTTCGGCAAGGCCGGCTGGCGCCATCTTCCGACCTGCTGGAACCGGTCTTTTATCAATCCGCCGACATCCAGCGAGAGCAGATCATTGAACTTGTTACCGCCAAGGCCGCCAAACGGATCCACTGGGTCATCGGTTCAGGGGGCGACGAGAACAGTGAGTTGGTCAAGCGCATGTATGCCAAGGGATATAGCGGCCCGCTATGGGAATATTTAATCCGGTGACGACAAAGGTTAGAACAAAACCACCCAATGTGTTATATGAACAAATTCGTCGATCTGAAATCGGACATTCTTGAAGCTGATGGCATGATCACGGCCCATGTTGAAGTGCCTGCAGAGTCCATCTGGTTTGATGGACATTTCCCTGGCCAGGCGATATTGCCGGGTGTGGCGCAATTGGCGATGGTCGTTCAAATACTGGGCCATGCCTTAAAAAAAAACGTGTATGCCGCCAACGTGAGCCGGGTTCGCTTTAAACAAGCAATCATGCCCGCAGAGCGCATCGAGGTACAGATTACCCCCAAGGATGACCAAGGAGTGGCATATGGATTTCGCCTGCTGAAAAAAGAAGAGCTGGCTTGCAGTGGATTTCTGAAATTAGGGGACACATAACGATTAAAAAGGAGATAGGATACATGGCCGGAGATATAGACAGCATCATTGTGCGAATCGCTGAGATTATGATAAGTGAGCTAAAACTGGAAGATGTGACGGCGGACAAGTTCGATCCGGATCTGGACCTGGTGGATGAAGTCGGTATCGACAGTATGGATCTCGCGACGGTGGCCCTGGTCCTGAGGGATGAATACGGTGTCCGCATCGATGAAGACGACTACCCAAAGCTGACCAATATTCGCCTGATCGCGGAGTATTTAAATCATAAGATGGCTGCATAGCCTCTGATAAAGTGGAGGCCGCAACTGTGGAGCCCGCAACCCGAATAAATGCAAACGACAACCGCAAAACGGAAAATAACTATAAGTTCTCAGAGCTGATTGCACCACCCCATGTCCGGGAGCGATGGGAAAAAGTGCGTAAATTCTTTTTCTTGCGTGAGTCGACCTATGATATGACGAACCGCTGTAACATCCGCTGCAACGGCTGTTACTACTATGAAGGGGAAAAACAATTCGCCAAGGAAAACCGCGATCCGGAAGCATGGCGTCAATTGATGCAAGAAGAGAAAGCGCGCGGTATCACCTATGTGGTGCTGGCCGGCGCCGAACCCTCCCTGGTGCCGGAGTTGTGTCAGGTCTGCTATGATGAAATGCCTTTGGGGGCCATCGCCACCAACGGGCTGAATTTGATCCCCAAGTCCATCGACTATAAGATCCACCTCTCCATATGGGGCAATGACGCCACCAGCCTTGCGACCCGCAAGGCCAAAGACATGTTGCAGCGGCAGGTCGAAAACTATCATCAAGATCCGCGTGCCTTGTGGGTTTACACTTTCACCCGCCATAACATTGCTGAAGCCCAGCAAGTTGTCGAGACCTTGGCCCAAAACAATTGCAAGGTCACGTTCAATCTCTTTTCAGCGCCGGTGGGATATGACGGGGACCTCAACCACACGGCCAAATCCCTGAGAGAGACACGCGCGGTCATGGCCGATCTGCTGAATCGATATCCGCAACATGTGCTCTACTCCCATTACAACATTGTGGCGCACACCCATAACCACGGACTGCACCATCTTTTCGGCTGCTCCTATCCCCGGCAAAACCCTTCCACCGATATTGGTCTGGGCAAATCCTTTCGGCAATACCGAACGGATTTGAGCTGGGATCGCGAGGCGGCTTGCTGTGTTCCCGATACCGACTGTGTGGATTGCCGCCACTATGCCGCCGGCAGCGCAGTGGTCACCGCCCGCCTGTACCGCCATGCGGTTGACCCTGACACCTTTAACGCCTGGTTGGACTACGTGGATACCTATCTGGCGGTTTGGGTAAAAGGATATGAAAAAGGGCCCAATCTGATCTCTGAACTGGTAGCGCCTCCCGGATTTGAACTCCCCCCGGCGTAAGGAGAAAACAATGAAAACCGTCAGTTCACTGCTTGATGAGCAGTGGCATAAACGCTACAAACGGATATCCAAGCTCAACATTCGCAGCTCAATCTACGATGTCACCAATCGATGCAACCTGCGATGCAAAGGCTGCTTCTTTTTTTCTTCGGACGAGCACACCGCCGCCGAAGAGCAGCACGATATCCAACACTGGGAAACCTTCATCGACAAAGAGAAAGAGCGTGGCGTCAATCTGGCCATATTGATTGGCGGAGAGCCCACCTTGTGCCTTGACCGCCTGGAAGCCTTTTACAAACGCCTGCCCAGTTTCTGCGCCACCAATGGCCTGGTTAAAGTCCCCCGGGACCGGTTCCCTGACATGATGGTGGGAATCTCTCTGTGGGGCAATGAAGATGACGAAAAGGTCCTAAGGGGCAAGGATACCTTCTCCATCTCAAGCCAAAACTATGCCGGCGACCCCCACACCTATTATCTCTACACCATCACCCCCAAACAGATCGGCAAGACCCAAAACATCATTCGGAAAATTCAGGATGTGGGTCTCAAGGTGCACATGCAATTACTCTCCAATGACGAAGGCGTCAACGGTTTCCATTGGCAGCCTGAAGAGCTCACCGCCATTCGGCAAGAGATGGACGACATGCTGGACCAGTACCCCGACACAGTGATCTCTTCAAAATATTATCACAAGATCATCACCACCGGCAAAATGCTGGATCGTGACTTCGGTTGGATGGAGTGCCCCTCGGTCACTGCACCCCTGGACAAGCGAGACCCCCAACCCAAACGACTGACCAATTTTATTCGTTGGGCATCGGACCTGCAAACCATGCACCGCTGCTGCACTTCGGAAACCCGGGATTGCAGCACGTGTAAAGACGGCGCAGCCCACATGAGTTGGGTCATGGTCAACAAACGCGCCCATATGCGCAGCAGCGAAGATCTGCAGAACTGGATCGAAATATACGAGATGTTTGCTAAGCTCTATCAGTTTATTCCCTGGTAAATGTATAATGACCTCTACCCCACCGGTAATCATTGGCTACGATGCCGTTTCACCCCTCGGCATAGATTTAGAAACCCAATGGCAGAGGGCTGTCAATGGGCGCAGCGGCATTGGACCTTTGACCCGCTTTGAACTCTCCGACGATTTTCCCGTCCGCATCGCCGGAGAGGTGGAGGCCATCGACCATCTGCCCTATCCCTTTCTAAAACCCAGAGAAGAGGCCCGCTGGCCATCCCCCATTTTCAAATACGCCCTGCTGACCGTTCAAAGGGCCCTGGACAGATGTGGCCTGGAGATTACCAACGAACTGGCACCCAGGGTCGCCGTCACCTATAGTTCCGCTGTGGGCGGGCTGGATACGCTATTGTCCGCAGACCGCAAACTGATCTCCCACGGCAAACTGCCGGCCCCTTGTGTAAACCCCAATAGCTGCATCAATATGGTGGGCGGCAAAGTCTCCATGCTGACCGGTGCCACCGGACCCATCTGCGCAACCATCACCGCTTGCGCCACCGGACTGACCTCCATCACCATGGGGGCCATGCTGCTGGCACAGGGCCGGGCCGATGTGGCCATCTGCGGTGCGGTGGACTTTGCTTTGACAGAACCCATCGTGGCCGGTTTCGCCACCATGGCCGGCGCCTATGTTCCCAGGGAGGGGGCGCCCCCGGAACCGCCTCAAAACGCCAGCCGTCCCTTCTCCTTTAACCGGCGCGGTTTTGTGATATCCGAAGGGGCCGGATGCATCATCCTGGCCACCCGCCAATTTGCCGAAGACCACGGGCTGATCCATGGCATCGAGTTGGCGGGATGGTCCATGACCTCCGACGCCCGCCATTTTGTGGCCCCCAACTTGGAGACCGTGCGCCATTGCATCC
>CAJIBC010000436.1_pt1 | contig 10519 bp, 10 predicted proteins | sample 9199231 | NCBI WGS metagenome assembly CAJIBC01 (sample SAMEA7708282, study PRJEB35096) | sediment metagenome | biome: marine neritic benthic zone biome [ENVO:01000025]; feature: sediment [ENVO:00002007]; material: shallow marine sediment [ENVO:03000034] sea grass bed [ENVO_01000059] ...
GGATGCCGTCATACTCTCTGAAGAACTCTCCACGGGGTAACCACCACCAGCGCAAACTAGTTTTTTTCGATCATCCCTTTTTTAATAGCCATAATCACTGTATTTTTCTTGACTTTCTTTTTTAGTTATACTAATGTTTCATTTCTATTTTCATCTTGCCTATCAATGGAGATCGGCACCAGGGACCCACGATCGGCTCCCGACAACATCATAGCTTAGACAACGGCGTCTGCTATCCAAGGGTGGATCAGGCGCCGGTTTGCGTTCATCGGCGACCTCCCCTTGCGCACACCTGACCGCCAAGCGCCAACAGCGCTCGGCATCTATACCGGAAAAGGAGAAGATCTCATGCGTTTTTCGAAAAAAAATGATGTTCTCGGAACCGTCAACCGCGGCAATCCGGCAGAATCTAGCCTGTGTACGCTTTGCCGGGCTGACTGCGAGGGAAAATGCGAAACCTGGCTCTCGAGCATGGTGGGTCGAAAGTTGCTCTATCCGCGGGATTTTGGATTGGTTACCGCCGGTGCCAACAACACCACCCATGTGGGGGTTTCCTACAACGCCCTGCGCATTCAAGGGTATGCCTACGGTGCCCATGGATTGAACGGCAACCTGACCAACGATCCGGACGACTGCATTTTCCCCAATGTGGACCTGACCACGGAATTCGGCAACGAAGTTAAAACCAAGGCCCGCATTCCGCTAATGACCGGCGCTTTAGGATCCACCTTCATCGCCGCCAAATACTGGGATTCTTTTGCAGTGGGCGGCGCCCTGGCCGGTATCCCCATCGTCATCGGTGAAAACGTAGTGGGTGTGGATCGTGAATCCGAGATCAATAACGGTAAAATCAACAAGGCGCCAGAGCTGGATCGCCGCATCGATGGCTACCTGCGCTATTTTGACGGCTACGGCGGCATCTTTGTACAGCTCAACGTGGAAGACACCCGCAACGGCGTGGCCGAATACGTGGTTGACAAGTATGGCGACAGATGCATCATTGAGTTGAAATGGGGCCAGGGGGCCAAGGATATCGGCGGAGAAATTCAGGTCACCAGCATCGATTATGCCCTGTTCTTGAAAAAACGCGGCTATGTGGTCGACCCCAATCCGGAGCTGCCCGAAGTTCAGGAAGCCTTTGAAAAAGGCGCTATCAAATCCTTTGCCCGCCACAGCCGTTTAGGCGGCACTAATCTGAACTCCGTGGATTTGGTCCGCGAAGACTTTATGAAGAGCGTAGACTACCTGCGCAGCTTGGGCTTCAAGCGGATTTCCCTAAAAACAGGTTCCTACGGCATGACAGAACTGGCCATGGCCATCAAGTTTGCCACCGATGCCAAATTGGACCTACTGACCATCGACGGCTCCGGCGGCGGCACCGGTATGAGCCCATGGAACATGATGCAAAGCTGGGGTGTACCCTCCATCAACCTGCACGCCAAGGCCTACGAATACGCCAGCGTCCTGGCGGCCAACGGGCACAAAGTGGTGGATCTCTCCTTCGCCGGTGGTTTTGCCTTGGAAGACAGCATCTTCAAAGCCCTGGCCCTGGGAGCACCTTACACCAAGATGGTGTGCATGGGCCGCGCCGTAATGGTGCCCGGTTACCTGGGTGCCAATATCGAAGGCGTTCTGAATCCGGAACGCAAAGAGGAGATCTGCGGCAATTGGGACAAACTACCCAAGTCGGTAAGCAGTATCGGCACCAAGCCGGAAGATATTTTCTCAAGCTACTTCGATATCCAGAAAAAACTCGGCAAAGACGAAATGAAAAACATCCCTTACGGGGCCATGGCCTTCTGGACGATGGCCGACAAACTGAGCTGTGGGCTGCAGCAACTCATGGCCGGCGCCCGCAAGTTTGACCTCAACCAAATCTCCCGCCATGACCTGTTCTCCGCCAACCGGGAAACCGAAAAAGAGACCGGTATTACCCACTGCGCGGATGTCAACGACGAGTTCGCCAAGAAGATCTTGAATAGCTAAAGATCTTCTTACTCAATACACACCCTGTCGGCATGGGGCCGGCAGGGTGTTATTAACCTATAAGATCTTGAGCCATATCATACGTGCGGCCTTTTTACCGTTGTTCTTCCATTGAGAGGGGATGTGCCGGGTGAGGTAGATGACATCTCCGGCCGTCAACTGCTTAACGGAATTCTGGATGGTGACCTGCAATTCACCTTCAATTAAAAATCCGAACTCTTCGCCCTTATGGATAAAAAAATGCGCCGGCAGCTTCTTGTTCGCCGGGATCTCCAAAAAGTAGGGCTCTATGGACGACGGCAGATCGACCGGTAGCAGGTGTTGCCCTTTAATACTGCCTTTGGGCATATCAGAAAAGCGGATTACCTTCCCGCCGCCGGCAAAAATGTAAGGTTTCTGCCCGGCCGGCTCTTTCTGAATAAAATATCCCGCGTCCACTGATAAAATTTGAGCTATTTTAAATAGCGCGGGAAGTGACGGATAGATCAAATTACTTTCGATCTGGGAGATCGTGCTGGGCGTCACCCCAACCATGCTCGCCAATTCTTTCTGGTTCATGCCCTGCTTGGTCCGAAGCTGTTTAAGACGAGCACCTAAATCCAGGCCCGACGGTACACTTTTATCAATATCAAAACTAACCGTCATACCGTCCGCCCAGAAAGATTCCGGCTTGTTGATGCTCTTGGGTTTTCGGTTGTGGGCTTTGAGAATGGTCAAGGCGCTTTTACCGCGCTTGATCGCCAGGTCAATGGCCACCTGGGCTATTTGGTTGATATGGGCTTTAAGGCGGTTTGAGTGGGCGCCCTTTTCGATGACCCAGTAGGCAATGGTCTCCAACTCATATAGCCTAGGACATGCATGTGAGTAGAACTTTAGAATACTCTCCTCACCCTCCCACAAATCTTGCATACCGGTAAGGCTTTCAAAGACAAGACGAACATCGCCGGAAAGGGATTGATGTATCCCATATATCGCTTCTGAGACCTTTTCCGGCTTTTCGGGCTCATTCACTTTGACGATTTGGTAGGGCCACTGCGCACCGTCTTTTTCATAGAATTTGCTAAACACAGAAGATCCGTCGCCTTTACCGTGTGTAAAGCAATCTAGAATGGTGAGTTGGGGATCTTGCGCCAGAGGGCCTAGTTCTTGGACCAGCGTCTTGGGAGAACGGTCAAAAGTGACATAAATCAATGGCTTGCTGTGTTTCTGAGATTCCTGTATGAAATTGAGCGTAAAAGGAAACGCCAGACTTCCGGCTTCGTCGTACCAGATGACATTATCCCCGATAAAGAGCCCGTCAAGGCACCGATCCAATTCACTAAGGCCTGTTGAAACACGCGCTTTCTCTGAAAACATTCTGCTTTACCTCGATGCTGTAAAACAAACCCTATCCAATGCGAACAAGGCTTTTAACCTTTTTTGCCATCTTTTTTATGCAACCATAGGGTCTACTTAGCCGGCCAGACTGTATCTCTTCTCACTTCTACGGTGTAGCAAAACCGGGCCCATTCAAATTCACGATTGGATATGGGGCAGCGCAACCTCACTTTGGCGTCGCTCACACCCACGACCTCCCAGTCGCCTTTCCGCTTTCCGCCTTCGATTCGAATCTTTTGCCCCTCCTCAAAGGGATAGGGCTCAAATATGGTGACATCATAATGCTTCATGGCCATGGCTCCTCTACCATTTTTCTATAATATAATACAACATACCGAAATAAGCGATGCTGACCATCAGCAATACCATCAGGGGGATCCGCATGTGCCGGTATACCGGTATCAAACCGGTGTCAAAGTATTCATTGGACAGCAACAGGCATAAATGCAAAGGGGAGAGCAGCACACCAACAAACCCGCTGGCCAATGCCAACATCATATATGGCAACATGATATGCGCTTGATCCAAAGCTTGGATCAGGGAGATGAGTATGGGAAAGGTGGCCCCCACGAATGCTATGGTAATACCGCTAACGGTCCCCACCAAAAAGGGAAGTAAAACACAGATGGGTATAAACGGGATGTGCCACTGCAACATTTCTTGGCTGAGTTGGGAAACTGCGCCGCTATCCTCCAGGATGCTTTTAAATATCAGGATGGATGCGACCATATAAAGCATCTTCAACATGGCGGGCTGTCGAACAATGGCCCACCGTTGGGGCCAATCCATTTTGTTGCGCCTCCAGACCCAGAATATCGCCAGTATCAGGGCGATGATCAGCCCTATCTCCTTGGCCACCAATTTCATCTCCCCAGGCAGCCGGACAGACAAAAAAACACCTAATCCCAACCCTGCAAAAATCACAAAAGCGATGGGCGCCAACCGACGCAGGAAAGGGCCGTATGATTTGGTATGGGCCCCTTGGATCTGTATCTTCGCATCCAGGAGTGTTCCTCGCAACGGCCAGTACCCGGCGATAACCGCAACTAGGGTCAGCGGCAAGGTATAAAAAACCAGCAGCCATAAATCGATGCCTGCCAGGGCGGTGGTCAGCAAAATACCGGGGTATAGCGGCCACCAATACTCCCAGATATGTCGGTACCAATAATTGATATAGCTCAATTGAGCGCCGGACAGGCGGTGGGCCTGCCCCATGCTTTTTACCATGGGCGCTGAAAAAATTGCACCGCCGGGCATGGGGAGAAGCCCGATAAGGGCTGGGAAAATAACCAGATTGATCCGTGGCCGTTGAACCAAGCCCTGGAAGGAATTCAGCAAGCTTGCCATTTGGCCGCTGCGCTCGAGAGTGTGGCTCAAGACCAAAATCAACCCCACGACCATCGACAAACAAAGGGTTTTGGGGTGAATCAATGCCATTGCAAACGATTGACCAATATCCATCGGGGCCATGGTGAAAAACAAGCCCAGTCCCAGGGCACCGCCCAAAAATGCATTTCCCAGCATCCACTTGCGCTTGATAGCGATAAGAATCAGGACGAAAATAATGAGGATGCGTACAATGGCCGGCATGCTATCCATTTACCGGGCCGTAAGAGGAGAGATCTGCAGATTTACCCTTCTGTTTTGGGATCTTCCTTCAGGTGTCGCATTGGACGCGATGGGTTGGGCCTCTCCCATTCCGGCAATGAGCAGACGCGCCGGCATGGTCCCCTGGCTGGAGAGGTACTCGGCGACACTGCGGGCTCTCTTTTCCGATAGGCCCTGGTTGTAATTTTCAGCCCCGACACTATCGGTATGGCCAATCACATCCACGGTGGTCTTTTCGTACTCCTTGAGCACAACGGCCACAGAGTTCAACACCTCGTAAAAGCCAGCGTTGATATCGGGCGATCCGGTGGCGAACGTAATATTACCCGGCATGTTGAGCATAATCTGATCACCGATACGGGTGACGCTAACGCCTGAATTTCTCAGACGCTGACGCAGCTTGGCCTCCTGGACATCCATGTAATACCCAATACTGCCGCCGGCCAAGGCACCCAACCCGGCCCCGATGAGGGCATTTTTCTGACGATCCTTGCTGTCGGCCGTAATCAAACCGATGATGGCCCCGCTGGCCGCACCGATGCCGGCGCCGATGGCCAGCTTGCTGGTCTGCTTCTCGTCCGTGTAGGGGTTGACGGTGCTGCACGCAGTGGCGGTAAAAATTAAGGCTAAGGACAAAACACAACATTTTAAAAATTTGGAATTCATACAAACCTCCCTGCTCCAGCAGTTGATTTCATATACCAAACCTTTATGGTTTCGGAAAAAGTTGTTAATCGCGTCTTCCCGGCGAAGACCGGGATCCGGAACTGACCGATCTTACTGGATCCCTGCCTTGGCCGGGAAGACGGCTCGAGCTAAATTTCGACTTCTTGCGAATTCATCAAACCGTGAAACACTAAACTTTCTGCTGTCGCATTGCAATGCTTTCTTAAGCATTACAGCAATTCTCTGTTGGTCGCGGCTCTTTTAGGGTCGTGGGAAAAATAAATTGTACGATATTGCACCGGAATTGAAAACGGATTCAAAGACAAACAAGATTGGGCTATTTATTTCTCCCACGGCCCTTAACTTGCTCTGGTGCAAAAACCCCTTTCCAGCACAACGGAAAGGGGTTTAAATTTGAGCTTTGCGATTTACGGCCTAATTAAAATGCATATGTCACATTGGCGCTAATGATATCCACACTTGCATCCCATTCACCGATAAGTGTACCCTTCTGGGCAGCATCACTCGTGCCGGTTGTATCTACTTTGGGATCAGCCACGAAAATATGGGTATATCCAAAGTTAAACTCAAATTTCTCTGTGGCTTTGTATCCCCCCCCTATGGCCACCCAGAATCGATCTTCACCTGGAATACGTGGTGTGCGATGCGCTGCATCCGGGATAGGTGTCTTATCAAATGCGATACCAAATCGCCCAGTGCATTTTGAATTGGGTTTGTAAATCACACCCGCTCCATATCGCCACGTGTCGTCCCATTGCAGATCTAATACCGTATCACTCTGACCACTGTCGTATTTAATCCGAATTTCATCCAGGTGGCTCCACTTGGTCCATGTTGCATCGGCCACCACAGCCCACTTATCGCTGAAGGCATGGTGCACGGCCAAAGAAAATGTTTCCGGGATATCCACATCAGCAGAAATATTGCTGCCATCGACAAAGTTCAGAGCAGCAGCCACCGGAGCAACCGTTGGATCGAATTCCCACTTGGCACGGCCTTCCAGTTCATGAGAAATCACAGATCTATATGCAACTCCTATTCTAGTGCTGTGTATCGGTTCAAACATAAAACCCAGATTAAAACCATACCCCCAATCATCACCTGAAATTTCGCTAAAGCCGTCAAAAGCTTGTGAAAAACCCGGCCCAAGCCCAAGACCTAAATCGGCCTTACTGCTTAAAGTGGCATCTATGTATTGCATGCTGATGCCCGCACCCACAGACCATTGGGAATTGATGCGATAAGCCATGGTGGGATTGATATTGATGGTGGCCAATTCGGATTTAATGGCATAATATCGTCCCACCCAATCCGGATCATATTTCGTTGCCAACCCATAGGGCGCAAACACGCCAATGCCAACCTTAAAGTCTTCTGACAGACTATGGGAATAATAAAAATTGGGGACAAAGGCCGGTTCGCCACCGTCCCCACCATCATTGGTACCGGTCGACAAGCCAATTCTACTGGTGGTCCCTTTATCGTTAAATTCTGCCCTTGGAATAATGTAGTGCAGTCCAGCTTCTAACTGTTGACCTTTTAGTTGCGTTAAACCCGCCGGATTGTAAAAAATGGTACTGGGATCTTCCGCCAGGGCCGCAGCTCCGGCATAGGCCGTACCCAGGCCGCGTACCCCTTGCTCTACAATGGCAAAACCGGATGCATGCACATTCATGGCGCCAAAAGCGACCAGGGCCACTATCCCCAATAATACAATCAGTTCCTTTCTCCTCATGACCATTCTCCTCCCTGATGATGTTGTCGATGAATATTCTCATCGGTGCAGCAAAACTGCACCTCGTGCATCCAAATATAGCTCAATCTTAATCCTGTTTTTATCGTATCGGAGCAACAAAGAGGGGTGGCTTCAGAGAAGTATAACGAATATGTAAACCAGCACCAGATCACCGTCTGCACCCACTGAAACCATACCCTTACTCGCAGTATCAGTCATTTGGCCTTATTTTGTTTGTATGCTAACAAAGCCTGGTCTTGCAACAAAAAAGTTATACCGTATTGAAGTCCCTGGCCAAATCGGCATACCGCAATCCCCGACCGCCAAAGATATCCAGGGCGCTGCCCACTGTGAAATCGATACAATCGCCCCCCAACTGCAGGATGGTTTGAATGTCTTGGGGTGTATGAATCCCACCGGCGTAGGTCATGGGAAGTTGGGCCCACTTGCCCAGCAACTCGACCAAAGGCGTCTCAATGCCTCGGCATCTACCCTCGACATCCACGGCATGGATCAGATATTCGGAACAATATCGGGACAGAGAATCCAAAAGGCGGTGATCAATGCGCTCGTCTGTGAATGTTTGCCAACGGTTGGTGACGATATAATAACCGTCGTCCCGGCGGCGGCAGCTCAAATCCAATACCAACCGATCAGGCCCCACAAGTTGGGACAATTTTCTCAAGCGGTCCTCATCCACCTTACCGTCGTGAAAAACCCAAGAGGTAACAATGACGGCGGATGCGCCAGCGTCCAACCATTGGACAGCATTGTCAATGGTAATACCGCCACCGATCTGCATCCCCAGCGGCCAGGCGCCGAGTGCCGCCTGCGCCGCTTGACGATTTCCCGCCCCAAGTTGGATGATATGGCCACCCATTAATTGATCCTGACGGTAAAGGGCAGCATACCACTGTGATGGTTTTTCAGCTTCAAAATTGGTTCGCAGACTTTGGGCGTCATGGTCCGAAAGGGTGCCACCGACAATCTGTTTGACACGTCCTTGGTGCAAATCGATACAGGGGCGAAATCGCATGTTCAACCTCTAATAAAATAGGGTTTACTTTAACGCCTCATAATGCAATGTAATAGATTCGGCTGCAAGATCTATCTTTGCGGCCATGTGACGGAATCTCCTAATGCCAGAACTTGTGGCCACTGATGTTGATCTTATTTCGATCATTTATCTTGCGCGCTGTCTGTTTATGCATCCCAATTGTCACAAAAACAGGAAAAAGTCCTAAATTTATCAGAAATCATGCCGAATGTTAACTTACGCGTTCCACAAATCGACACATAGGCTATTGATTGGGAGACAATATGAATGATGACATGCCCATAATCGATATCCCTGAAGCCCTTAATCGCTCCATGGGAGATGTTGATTTTTTAAAAATGATGCTGGAGGAGCTTCATCGTTCCATTCCGGAGTATGCCACCCGCATTCGGTGCGCTTTAGAGGCCAGAGATATGGAAACCCTAAACAGCGATGCGCATCAATTCAAGGGCGCTGCCGCCAATCTGGGGGCCAAAGCAATGGCACGTGAAGCGCTCAAATTGGAACAAATCGGGAAAACCGGCTCAGTTGACAGCGCCGACGAAGCATTGAGCCAACTGGAAAAGGCGATAGCGGCGTTCAATCAATTTTTTGAAAAAATTGATTGGGCAGCTATATCAACCAAATAAACACCTGATATTAAACAATAAATCATACCATTCACCAAAAATATATTTCCGTCTCATATCATTAAAGGCGAATCGGGGCAAAAAAATCAATTCTCTGCCATTGCCATCAAAACCCCCATATTTATATTGTATGACGGCAACCGTTAAGAAGATATCCATCACTGACACCGTATCCCCGGTTCGCCTGCCGCTATCTGAAAAGGAGACAAACATGACGAAACGATTTACAGTGTGGTTGATCGGTGCCTTCATCACAATCAGCATCATGGGTTGCACAACGGCCTACAAAGCCAAACCTCTGCCATTCAAAACTCCGTCCGCATACAATAACATGGTCCAAGCCGGCGGCATCCAGGTGGGCGCCCAAGCTTTCGTCGATACAACCGTAGCCCAGAAAGCCTTTGGCTTTGATGTTCGTGGCGCCGGCATGCTGCCGGTACAGCTGGTATTCGACAACCAGGGCCGTAATAGCATGGAAATAAATCCAGCCCAGACTTTTCTTGAGGATCACCAGGGTAATTTATGGCCCATCTTGACCGACAAGTTTGCTTATGAACGGGCCACAAAGTATGCCCAAACCCAACAGATGTTCAAGGAGGGGGCCTATAAAGGCTTTCTGGGAGCTGCCGCCGGAACCATCATCGGTGCTGCCGTGGGCATTGTGTCCGGCGAGGACGTGGCCCGGACCGCCGGTGAAGGTGCTGCTGTCGGTGCGGCAGCCGGTTCGGTGTTGGGTGGCGCCTCGGGTTATGCATCCAACGATGCCCGCTCGTCCATCGTCCGCGACTTAAAGGACAAATCTCTGGAAAGCCAGGCCATAACACCAGGTAACCTATCCCACGGCATCATCTTTTTCCCTGGGGAGGCCTCCACGGCGAAGCAATTACGCTTGCAGCTCAAAGAAAAGGAAACAGGCAAGGTCCATACCTTATTTCTAAAATTCTAGAATCACTCTGTCCGATGCATCAAGTCTGAAACCACATCAAGCAACGGCGGATGCAGCTCACGCCATTTGGGGTGCATGGCCTTATTGCCATGCCAGACAAAGTCCACCACATCAAATTTTGCGGGGATATGGTGTTGTTGTTTGTCACCATAGGTCGATGGGGGGGAGTACTCCAGGTAGACCATCCGTTGGGGATCAATACCGAACTCCCGAACCACGCAAGTGGCGATGTGACTCGTGCAACTGCGAACCGACATGTTCTGAGGTCGGGATTCATGGCCCGGCAGATCGGAAACGACTATGGTGATGGGTTTGATGTGCATCACCAGGTTCTCTTTGGATTGGTTCAAGTCAAATATCCGCAGCCGACACTGCCCTGAAGCCAACTCAAGTATGCCGCCAAAACCTTCCCAGGCAAAGATATCGTCATGAATGAGCATACAAACTCCATTTGAATACGGTTTTCGGGGTTATCAATATTCAATCCATTCACC
>CAJIBC010000618.1_pt1 | contig 10502 bp, 8 predicted proteins | sample 9199231 | NCBI WGS metagenome assembly CAJIBC01 (sample SAMEA7708282, study PRJEB35096) | sediment metagenome | biome: marine neritic benthic zone biome [ENVO:01000025]; feature: sediment [ENVO:00002007]; material: shallow marine sediment [ENVO:03000034] sea grass bed [ENVO_01000059] ...
GAAAGTAAGGCAGCAATGTATCTTCGCTCCACTTTAAAGCGTCAACAGGTGTCATACCCCAATTGGTGGGACAGGTACTGACAATTTCAACAAAGGAGAAACAGCGGTTCTCCATTTGGTAAGCAAAGGCCTGCTTAATCGCTTTTTTCGCCTTTTTAATATATTTGGGTTTAATCACGGTCTGACGGCTGATAAAACCCGGCGTAGCCAAAGAAGCCAACAATTCGGAAACCCGAATGGGCATGCCGACCTCATCGGGTTTTCGCCCAAAAGGAGACGTGGTGGTTCGCTGGTCGGGCATGGTGGTGGGCGCCATCTGTCCGCCGGTCATGCCATAGACGGCATTATTGATAAAAATGGTGGTGAATTTCTCTCCCCGGTTGGCGGCATGCACGATTTCTCCCATTCCGATACTGGCCAGATCACCGTCACCCTGATAGGTAAACACCATCAAATCGGGACGCACCCGTTTGATACCGGTGGCCATGGCCGGTGCACGCCCATGGGAGGCCTCTTGAAAATCACAGTCGATGTAATCATACATCAGCACAGCACACCCCACCGGCGCCAGGCCCACGGTACGTCCTCGAATATCAAATTCGTCGATTACTTCCGCCACCAAACGGTGAACGATGCCATGGGTACAGCCGGGACAGTAATGTGTCGGCTGGCATTTCAGGGCTTGGGGTCTTTGAAAGGTCTTGGCCATGAATATCGCTCCTGTTATTTACTTTCCAATTGGGTACGAACCAGATCAATGATCTCTTCTGGAGTGGGCACATCGCCACCGCATTTGCCGTACCATTGCACCTCGCAGTCCCCTTGTACACTGCGTTGAACGTCTTCCAGCATCTGCCCCATGCTCATCTCCACACACAATACCGTTTTACAACCGGCTTTTTGGGCGGCTTGATGGATGGGTCTCTCCGGAAATGGGAACAGGGTCTGAGGACGGAGCAAACCGACCTCGATGCCAAGTTCCTTGAGTTCGTCTATGGCCGTTTTACATACCCGGCTCATGGTGCCGTAAGATACAATCAGGGCCTGGTAGTCTGTTTCCAGATTATAGGCCTCATACCGGACATCTTCTCTTTTCATCTTTTCATATTTAGCGCGCAGGGTCAGATTGTTCTCGTTCAAGGCTGTGGGATCGAGAAACAGGGATTTAATGATATTGGGCTTTGCGGCACCCCTTGTATCCATTCCATTGGTGGCCCAGTGGTTTTTGTCGGAGGGTTCCGATTTCAGATGGCTGGGAAACTCCACCGGCTCCATCATTTGACCGATGAGCCCATCGCCCAGGATCATAACCGGATTGCGGTATTTCTCCGCCAAAGAAAAGGCCTTCATCATCATCTCCACAGCCTCCTGAACCGTCGCAGGCGCCATGACCAGCAGTCGACAGCCCCCGTGCCCGACGCCCTTGGTGGCTTGGAGATAATCAGCCTGGGAAGGTAGAATGCCACCCAAACCAGGACCACCGCGCATGATGTTGACGAAGACGGCCGGCACTTGCGCACCGGCCATATAGCTGATGCCTTCACTCATCAGGCTGATGCCGGGACTGGAGGAGGTTGTGAAGACCCTTTCGCCGGCAGCGGCGGCACCATGAATCATGTAGGAGACAGCCACTTCGCTTTCGCCCTGAAGAAATACCCCGCCCTCTTCCGGCATACGCCAGGCCAGATATTCCCCCACCTCGGATTGGGGGGTGATGGGATAGGCAAAATAGTTCAGACATCCGGCCCTGATGGCCGCCTCGGCAATGGCTTCATTGCCTTTCATCAGTACTTTGGACATATAACGCTCCCTTTTAATCGGATTCAGCCGTCTCGGTGATAGAAATGGCCACGTCCGGACACATATTGCAGCAGATGGCACATTTGATACAGTCCTCGGGCCGTGCCTGGTAGGCGGGAAAATATCCCTTGGCATTAACCTCTTTGCCGATCTCCAGCACGTTTTTTGGACAAACGCTCACGCAAAGGCTGCACCCTTTACATGCGTCGACTTCAATGCAGTATCGATAAGCCATTGGTATCTACTCCCTTATATCATTACCCCCGCCGTTGGGCAACGTCACAGGCTTGCGCCACGGCGGGACCAGTTGTTGAAAAATGGGCAAGACCGGGTGGTTCAATCGGGCCGAATCGAGCTGCGGCAACAGGAAATGGGGCGCCGTCAGAAATTCAACCGCCACTCCGCTGGCCTCGTTCAGCGAGGTTAAAAACGCATCACCCTGATAAACATGTTCCACCGTTGTTTCATCAAACATGTGGGCGTTTCCGACCCATCTGCGAACCGGCAAGTGGGCGCTGGCCTCGATGGCGCTGCGCATCTGCAAACACTCTTGCACCGTACCTGTTTTGGGACGAAAAGGATTGATCACCTGTATCATTTCAATGGGTTGATTCACATCTTTGAATACATCCGCCAAAGATGCCAACACAGTGGCGCCGGCATCATCCCCCCCCACATCCAGAATGAAGAGTTCACCGGGATCCCGTATAAATCCGGCCACCTGGGGCATCAAGATAGGAAGATCCGCCTGCATTAAACGCTCCGGCGGCAGCACCATCTCGATTCCAATGGCGGTTAGGGTGGTTCGGGCTTCGCGTGTTCTGAAATAGGGATTTACCAGGTCCAAATCCGCGATCCGGACTTGAACTCCCTGGTGGTGTTGATGAACGGCGAGATTGATGGCAACTTCCGTCTTCCCACTTCCATAGTTACCCACTATGATAACAATGCCCGATAGGCCGATCTGCACAATTGTCCCCTCCCAAACGTCCGGCTTAACGGCGCTTTTTTTTGGTGTTTGCAACCGGGTGCTTCGCCCCGGTTCCAACCCAAGGCATTGCAGCACTTACGTGCTTTCATCTTTCCGGCCCATGGCCGGACATCCAAACCGCCCGCTTCTCAGGCGGTGGTCGCTGACGCTCTACAATGCCAACATCATAGCGACTCCTTCGTTACCAGCGAAAACAGAATCGGAGATCAATCTATTGGGTATCCCCATGGGTGTCAAGGGCTTTTAAATAAGCATTAGAAGTGCTTACCCCATCGTTGCCAAAGAAAGGGAGGAAGATATCTATTTTGTTCAACGCTGTAACGTTTTTATCCTTTTTTGCCATCTTTTTTATGGTCGCTTCCAACTATGGGGCTAACGCAATGCCAACCTCTTGTGATTTTTTCGAATCTATCCTAATAACAATTATACCTATTGAACACAGGTCTTCATAAGCGTAACATTTTTTAAATAACCCGACAAATAAAGGGGCACATCCGCTATGCCATCTGTTTCATTAGGCCTGGAGCAATTGATCGCATCTCCGCCGTCCGAATTGCGCAATGCACGTCTCGGGTTGTTGTGCAATTCCGCTTCCGTGGACTCCAATATCATCCATGCACGACAGCGGCTGCAAGCAGTATTTGGAGAGCGTCTCAAAGCGCTATACTCCCCCCAGCACGGTTTTTTTGCTGAAAAGCAGGATAATATGATTGAGTCCGACCATCGAAAGGATCGCTTGCTGGGTTTACAAGTGTATAGTTTGTACGGCCGAACCCGCATCCCCACCCAAGAGATGCTGGACCCCATCGACGTTTTACTCATTGACCTTCAAGACGTTGGAACCCGGGTCTACACCTTTATGTACACCATGTCTTACTGCATGGAAGCGGCCCGCAAATTCGATAAAAAAGTCATCATACTGGATCGGCCCAACCCCATCGGAGGCCTGGCCATCGAAGGCAACTGCCTGGACCCCCAGTGGCACTCTTTTGTGGGACGCTATCCCATACCCATGCGCCACGGCTTGACCATCGGAGAGTTGGCCCGCCTGTTCAATGATGCGTACGGCATCGACTGTGACCTTCAAGTACTCCCCATGGGAGGCTGGCGGCGCCATATGCTGTTTGAAGAGACAGGGCTGCCATGGATCCCGCCCAGCCCCAACCTGCCGACCCCGGTATCCGCCCTGGTCTATCCGGGCCAGGTCATTTGGGAAGGCACCAATGTTTCCGAAGGCCGCGGCACCACCCAGCCTTTCGAAATTTTCGGCGCCCCGTATATTGATCCTGACCGGGTGCTTGGGGCCACCAACGAACTTGCCCTTGAAGGCACCATCATGCGGGTGATTGAATTCGAGCCGACATCCAACAAGTGGCAAGGCGAGATATGCCGCGGATTTCAGATGCACGTGTCAGATACCGACCGGTTTAAACCTTACCGGGCCAGTCTCTCCCTGCTGCAGGCCATATTGCATTGCCATGCCGGCCAATTTGACTGGAAAGCACCCCCCTATGAATATGAACACAAAAAGATGCCCATAGATTTAATTTTGGGCGGTCAACAGATCCGCACCCAACTATCAGACATGAAGCCGGTCACAGCGTTGGAATCCGATTGGCAGAGCGAATTAGACGCCTTTGACGACCTGCGCAAAGCGTATCTTTTGTATGCCTGATTCCCCAGGATAGCTCTAAGGGTGGCCCCAAGGATAACCCCGAGGATAACCCCAAGGATAACCCCAAGGATAACCATGGATAATCCCGACCCACATTCCAATTGGAAACGGATGCGGTTTAAACGCAATAAAGTATGGGTTGCCGTGGATGAACAGGGCCGGCCGATGGTGGAAAAGTCTAAAGTCTTGATCAAATACCAATTGGACCAGGAACACCACTATTGGGTCCATCTCAACAGCCTGCACCCATTGGAAGAGACAACCCCATCGTCGGAAAAGATCCCCGCCGCCGCGCACAGACCGGTTTCCGGCATCGATGGAACTGAGACCGCCATTGCCCCGGAGATTCTGAACAAAGCCATCCGCATTCATACGGATGGCGCATGTTCCGGTAACCCGGGGCCGGCCGGCATCGGTGTGGTGCTGCAGTATCGGCAACACCGCAAAGAAATATCACGCTACATCGGCGAAGCCACCAATAATATTGCTGAGATGGAAGCCATTAGAGCCGGTTTGCAATCGGTGAAAAACAGGAAACTGCCCGTGATCGTGTTCACGGACAGCAATTATGCGCTGGGGGTACTGGTCAAGGGATGGAAGGTCAAAGAAAACCCATCCTTAATTCGACACATCAAAGCCTTGATAGCAAAGTTTCAAAAACTGCGCATTGTCAAAATCAAGGGGCATGCAGGGCATCCCGAAAACGAACGGGCGGATCAATTGGCGGTGGAAGCTGTAAAAAGCGGAAAAAAGGAGATGGATGCCTGAAAAACACAAAAACCCCTACCATCTGCGAGCAGCTCTCAAGAACCCGGATGCGCCGGCAAGCTACCCCTCATCAGACGGTTAGGGGTTTTCAATTCGACCATTAGAGATTAGGCTTTTTCAGACTTAAGGGTCTCAATCTCTTTTTTCAAGTCGTCAATTTCGCTTTTATATTTTGTTGGATCCTCAGTGCTCTCGGCAACGGCACCTTCGTCGTCTTTTTTCCATGAATCTTTGAGCTCATCGAAACCAAGATAGATGGCCAAACCGCCACCGATCAGCAACATAATGGGAATGGCTCCGGCTAAAAGATCAAAAAAATCACGCCAAAAAATACCAAGGCCGATAAGTCCAATTACTGCTGCAACCGAGCCGCCGATTAAAGTTTTCATTTAACGCAAACCTCCTTTAATCCTACAATTTTTAGATTTTATAACGTCATATATCCTTTGTCATCGGGTCGATATCCCGACCTCATTATCGATTTTCATGGTTTCCACATTACCACTTAATTCGTATTCAATGAATTTTCAACAGATAAGCCCAATACACCACACGAAAGTAGATTTCGAGCAATAACATAGCCTCCTATGGAGCGCAAGCTTAAATTTGATTGATTCAGCAGCCGTATGGTATGAAAATCCCATATATTTCCACTGCCCTGCTCACCATGGTGCAGGCTATCTGCAATTGCAAAGAACCATCGAATCTGATAGGTTTTTATCTTCGGCGGCAGTCACACGATCCACCAAATCTAATGGGAATTGTGCATGAAACAGCAGAGAATGGGACGAATCAGCAGAATGCGCGCCAAACGGCGCATGTGGACTCAAAAGCTGCTTAAAGGCACTTACCATCATTTTTTGTTTTTCCTGCCGGCCAGAAAGGGTTTGGTGCCTTGGCTGCTGGAGCGCTTTTTTACCGGTGTGCTATTGAGCCAGGAACAGCAGGAGGTTCTTCGGAAACTCCCCCCCGAAGCCATCCTCGTCTATACCATCAAATTCAGATCTTTTTTTGAGTATCTGTTTTATCATACCCGCTACCGCCAGGAAAAGCTGCCCGTCCCGGAGATCGGTCTGGGGTTCCGTCTATTGTTGATTCAACCGCTGTCCAGGATACTGCGCAGCATCCTGGCCCATGCGGACTGGTTCTTTTCCCATTGGAGCCGCTTGGATCCTTATGAAAACGACTACCTTGCCCCGGAGTTGATCAAGGGTCGCACCATGTTGATGCCCCTGGTGGAGAAACGGGGCTTTTACCGGCGCTTTGTCAAAGCCCAAACCGATCCCCTCAGATTTCTGATTGAACTCCAGGACACCATCGACCGCCCCATCTACATTGTTCCCCATTTGATGTTCTTCAGCAAAAGCCCGGTTTGCGAAGCACCGCGGCTGAGGGACCTTTTTTTCGGCAGCGAGCAAAGGCCCGGATTGCTCCGACGGCTGGTCATTTTGCTTCGCCATCCCGGAAAAGTATTCGTAGAGATATCCCACCCCCTTGATTTAAAAAACTTCATCGTCGAACACAAAGTGGTCAACACCGAATACCTGGCCCTCCGGCTCAGGCGCCAATTGCTGATGCAGCACAATCGGCATCGCCATTGCATCACCGGTCCGGTGGTCAAGTCCCAGGAAGAGATCAAAGAGAGCATTTTAGCCAGCGACCGCCTGCGCAAATTCATGGCGCAACACGCCGCCTCGCGCAAAGAGACCCTGCACAACGTTCGCAAACAAGCGGATGGCTTTTTAGATGAAATCGCCGCCAACTACAGCTACTCTTTTATCAGCTTTATTTCCAATCCTGTGGGATGGCTGTTCAAGACCATGTATGATGGAACCGTTGTGGATACCGAAGGCCTTCAAAAAGTAAAGGCCATGTCCCAAAAAGGTCCTCTGGTATTGGTCCCATGCCATAAAAGCCATATGGATTATCTCATTCTCTCATGGATACTGTTCAAACACAACATGCCCTGCCCCCACGTGGCTGCCGGCAAGAACCTCTCTTTTTGGCCCATGGGCCCCTTCTTCAGGGCAGGCGGCGCTTTCTTTTTGCGCCGCACATTTCGGGGGGCGCGGTTATACTCAAAAGTCTTTTCCGAATACATCCACAAACTCCTGGAGGAGGGCTTTAACCTCGAGCTGTTTATCGAAGGCGGCCGCAGCCGTAGCGGAAAATTATTAATGCCCAAGCTGGGGTTTCTATCCATCCTGCTCAATGCTTTTAAAAATGGCGTCTGTGAGGATATGATTTTTGTACCGGTTTTTATCGGGTATGACCAGATCATCGAAGAAAACGCCTACCTTCACGAAATAGAAGGCGGCAAAAAAGAACCTGAAAATCTTTCCCAAGTCATCAAAGCACGCCGGTTTTTAAAGCAGCGCTACGGCAAGATCTATATCAACTTCCATGATCCTGTCTCCTTGAACGATATCCTCAGCGATTACGACACCGCCTTGCAAGAGATGCCCCAAAAGACCCAAAATGCCTTGTGCCGCAATTTGGGCTGGAGATTGATCAACGCCATCGATCACGCCAGTGTGGTCACCCCCCATGCGCTGGTTGCCGCAGCCATCTTGAACTGCCCGTCCAAACGCTTCACGTCGGAAGAGATTTTTCAAATCATCGATACTTACATCCACCTGCTCTTTTCTCAAAACGCCAAGCTCACCGACACCCTTTTGCTGGATCACCAACGCGCCTGCGAACAAGCCCTGGAGAATTATCTGGGCCGCAAATTGATCGAACAACCCAGCGGCGAAAAAGGCATGCCCGCTGAACTGGGTCAATTCAAAATGCCAGCCGGCAAAAGAATGCAGATGGAGTATTATAAAAATAACGGCATTGCCTATTTTGTTCCGGCGGCGTTCACCGCCCTGTCCATTCTTGAAAAGGACGCCTTTCAATTCTCGGCGGCAGACCTGCATGACCGCTATCGATTTTTAAGAAATTTTTTCAAGTATGAATTCGCCTATGATGTCAACCAGGCCGCCGAAAGGCTGGTTCGCAAAGTCATCAAAGCATTCATTGACGATGCCGTGCTAATGCCCCACCAAAGCCTGCCGGACGCCTATCTGATAACCTCATCGGGCCTTCGAAAGTTAAAACTCTTTGCCCGGTTTCTTAAAACCTATTTTGAATCCTACCTGGTGGTGCTGCATTTTTTCAAACAGACACCTCGCAATAAAGCCAGGGGCAAAGATCGCCTGAAAAAAATTCAGTCCATTGGCGAGACCATGCGAAAGAACCAGGAAATCGACTTGACCGAGTCCCTATCTAAAATCAATTTTCAAAACGGCATCAACTTTTTTAGCTCCCGCAAGCTCAAGGGCCAGGAAGATATTGAAGCCATCGAAGAGCAAGAAAAAACCATTCGCAAATATCTCCACATCATATAATGTAAAACTTGTGTGAAACACCCAAAGCAGGAGCCATAACAGTGGAAGATTTTTTTAATACAACCATTTTACGTTAGCGAAAGATATGAAAGCCATGATATTGGCCGCAGGCCTGGGCACACGCCTACGGCCCTACTCCCGGCACACACCCAAAGCGCTTTTTACCATCAACGAACGACCGGTATTGGCCATGGCCATCGAAAAACTGCAAAAGGCCGGTTTCAGCGCCGTCATCATCAACACCCATCATCATCACCGTCAAATCGAGTCGTTTATCGCCAATGGCACTTTTGCCATACCGGTGCACACGCGCCATGAAAAGGATATCCTGGGAACCGGCGGCGGTATCCGCAATGTGGCCGACTTCTGGGAAAACGACAGCCTTTTGGTCATCAACACCGACATTGTCTGCAACATCGACCTGACCCGGGTCTATGAATATCACCAAACCCACGGCCATCCCGTCACCATGGTGATGCATGACCACGCCCAATTCAACTCCGTCTGGGTGGATGCCGAAGACTTTGTCACCGGCTTTGGACCAAGGCAGCAAAAACCGCAACATCGGATCCTGGCCTTTACCGGTATTCATGTGCTCGAGCGGTGCGTCCTGGATTATCTGCCCCCCCAAGGGCCGGCCCACATTATCGATGCCTACACCAAAATGATCGAAGCCAACCAAAGGATCAAGGCGCATGTGGTCCAGGGTCATCGCTGGTACGACATCGGCACCCCTGAAAATTATCAGGCCGCCGTGTATGACCATATGGCACCGGCAGCATTCTCAAAGGCCTTCGGACACCGACCCGCAGGCGCCCTACAAAAGGTCCCGCTTAAAGGCGATGGTTCCGATCGTCGCTGGTCCCGTATCCATGACACGGAAAATTCTCTGATATTGGTGGAGCACGGCATACGCTCGTCAGCCGGTGTTCAAGAAGTGGACGCATACGTCTCCATTGGCCGGCACCTGGCGGCCCATGGAGTGGCTGTCCCGAAAATCTATGCCCACGATCGCCATGCCGGCCTGGTATTCAATCAGGACCTCGGTGACATCCACCTTCAGACCCTTGTGGACACAATGGATACACCAGAAACCTACAAGCGTTACCAGATGGTCATCGATCAATGGATTGCCATGGCGGTGAACGCCGGCAAAGGCTTTGATACGGCATGGACATATCAAACCCCCTATTATGACGCCCAGGTTGTGCTCGATAATGAATGCCGCTATTTTGCCCAGGCCTTTCTCGAAGGGTACCTTGGTTGGATACCAGCCCATGACAGACTGCTGCAAGAGTTCGAACAGCTGGCAGCAAAAATCATGCAGACCGGTATAGCCGGATTTATCCATCGTGATTTTCAATCACGCAACATCATGGTTCAGGGCGAACAGCCCTATTTCATCGATTTTCAAGGCGGCCGCCTGGGCCCCATCCAATACGATCTGGCATCTTTGCTCATAGACCCCTATACGGATCTACCCGGATCTGTGCAATCACAGCTGGTGGTGTATGCCGTCGAAAAACTACGACACTGCATCGAATTCAACCAGGATCAATTTCTCAAAGGCTATGGGTTCTGCGCTGTTTCAAGAAATCTGCAAATTTTGGGCGCCTTCGCTTATCTAAGCCGCATCAAGGGGAAATCCCACTTCGAAATATATATCCCCAAAGCCGCCCAAAGCCTGCTGCGTAATTTAACTTGCCTCAAAGGCTTATCACTGCCAAAATTAGAGAAGATCGCGGAAAAAATCGTCCATGGAATCAGTAACACATAATTGTTTATAAACTAAAATAACATGGAGGCGTGGCATGAATCCCACCAACGTCATGATTAACGGACTGCCCGGCAATGTAGCCCAGGTCATCGCAACCCA
>CAJIBC010000064.1_pt1 | contig 10484 bp, 11 predicted proteins | sample 9199231 | NCBI WGS metagenome assembly CAJIBC01 (sample SAMEA7708282, study PRJEB35096) | sediment metagenome | biome: marine neritic benthic zone biome [ENVO:01000025]; feature: sediment [ENVO:00002007]; material: shallow marine sediment [ENVO:03000034] sea grass bed [ENVO_01000059] ...
CCCAGCCTATGGCGGTATGTCCTAATGGTAGAGGCATTTTGGGCTCCTATCGGGAAATCTTCGAAAGTCCGCCCGCTTAACTCTAAGCCCCAAGTTTCATCATAGGCGTTAAGCGGGCATGGAAGTCTATTGCGACAGCTCTCTCGGGAGAAGCATTGTTTGTGCCATTTAATGAGGTGCCTCCACACAAATTTTTAACATGCTATAATATTAAAACTTTCTCTTATTCACGGTAAAAAAAGTGAATGAAACAACCTGAGAAACAGTGTAATTAAATACCCAACCAAGTAATCCATTACATAGTATGAAAGATTATCCTCCTGCCAGCTTCGCTTTGTATCCCTGGCGGCTCAATTCATCCAGCAAGGTGTTGCGGTGGTCCCCCTGAATAATAATGATGCCCTCTTTGACAGTACCACCCGTTCCGCATCGCCGCTTGAGCCGGGCCGCCATCTCTTTTAATTCACTGCCGCCAAGTTCAAAACCCGAAATGGTGGTCACGCCCTTGCCCTTGCGACCTTTGACTTCCCGCCGTATGCGAAGGATACCGTCGCCATGAGAGCCCGTCGCCGGAGTGATCTTAGATTTTTTACACCGACACTTTTGCTGGGCTTTGCCGCAATTAGGGCAGACGCGCCCCATTTCCGTAGAGTAAACCAGTCGGGAATTATTCATTATACAATTCAAACCCCATTTGATATGAACATCAGGTATTGCATGACGACCTGCTCTATGACGTCACATATTGCCAAATACCGATTAGATACCCACTTGTGTGACACAATACCCATCGCCAATGGATTTAAACGAAAACACCATGAATTGCAAAGCCGTAATTTTCGATCTGGATGGTACCCTGCTCGATACCCTGGGGGATATTGCAGATGCTGCCAACAGAGTATTGACCCAGTACGGATATCCAACTCACCCCCAAGATGCTTATGCATGGTTTGTGGGCAACGGCGCTAAGACGCTTATGACCCGTGCTTTGCCTGACAATCAACGCCAGGACGACGTTATTGACGCATGTGTACACGGATTTATCGCCGATTACAGTGAACACTGGCATGTGGCCACAACGGCGTATCCAGGTATGATCAAGCTCATAAATGAGCTCACCCATCGGGGGATAAAATTATCCGTCGTGACCAACAAACCCCAGCGCTTTGCAAAGGTGATGATGGACCGCTACTTCAGTGGTGTCCCCTTTTACCCTGTCCTGGGCCAGCAAGACCATATACCTAAAAAGCCCCATCCCAAGCAAGCTTTGGCGGCGGCGCACCAAATGGGCGTAATGCCTTCCGACTGCATTTTCTTAGGTGACAGCGCTGTGGACATAGAGACCGCGCTGCGCGCCGGCATGCATCCGGTTGGCGCTAAATGGGGATTTCGCCCGGTCCAGGAACTGATGGAAGCCGGCGCTTGGAAAGTAATCCACCATCCAGGAGACCTGCTTGGGATCATGTAGCCTCATACACGATATTAAACCCGGTATTTGCTGCCAATACCCCCACTAGCCGCAAACACGCACTGATGACCGGGTGTGTGGGATTCCATGAGGATCCAAAATCTTGAAAGAGGGGATGACGTCACACACCTCCCAGAATCGAAGTTACTTGACTTATGATGTTTAATTCATATGTTGCGTCGAATTATAAACCAAGAAGGAGAAACAAATGCAGAAAGTTGAAAACGGCGTGTTTGTCAGTGTTAATTATACCGGTACTTTGAACAACGGAGAGCAATTTGACTCCAGCGAAGGGCGCCCCCCATTGGAATTTAAAGTTGGCGACGGACAAATGATTAAAGGGTTTGACTCGGCCGTTGTGGGCATGTCGTTAAATGAAGAAAAGACCTTCACCCTTGCACCTGAAGAGGCCTACGGAGCAAGAAACGAAGACCATCAGCATGAGTTTCCAAGGGCTGAGATTCCGCCTGAAATCACCCCTGAGGTCGGCCAAACCCTGGCCCTCACCTCACCTGAGGGACAACAGATTCCGGCCCGTATTGTGGCAGTGGATGAAGAAAAGGTGACGTTCGACCTTAACCATCCTTTGGCAGGGCAATCCTTGACGTTTAAAATCGAAGTCGTCGGCATCAGTGATACCCCCACCCAACAACCGGTGGGTTGCGGTGGCGATTGCTCTTCCGGATGTGATTGCTGACATATCATTTTCCGGTTTGTTATTGGCGTAACTTTTCGTAAATAAACATTAAAATCATCCTGAACGGGCTTTGACAACGTCACCCCAAGGAACAAGGATGTTGCACGCACCTTGCATAACCCCTCAATACAAAAAAGGGTCAATTTTTCATCTGAATGACGGAAGCGTTGGTGGGCGCGGATTATCAAAGGAATAACCATGGGGTGACTCAGATGCAATTGAGCAAAAATGGTGTGGTGAAGATTATCTCATGTGCACTTTTCTGGGCATGGGTGTTCATTGTAGTCCAGCCTTTACCGTCCTTGGCGGCGCAGGATGCCTTTCCCGAGCCCAACCCACCATTTATTGACTTGGGTGAATCCGACGATGTCCAATACCGCGTCCTGCCCCAGGCCCCGTTATCCGCACAAGAATGGACCTTTCATAAATCGGCGGACAATCTCCATCCGGACGGCAACGAACAGCAGTTCATGTGGCTCATGAACCGGGCACGGGCCAATCCAACTCACGAGGGTTACTGGTTAGCCCACACAGGGGTATCTGAGATAATATACGCATTGGGCTACTGGAACGTGAATCTGACGGTTTTGCAAAACGAGTTTAACGGTTATATTGCCAAACCACCGGCGGCCTTTGATGTGAGGCTATACAACGCCGCTAGAGCCCACAGTGAGGAGCTCATCGCCAGGGATGCCCAAGACCACACCGGTCAATTCGCCCAAATTGACCCCTCAGGTTTTCACTATACGGTGGTTAGGGGCAACGTCTTCTCATATACCTCAAATGCACTCTACGGCCATGCCGCATTCAACATCGACTGGGGCTATGATAACGGTGACGGCAGCGGCATGCAGGATGGTCGCGGTCATCGCATGGCCATCATGTCCATTGACCGCGAATACACCAATGTGGGGCTGGCTGTGGTGGCGGAGTCTGACCCTGATACCTTGGTGGGCCCTTTGGTGACCACAGGAAACTTTTGCAACGCCAATACCAGCTATGCAAACCACTACAATCGTTTTCTGGTGGGAACGGTGTGGCAAGACGCCAATAACAATGATCAATACGATCCGGGGGAAGGCATGGCAGGGATCACCGTCATACCAAACAGCGGCACCTACTATGCCGTCACCGCCAACAGCGGGGGGTATGCCTTTCCCATCGAGTCCAGCGGCGCTTACGACATCACCTTTTCAGGTAGCGGTATTTCCACATCCGTGACCCGTGCAATAGCTGTGGACAGCAGCGACAGCGTTTTATTGGATCTTGAATACACTGCCGGGGGCACAGAGCCCGTGGCCGTGACGGGTGCGGCATCGAATGTCACCACCTCTGCAGCCAACTTGGATGGCACTGTCCATACCCATGGCAACGACACGGATTACTATTTCCAATACGGTACGTCCACCAATTACACAACCTCTACGGCCGTGGATACGGTATCGACGGATAGCACGGTGACGGCCGTGGTGACCGGTCTAATCCCGAACACCCGCTACCACTTTCGCCTGGTAGCCACCCATGGTGGGGGTTCGAGCTTCGGTAGCGATCGGACGTTTCAGACAACTGCATCTCCCCCTACCGACAGCGGAACGCCCAGTGCACCCAACACCGGCAGCTCAGGCGGCGGTGGCTGTTTTATCATGATCACAGGCATGCCATAGTGTCAAATATATGAATTCACACCTCATATCTACCCTTTCAAGGTGACCAGCGTTGCGCCGGCCACCATCAGGCCGGCACCGATGAGGCGGTAATGCAAGTGCCTCTCCCTAAAAAAAAGGCCGCCATAGATGATACCGAACAAAATGCTCATGCGTTTGACGGCAATCATGTAGACGGTTTGGGTCAGGGATATGGCCCAGCCATGGCAAACAGCATGGGCGAAAAGAAGTCCGCCGGAGATCATCCCCTTTACAGGGCTATGGAGCAGCCCCCGAAGGTGGACTTTCCCCAAAAACAGCATACCCGTGATGAAACAGATGTTCAAACTGACGAAAAAGGAAACCGTAAAGAACATCACCGATGAGTGCAGGATCGCCATTTTGCCGGCCACAGCGCCCAGACTATATATCAAGGCCACCAACAGCATGACCTTGGATCCCTTCTCTCGCCCAAAGGCTTTCAAAGGTGCCAGAGGCGATAAGACCTTTGGATCGATATTGAGCACATAGCTGCCCGTGACAATAATGCAAACACCCAAAACACCCCAGCCGGTTGGGATCTCCCCCAATATGACAAAGCCCGTGAAAAAGATGAAAACCGGTGTAAACGCCAGGTAGGGCAATGTGAGGCTGAGGGGTGATATCTGAATGGCGCGCATATGCAGCAACAAACCCAACCCGTTCACCGGTATGCTTAAAGTCACATACACCAGGAATACCCGGTCAATTTCCGGCACGGCAACAAAGGGGAGTGTCAGGCAAAACAGCGGCAAACTGTACACCATGGGATAGGCCATCATCTCGTAGGTGGACCGCATTGAAAAATGGTGTTTGACCCAGGCATCCTGTGATGCTGAAAAAAGCGCCGTGAAAAGTGCCGGTATGATCCAAAAGATCTGGGGCATCAAAGCCCCTCCAGCATCTCTTCAACAAGCAGCTGCCACTCCTCTTCCAGGGAGATTTCAGGCCTGATCCTCCCGGCCCGGCCATACCAGTAATCGGCATTCCATAGCACACCCTCTTCTCGATGGAGATATGCATGTACGGCACTTCCTTGGGAGGTGGCGATATTTTGGGCAATAAAATGGGCCCTGTCCCAATCTCCCTTCCTATCCCACCAGAGCGATGCCAAGGTATCCGATAACTTATCGGGGGGAGCTGCATCAGACGTACTGTTTACAAATTCTTCAAAAATCATCATCTTCTCCTATTTATCGACCTACAACAGGCTACAGTACACCCTAATCAAAAATCGCCGATTGACCATCCGTTTAGGGTAAATATATTAATAGGGCTATAAACTCAACAAATGATGCCTTAACAGGAACTATCTTATATGTTAGAGAATGTTGACACTATGGTGGCATCGCAAACAAGCCGGAGAGAAGGATGCATCAACGGCCGATGTTAAGGTGCCATACATTATAGGACCGTTCCACAAAATTGAAACCAAAATCATACGGAGTCCCCATGGCCCAATCTGTCACGAAAGATTACAGCTTTGAAACAGGTGTTTACAGGCCCCCCAGTGAAGGCGGCAGCCACTCGCTATTGGTTCGTTTCACCCGCAACTGTCCCTGGAACCAGTGTGGCTTCTGCTCCATGTACAAAAATGAGAAGTTTGAAGTACGGTCCCCGTCCGACATCAAACAGGATATCGATGCCATGGCCGCGCTGAGCAATGACCTCCAAGAAGCCTCTCAAAAAGCCGGCCACAACGGTGTTGTGACCCCGGAGGGGGCCGCCACCTTAATAGACAAAGCGCCGGAACTAAACCATCACCCGGGTTTTGCCATGCTGTACCATTGGTTGCTGGTCGGTGCCAAGACCGTTTTCCTCCAAGATGCCAACAGTATCATCATGAAAAGCGATCGCCTTGTCGAAGTGCTGCAATACTTAAGAAAGATATTTCCCTCCATCGAGCGGGTCACTTCATACGCCCGCTCCAAAACACTGGCTCAAAAATCCCCGGACGAATTGCGGGCCATCCATGAGGCGGGATTGGACCGCCTCCATGTGGGATTGGAAACCGGTGACGACAGTCTGCTGAAAAAAATAAAAAAGGGTGCAACATCCCAAAGCCACATCGATGGCGGCCGCAAAGCCATCCAAGCGGGCTTTGAACTCTCGGAATATTGGATGCCCGGTCTCGGAGGAAAAGCCATGTGGGAGTCCCATGCCGTCAATACGGCCAGAGTGCTGAATCAAATCAATCCCCACTATATCCGCTCAAGACCCTTTTACCCAATCCCGGGAACCCTCCTGCATGACGCATTGCAAGCCAAGGAGCTCGAACTGCTCTCCCCCTACGAGCAGTTGGAAGAACTGCGGGTAATGGTCGAGGCCCTGGATATCAGCTCCCGGGTCTGCTTTGACCACGCCGGCAATTATTGGAAAAACAGGCAGGGCAACCTGCTCTTCACCCACAGCTACGAAGGATATCAATTTCCAGAAGAAAAAGAGACGGTTCTGGCGTTGATCGAAGAGGGTATGAAATCGAAGAACCGGCGTCCCAATTTTCTTAACCTTTAGGTGTGCGCTGTCTTTTTGGGTGTGAGCTGTGCCTTTGGGTGTGAGCTGAGATAGACAATTGCAAAACTGCCAATAATATGCTCTTTTAATTAAAGATAACAATACCGATATCGAGACCTACAGCAAGAGGAGGAGACCCCATGGCCACGATTTTTTCAAAAATCATCTCCGGTGAAATTCCTGCAGATATTGTCTATCAAGACGACCAAGTGACGGCTTTTCGCGACATCGAACCCCAGGCGCCCATTCACATATTAATTGTACCGAGCAAGGAGATCGCCACTGTCAACGACATCCGCATTGATGATGAACAGCTTGTGGGTCACATGTTTACGGTGGCCCAACAGATCGCTCTTCGAGAGGGTTTCGCAGAAGACGGCTACCGTCTTTTGGTCAACTGCAATAAAAATGGCGGGCAGGAGGTATTTCATCTGCACATGCACTTGTTCGCAGGTAAGCCACTGGGCCCCATGCTGATGCGTAAATAGCCCTCTCGACTCAACACCTAGTGAGGTCTTGCCAATGCAGCCTGCAAACGCTTCCATGAGCTCGTCCGGTCTTGTATCTCCACAGGCCGCCTCAGCTCTTCCAACACATCATCCACATAGTGGATCCGGCGCATTCCCACCAGCACCGCACTGACGCCGATGGTGGAACGCACCGCCCTGAGGGCCTGCTGGCTGAAAGACCCCTCAATATCCCATGCAGCATCAGCTGCTGCGACCTGGCGACGAATCGCATCTATCTCGCGTGCGGCACCGGCCACATAGAGCGAGCCCACCGCCCGCACAGCGGCGTTGAGCTTCTGGGGATGGGATGCCAACCATTGATCAAGTGTTTCCATTTGCCCGGTATAGGGTTTTAAAAAATCAAAAACACCCTGCAAATGGGGCCACAACAATCCATCCTTGAACTGGCGCCAGCGCTCATAATGGCCAAAGTTTCGCCAATGGTGCTTCAGTTGGTCCCCCACGCCGGCCTGATCCTTGATGCGCCGGTAAAGCGGTGTAGGAAGGTTCAGGGCCGGCAGCACTTTTTGCCAAAGCACTTTTTCTGATTTATTCAACTTGCCAATGGCCTGAATGACGTCGGCATCCTTGTGTCGACTGATTTTTTCCACATCCGCCAATCTCACCAGCCGGTTTTGGGCAAATGCATTCAATGGACGATTGATCAGCACCCCCAACTGCTTGCTCCGGGCATAGGAGAGAACGGTCTCGCCATCCCTTTGGTTTTCTTCCAGCACAGCTCCGTTTTCGAACAAGTTCATGGGAAACTGAATGGCCCGGAAATGGTGGCTCCGGGACACCTCCCGGGCCAGCCGCCACACCTGCTCCAAGCTGACAAAATCTTCATCGTGGCGGGAAACCGGAAAAGTGTTGGCGCTGATGCCGTATGCTTGAATCCGCCCTCTTGCCACCTCTTTCTCCAAAAATTGAAAAGCCAGACGAATCCGTTGATAGAAATTCTTTCGGGCCTGGTCAGTGGAGATGCCTTGTTTGGCCGCCCATCCCAAGTAGTATTCCGGATTGTGAAGCAGCAGAAGATCAAGGGTCTCCAGCCCGAGGCGCTCCAAGCTGCGCGACAACTGATCTTCGATGAACTCCGGATGAATACAATGCTCCAGCCCTTGGCCATATGGAACAAGATCGGAGAATGGCTCTCCTTGCTGTTTGCGTTCCTGACTCAGTAGAAAATTCTGACCTTGCAGATATCCCACCTTGGAGACAATCACAATCGCTTCGCGTGCGACATGTGCGTCTGAAATCAACTTTTCCAACACCTGCCCCACCAGTCGCTCGGACCCACCGTCGGAATAATTCGTGCTGGTGTCAATCAAATTGATCCCGTTGGCAAGGGACCTGGCCATGGCCTGGAAGTGGTCGTCGATTCCGGCACTGACCCGGTAACAGCCAAACCCGGCCTGGCTCACCTGCCATGGGGTTCGGCCAAGGGTATTGTATGGAATTGCAGTGTGATTTTCGGCGAATTGTGTTGTTCCTCTTGTGGTCGCCCCTCCGGTGATCATATACTGTCTCCTGTTAAATATTAATAAGATGGCAAACATGCATACGATTCGCAACCTTTTAAATCCGGAATGGTGGCGTTTTGAGTGGCGCTACTGGCGAAACCGGACGCCTTGGGACACACAGATTACACCGCCTGAAGTGATGGCATATATCCGCCGAACCCAACCGGGTCGTGCATTGGATTTGGGTTGCGGCACCGGCACCAACGCCATCACCCTGTCAAAACAAGGTTGGCAAACCACGGGTGTGGACTTTTCGCCCAAGGCGATCGCTGCAGCGCGCAAAAAGGCCGCCAAACAGAGCATGCAGATTGATTTTCATGTGGGGGATGTCTCTGACCTGGGCTTTTTAAAGGGGCCCTATGACTATGCACTGGACATCGGATGCCTGTTGACGTTGCAACCGGAACAACAACGACGCTATGCAGCCGAACTCTCCCGCCTTCTGCGGTCAGGTGCCGACTACATGCTCTATGCCTGGCTGCCTCGACAGCACAAGGGAAAAAGATGGGGCCTCTCCGTCCAAAAGGCAACCGGCCTATTGAACCCTTCATTTCGTCACTCAAAACTGGTGGTGGGCAAAGATGGCCCCGGTGAATCGGCATGGTATTGGTTCATCAAACGATAAGCGCCAATTACTTTCTTTCAATACTTCTTCTTCGGTACAAGTGAAAAGCACTCTACCCTATAGTTGCATAAAAAAGATGGCAAAAAAGGTCTAGTAGTGCTCAACCGAAAACGGTTTTTCTTCGAACTCATGCATTGAAACCTGCTGTGCCTGAAGGTAGGTCACCAGGTCGGCAATGCTGTATAAGCCAAGGCCGTTATTCTGTGAAAATGTCTCCAGCTCTGGCATACGCGCCATGGTACCATCCAAATTCATAATCTCGCAGATCACTGAACTTGGGTGAAGGCCAGCCAATCGTGCTAGATCAACACTGGCCTCGGTATGGCCATTGCGGACCAATACGCCCCCTGGTTGGGCTTTTAAGGGGAACAAATGGCCCGGGCTGACCCAATTGGCGGGACCGGCTTCGGGATCGATCAGGGTTTTCACCGTATGGGCCCGGTCATAAGCTGAAATACCCGTGGAGACACCTTCTATGGCCTCCACCGAAACCGTGAAGGCCGCACCGAACTGCGTATGGTTATGCGTGGGCATCATGGGAATTTGCAGTCGGTCGATTTTCTGAGCCTCCAGGGTCAGACAGATCAACCCCCGCCCATAGGCTGCCATAAAAGCGATGGCCCCGGGGGTCACCGCCTCCGCCGCCATCACCAAATCGCCTTCATTTTCCCGATCCTCATCATCCACGAGAACAATCATCTTTCCCTGTTTAATGTCGTCAATCGCCTGTGTAATTTTTCCCAGGGTCATTTTCTTCTCCTTATTCCGATATTCCGTTTGAAATTCCAGCATCGGTCACTGTCCAATGCAGTTTAGCCGCCATACAACCGAACATTGAGAAAAACGGTAGTAAGCGTCCTGACTTCTCAATAGACTTTCGCCGAAAGGCTTATAAAAAAGAGTGGAAAAGTTGAAATGTGCAATAAGCGCTCAATTACAGAATGAACAACGCAATAGAGAGACAACTCAAAAGAAATTATGATAGCTCTTTATGTCAAAAAGAACCCAAGGTGTCAAGCCATGAGCTGCCAACCGGAGATTTTCGGCACAGGACGTGCGGTAGATAACCCCACAGTTGCATAAAAAAGATGGCATACAATAGACCCGATCGTATAGCCCACTGCTGGTTAGCTCCTATAATGCCTCTCTGGCATGCCGTGTATCCAATGCTGACAAGGCGTCACATTTGTTGCCATCTTATTTTATGCAACGATAGGGTTTACGCTCAATACGCCCCGTCCATGACCGCTGTGTCATATCTCCAGAATCAGCCCCACCGGGCAGTGGTCCGAACCAAAGATATCGTTTTCAATGACAGCATCCTTGACCCATCCTCGATCCCAGAGATCTCGGGTGACGAAAAAGTAATCGATGCGCCAGCCTGCGTTCCTGTCGCGGGCCTTGAAACGGTAGCTCCACCACGAATATTTGACCTCTTGCGGGTAGAGTGCCCGGAAGGTATCCAC
>CAJIBC010000321.1_pt1 | contig 10454 bp, 9 predicted proteins | sample 9199231 | NCBI WGS metagenome assembly CAJIBC01 (sample SAMEA7708282, study PRJEB35096) | sediment metagenome | biome: marine neritic benthic zone biome [ENVO:01000025]; feature: sediment [ENVO:00002007]; material: shallow marine sediment [ENVO:03000034] sea grass bed [ENVO_01000059] ...
ATTCATGGTCGCATGAAGGGCAGCGCTCCGGCAACACCACTGTTTGCGAGACCTCCAGGACACGCTCCAGTTTCGGAATCACCTCCCCACTTCGAATCACCTCAATACGCGCCCCCGGCCCGATGCCCAACTTAGAGACCATCCCGGCGTGGTGGGCGGTGACCCGTCGAATGGTGGCACCTGACAAGTTAATCGGGCGCACCGCCATCACCGGCGTCACATTTCCGGTTCGACCGACTTGCCACTGAATGCCCTCAACCACGGACTCAGCCGTCTCACCCTTGCGTTTCACCGCTATCTGCCACCGATAGTGATGGGAAGTGGCCCCCATGTGGCGTTTGACCTTTTCATTGGCCACCTCCACAACCACGCCATCCATGGGATAGTCGATGTCAGCCATCAGGCGGTCACCAATCTCTTGGATGGACGCTAATAATTCATCACCGTCTCCTTGCCAGATCGGCAGTTGGTTGTAAGGCATAAAATGGACCTTACCGTCGATTAAAGCTTTTTGCGCATCCTGGTTCAGTGTGTCGGAGGATACAATACCGACAACCATGTTGCGGGGATGCTCGAATTTATCCTTTAGTTGGGCCTCAAAATATGAGTGAACCGCCACAATCTCCCCCAACCCCTGTCCGCGCCCGCCAATGGGGATCACGCCTTTATCAAAGGCGCTGCTGATCTCATATCCCACGATGCCATTACCGCGGCTGGCGAATTGAATGCCATCATCCCGACCGGCCAGACCGTCCAGTTTGGGAGTGACCTTAAATTGGAGCGTATCCACTTCCAGCTGTGCCGCCGCTTTTTGAACCCGGGTGACAAATCGCTGCAATTGTTCATCGGTATAGGCCTTTTCGGTGGATAGCATGGGTGCAGGATGACGTACCTCGATACGCTCTGAAAATGCCTCCGGTTCAACACGGTTTAAATAGGGGTGTTTCGGATCGACTGCTCTGAGTTGCTCCACAAGCCGGTCATATTCATCGTCACTGACCAGTGGGTCTCCGCTGCGATAGGCTTGATTGTAACGATTCAGCTGGGTCACCAGTGCTTCAATGTCAATCATGGTTCAGTCTCCGATACATAATCCGTTAAGAGTTCGCATACCGCAGTACGCGATTGCTTAAACCTTTTTTCTTTAAACCCCGGCCGCCATTGCATGGTGAACAGCTCATCCGAAACAATCAGCAGGGCTGCCAATGACAACGCATAAAATTGAGCTGCCGAAAATAGTGCGGAGAGCTCCATTTCAACTGCCACGGCGCCTTGGGCTTGATATTTTTGGATTTGGGAAGGGGTCTCCCTAAAGACGCCGTCGGTGGTCCACACACGGCCTTTGCAATAGGTAATATCCTGTTGCCCAACAAATTTCTCAAGTGAGTCGCACAGATGGTCATGGGGCTGAACGATTGCCCCGGAATGCTGTCCATAGTGGAGCGATGTGCCCTCGTCAATGACAGCGCTGTCGGGAACCAAAATATCTCCGCTATGCAAGCAGCTGCTTACGGAACCGCACCACCCTACGAAGATGATGGTTCGCACGCCCCAGGCTTGCAGGGTCTCCAACATCATGACGGCATAGGGAGATCCCAACAGCGGACCTGCCAGGGTGGGTGACGTCGGATCAGCTGCATCAAAACGGATGGTGCTGAGAAATACGCTCCGGGTGTCTGGCAATCTCAGTTTGCGGTATAGAAATTGAAAATCCGCATCGGTGGCCGCCATTATGGCCAACGGTCCCAATACGGGCGTACCCGGGTTGCAGACCGGACGCACAATGCCGTCTTCAGAGGTCGTCATGCCAAATCCCTGCAGATATAGGCTTTAAGATAATTAATTTGGACTGCGTTATCGGTCGCCTATGTGGGTCCGGACAGTGCGCTCAGCTCTTCTTTGACATCGTCAATGATATCGTAGAGCCACAACATATCTTCAATGGTCAGGCGACCCGCCTTGGCAGGCGCCCTTTCCGTACCATCTTTTTTAAGAAGTATTCTGGGGCCGATTTGAACCTTGGGTTCGCCGCCATTATAGCGTTGAATCGAGATGAGCAAGCCGGTCTCGGCACAACGCCACTGTTTCATCATTTCATCTTTGGTTGGATCGTATGGCATGGTTACCTCATCGTTTCTTTGTTATCATATCCACAATTAACATTGTAAAAGACTGATCACACGGCAATTTTAGAAAAATCAGCCATGCGGTTAAACAGCCCTGCGATGGCGCCTAACAACGCAAGACGGTTCTGCCGCACCATCATATCATCGGTCATCACCATAACGTCTTCGAAAAAGCGGTCCACAGGCTCCCTTAAAGTGGCGATGATTCGAAGCGCCGCTTCAAGATCGCTGCTGGCCATCTTAGTTTCGACCTTCTCCTTGGTGGCAGCATAGGCTTCATACAGTACTGTCTCTGATGATTCTGTAAATAGAGCCGGGTTGAGCGTAACATCCGCTTCCACCTCGGCTTTTCTTAAAATATTGACCACGCGCTTGAAACCCGCTGCCAGGGGTTCAAAGTCCGCGTCGCCTTTGAGGGTCTGCAAGGCGGCCGTACGTTTCCAGACATCGGGGATGTCATCAATGGTAACATTCGCCACGGCCGCGACCACATCTTTTTCATATCCTTCCTCGGTCAACATTCCGGTAATACGCTTCAGAATAAAAGTATAAATGTCAGCGCCCACCTTGTCGCCCCGGTCTGCATCGAATTGTGCGAGCCCGGATGCGATCGCCTCTTTCAGGGAGAAGGTCATTTGGTGTTTCAGCATGATCTGTACAATACCGATGCCTTGACGACGAAGCGCGTACGGATCGGAGGCGCCCGTGGGGATCAGCCCAACGGAGAAGCATCCGCAGATGCTATCAAGTTTGTCGGCAATGGCCAGCAATGCGCCGGTCCTGGTCTGGGGCAGTTTGCCACCGGAGTATATGGGACGATAGTGTTCCTCAATGGCCAATGCCACATCGCCGGGTTCATTGGCGACTGATGCGTAGACCCTTCCCATGATCCCCTGGAGTTTAGCGAATTCACCGACCACTTGGCAGACCAGATCCGATTTGCACAACTGGGCGGCCCGCTGAACTTGGGACTGAACTTGCCCGTTCTCGGACCGGGTTAGATGGGTACCTAGCGTTTCCACCCGTTCAACTTTGGCATGCATGCTTCCCAACTTGGCTTGGAATAAGACCCCTTTGAGTTTATCACGCCAGTCATCCATTTTGTTTTGCAAATCAGCTTGGTAGAAAAATTGGGCGTCTGAAAGCCGGGCCCTCAATACACGTTCGTGGCCCCTGGCCACTAACTCCAAATCCTTAGTACGGGTATTGTTCACCGCCACAAAACAAGGCATCAGCTGATCATTGTCGTCCACGATAGCAAAATATTTTTGATGCTCGCGCATTGAGGTAATCAATATCTCACGCGGTAATTCCAAAAACACATCGTCAAATTTACCGCCGGTGGCGATGGGAATTTCCACCAGGTTGGTTACGATATCAAGAAGTTCTTCATCGGGATGCACCTTGCCGCCCATCGCTTTAGCCGCCGCCGTCACCTCTTTACGGACCATCTCCCTGCGCTCTGCGATATCAACAATAACTTGCGCCTGGCGCATCTTCTCCGGATATTCATCCACATCATCTATTTTTATTTTATGATGCTGCATGAACATATGGCCCCAAGCGTATCGGCCGCTCTTGATCTTGTTTTCCAGGGAAAAAGGGATGACCGATTTGCCCAACAATGCCAGAATAGATTGAATAGGACGTGCAAAAGAGAGGCCCAGTTCGGACCACCGCATGGTTTTTGGAAATGGCGTGGCTAATATCGTCTCCGGCAGCATTTTTTTCAACACCGTTTTGCTCGCCAAGCCCTTATCGGAAATGGTGGCACACAAATAGCGTCCCTTCTCAGTCTCGGTCACTTTAAGCTTTTCCAAGGGAACACCGACTTTTTCGGAAAATTTTTGGGCCGGAACAGTCGCCTGGCCTTGTTCGTCGAAGGCAATACGCTCCGGCGGTCCCAAGACCTTCTCGGTGATGGATTGTTGGCGGTCGGCCACATCATCCAAGCGAACCACGAGACGCCGCGGGGTACCAAAGGTTTGAACCGCGCCATGGCTGATGCGCAATTGGGTCAGTTTTGTCGTGAGATTGGATGCCAGCATATCCAACGCGGGTTGGATGTAGCCGGCTGGTATCTCCTCGGTTCCGATTTCAAGCAGTAAAGGATTCATATACACCTCAATTAATTCCCAAGTGGCAAAGTACCGCCATAAAAAATCCAAAGGAAGAAGAACGGTCTATCGTTTAAGCTAAGGGTGTTTAAGCAAAGGGAAGCCCATCTCCTTGCGCTGGCTTAAGTACGCTTCAGCGCTTGCCCTGGCCAGATTTCGAATACGCCCGATGTACCCGGTGCGTTCAGTGACGCTGATGGCACCGCGGGCATCCAGCAAATTGAAAGTGTGGGAACATTTCAAACAGTATTCATAGGCAGGCAGCACCAAATCTGCGGCGATGACCCGTCGGGATTCGGCCTCGTATTGATCGAATAGTGATAACAACATGGCGACATCGGCCTGTTCGAAATTGTAGGTCGATTGTTCGACCTCTTGTTGGTGATGTACGTGACCATATGTTACAGATTCATTCCATTTCAAATCATAGACGTTGTCCACACCCTGCAGATACATGGTAATACGTTCAAGCCCATAGGTCAGTTCGACACTGATGGGGGATAGTTCGATGCTGCCGGCTTGCTGGAAATAGGTAAACTGTGTAATTTCCATACCGTCCAGCCACACTTCCCACCCCAAACCGCTGGCTCCCAAGGTTGGGGATTCCCAATCATCTTCCACAAAGCGGATGTCATGCTCCAACGGATCAATGCCCAAAGCCTTCAGACTGGCAAGGTACATCTGTTGGACCTCTTGGGGTGAAGGCTTTAGAATAACCTGGTACTGGTAGTAATGCTGGAGCCGGTTGGGGTTCTCCCCATAACGCCCATCGGTGGGACGCCGGGATGGCTGAACATAGGCAACATTCCAAGGTTCAGGACCCAAGGCGCGTAGCAAAGTGGTGGGGTGGAACGTTCCGGCGCCCACTTCGATGTCAATAGGCTGAGCCATTACACAGCCCTTGCGGGCCCAAAACTTGTGCAACGCCAAAATCACATCTTGAAAATACATCTTGATTTCCTCATCTTCTCCATGTTCAGATTTGAAAGTTCAGGGTTGGTCTATAGCATGCGCGCTGCTCGAAAACAATCACAAGAGACCTGTGACATCGATACCCGTCTTTAATATTCCGGCCGTTTCGCGATGGGCCAATATCTCCTCCCAAATCGGTCGTAAAAGTTCTAAATTCGAGGGTTCTCCCAAGGCCCAAATGCACCCGCCGCCACCCGCCCCCGTGAATCTGGCGCCGCACTCCTGGTCCCGGGCCGCAGCCACCAATTGCCTGCCCAGCGGGTCCAATACGTCGGGGGTCAAGGCACATCTGATATCCACCTCCTGATTCATCATGTCACTTGCCAGGGAAAAATCGCCGGATGCCAATGCGGACACAAACGTCCGACTGCATTGGGCCATCTTCTGCCACTGGTTGCGATGCTGCCCGGCAATGAACTGCCTGACCCAGGTGGCATTGACATCCTTTGACACATGGGGTGCACCGCAATACGCGACCAACAGACGATCCTGGAATTCTTGACATTCCTCCGGTCCCACAACCTCCTTGCGATTGAAAGGAATGGCAGGGGGATCCGAAGTCCAATACCATGCGTTGACACCGCCAAACACCGCAGCCAGCTGGTCCTGCATGCCACACGGAACGCCGGCCACACTCTGCTCAATCCAATGTGCCAGCAACGCCACCGAATTGTGGGCCGGCATTGTCTGCCCTGCCCTGTTCAAAGATTTGGCAAATGCCCATATCAGCGCCACTGCTGCCACGGATGATCCACCCAAAGCACTGCGCGGCGGTGATGACGAATGGATATCGATGTGGACGCCATCGGCATTGAAGAAAGCGGCCACAGCCAGCATCAGTCCCAACTCGTGATCAAATGGAGCACCAGCAGCATCGACCTCCACACTATCAAAGCCAGTAGAGCTGATCTTGATTTTTCCCGCAGTATAGGAAGAGAGACGTACGTGGGTACGCATATCCAGGGCGGCATTGAAGGTACACGGTTGAAGGTGCCGCATGGGAAGAAAAAAAGTGCTCAAATCCAAGGTGCCGCCCATGTCGATGCGGCAAGGCGCCGAGGCTTCCACATGGCTCTGTTTTAATATTGCCCGTATATTCATGGCGAGCTATCTCCTGAACTGTTGTAGTATCCGAAGACTCTTTGGTTTTTTGCCGATATGATAGGGAACGAAAGCTTCTAAAAAGGTGGTCGCCTCAGCTAAGGCCCTGGGTGAAAATCGTATCCTGCAGGCCTTGGCCAAATCGCCTCCGGCAATCCATTGGAGCAGTTTGAGAGTCTCTTTGGACAAGTGCAGGTGACCACGCGTACCCGCTGGGCATTGACGGCAAACCACCCCCCCCTGACCCAAATCTACGCAGAACTGGTTTTGTGCCAACCCTGAGATATCGGATTGGCAACATGAACAATGTTCCAATACCGGATGGAGCCCTTCATGGCCGATAAATCTCATTTGAAACAAAATACTCAGCATGGCCGCATCCATCTCACCGGCATCCAGTGCCTGTAACGCAAATTCAAGCAGATGATATATGTCTGCCTGGACCCGACCCTCTTCAATCCAGATATTGATGCTCTCTACCCAGTAACTCGCATATGCCGTCTTTAAAAAATCTGACCTGAGATTTCCCAAGGTGCGATACAGGGTCGCTTCCTCCAATATGGGCATACCCTTTCGCCGCGTCTCACGAAACGCAATTCGTAGGTGATTAAAGGGTTCAAGAATGCCTGGGAACCGCTTGGCACTTTTTTTTGCGGATTTGGCGATCAGTGTCCGTTTTCCATGATCGCTGCTCAACACGGTAACAATCAAATCAAAATCGCCATATTGACGGCGTTGAAGAACGATAGCCGTCGTTGTCAACCGGCGCATTTGCTTTAAAGTCCCAACAAGGTGGTGGCCAGAACGAAATAGAAAAACACACTGATGATATCAATGGCGGTGGTCACAAATGGACCGGTGGCGACTGCAGGGTCGATATTCATTCTCGCCATCACCATGGGGACAAAAGATCCGACCAAGGCGGCGATGGCCATTGAGCTCATTAACGCAAATCCCACTGATATGGCCAACATGAGAGTGTTATACGATACCTGGGCCACAGCGGCGATGAGCAAGCCATATACGATCCCTAAGATCAGTCCAATGCACAGCTCTTTGACAACCACATCCCAGATATCACGCACGTTAAGCCTGCCGGTGGCCAAACCGCGCACCACAATGGTAGAGGATTGGGTACCGATATTGCCCCCCATGCCCATAATCACCGGTATAAAAGCCGCTAGATAGGCAACTTGGCTCAAAACATCCTCAAAGTGGCCAATGATGAGAATGGCCACAATACCGCCGATACAGCTGGCAAATAACCAGGGGAGTCTGATTCGGGTGCTTTTTAAAATGGACTTGGTTTCAACATACTCCTCTCCGACACCGGCCATTTTCAATATATCTTCCGTAGCTTCGGTACGAAAGATATCAATGACATCATCCACCGTCACGATACCCACCAAACGATTATTTTCGTCAACCACCGGAACAGCCAGTATATCGTAACGGGCCACAAGTTTTGCAACCTCCTCCTGGTCCATATCCGTCTTCACGGAAAAGACATCGGTAACCATAAAGTGCTTCAACGGCGTATCCGGTGGAACCACCACCAGTTGGCGCAATGAACTAACCCCCACCAATTTTCCGTATTCATCCACGACATAGAGATAAAAAGGCATCTCCACGTCGGAATACTCTTTCTGTAAAGATGCGATGGCACCTTTGGCGGTGGTATCTTCGCTAAGAGCGATGAAATCGGGCGTCATAATCCGGCCAGCCGTATCGTCGGCAAAGCTCAACAGGTCGGCGACTTCTTCAACATCCTCTTTTTGCATTTTTTTCAAAATAGCATCGGAGGTCTCTTCAGGAAGTAAATCGATGAGTCCGGCCACATCGTCGCTGGGCATTTTTTCAAAGATGTCAGCCAATTCATCCAAGGGGATCTCGGCAGACAATTCCAAATATGCGTCCTCATCCATCTCGCTAAGCACTATCCCCTTCTTAGCGTTGTCGGAGATCATATTGAACAATCTACTTTGATCAAAAAGCGGCAATGAACGGAAGATGATGGATAGGTCAGCCGCATGGGTCTTATCCACAATCCTCCTCAGATTGGGGAACGCTTTGCGGCGCAGCAATCTTTTGATGCTTTCTACGAGGACTCTGTTCTGATCTTTTGCCATTATCACATGTCCGGTTATATCTGAGGCAAATCCAAAGTGACAATCTGATCGGCTTTGCCAGGTACGGTCACTTGCTCACCGTTCAGCGTTAGACGGATGCCGCCGGCATTCACAATCAACAAATTCAGGTGCGCCTTTGCAGTAACCGTAACTTGCTCTCCCTGCTGCAATTCATAATCTTGGGGCAGCTTGCCATCGGCGATTATTTTGAGTCGAGTATATGCAACGGCGGTTGCTCTGAGTTCCAGGGTGGGGGAAACCGGTTGGGATTCTAAGAGTGTTGCGTTGTGCCCCAATGCCGGGTTTTCCAATTTTGGCTGATGATGATAGACTTCATTTTCTGTCACACCCGATTGGGTCAGTTCTGAATCTGCCGGATTGACCATCTGCACCCCATACAAGGTGGCACCGACAGCACCGGCTAATAACAACATGGCCAATAAAAAGCGCCACCAAAAATTTTCTCCGAGGGACTTGATATACTCATCCCGTTCAAACTGTTTCGGCATGCTGCAACATTTTTGGTACCGGAGAAGCGCTTCCTGCGCATCACCGCCAACAGCATCTGCATAAGCTTTGAGCAACCCCCTCACAAACACATCCTGTGGCAAATGAGGCAGGTTTTCGTTTTCTATTTGCTGCAAGCACGACAACGTGATTTTGGTTTGCTGTGCAACCTCGTCAAGTGAAAGCCCTTTATCCATCCGGTATGCCCGCAAATACCGACCAAAATCACTATGCGTTTCTTTGGGCAACATCTATTCATCCAATATTTGAATATGCGATCGTTTTCGCAAATCCTCTATCCAAGTGTTGAACTTTTGGTCCACCACATCAGCATACAACTTTTCGCGAATTTCAGGGGTGGCTTCCTCCAATGTTTTGCCGCCTGTGTTGACAATCTCTTCCACGTAAAAAATCTGGTACCCCTGATCCGTCTCAACAACCCCGGAAAAATCTTTCGCCGGGGTGTTTTCCAATGCGTTACGAATCTCTTCGGTGAGCAGATGGGTTCCGAATACGCCCAATTTTCCACCTTGGGCTGCTGTGGGGGCTTCAGAGAACCTTTTTGCCATCTCTTCAAAAGATTCGCCGGCTTCCAGTCTTTCACGAACGATCTGCATCTGGTCGAGTACACGCGTTTTTTCCGACGGGCCCGCATCTCGGGAAACCCTTAGAAGGATATGGCGCAAATCATACTTGACGCTGCCGGTATATTGTTCAATATGGGCGTCATAATACGCTTTTATATCGATATCGGTAATAACAATCTTCGATTTGACCTCTCTATTCACCAATTGCGCCCGCAACATTTTTTCTTTGATCTGTTTCCGATACGCTTCATATGTCATGCCGTCCAATTCCAGCGCGCGACGCAACTCCTCTTCGGTCAACTTATTGGCACTGCGTATACGTGCAATGGTGGCCTCCACAGCTGCATCTTGGACGTTTAGATTACGCCGCCGCACTTGCTGGTCCGACAGTTTGTCATAAATCAGCTGTTCCAAAGCCTTGCCGCGTTGGCTTTGGAGGATGCGATTTTGTTCTGCTTTCGGGTAACCTTGTTCTTCGAGGGCAGCCTTCACGCGCGATAGAACCTGATCCAGATCCGACATCAATATAATATCATCGTTGACCACCACAATGATTCGATCGACCAACTCTGCGCCTGCCATTGATAGAGACAGCCATGTCACTACGACATATGCGCACAGGACCGATGCCGCCAATTTATTATTTTTAATCTTCCGACACATTGCTCTTGTAACCATCTTTCTGTTCCTAAGCGCTGATCCTAAACGTTGGCTTCAACCAACCGGTTCCAGCGTTGTTGGTGAACCTCCACCGGGAAATTTTTCCTTAATGACTCAATCCAATTCTGATATATCTCTTCTGCTTTTTGTTGCCGTAAATGCTGAACAATTCTTTTATTAACCTGGTCGGCATCCTCACCTTCGGGAACGCCACCGGGAAGATGTTTCCGGAAATAATCCGCCACGTCATTTGAG
>CAJIBC010000389.1_pt1 | contig 10415 bp, 8 predicted proteins | sample 9199231 | NCBI WGS metagenome assembly CAJIBC01 (sample SAMEA7708282, study PRJEB35096) | sediment metagenome | biome: marine neritic benthic zone biome [ENVO:01000025]; feature: sediment [ENVO:00002007]; material: shallow marine sediment [ENVO:03000034] sea grass bed [ENVO_01000059] ...
AGCGTGTCACATACGCATCGATCATATGAAAATGTTCCCGCGATGTCGTTGCCTCCCGGGTCAAAATGGCCTTGAACACATCTTTCTCCGGATCCGGCTTTGAAGGTTCGAGATACTTGCTAATGGCGACATCCGGCAGATATACCAAATGCAGCAACCACCCCCCCAGAATGAAAAACGGCAGGATGCACGCCCCCTTCAACAACAGCAAACCAACTCGCTTAAACATATTTCCGGGTTTCGTCATTGCAACACAGCCCTTTCCGCTGGCCTTAGTTTATTCTGCTTAATTGATCTAATGACACGCGCTTTGCTGTGGCTGACGTTTTCTCAGGCTCGCGGTGCGCCCCATGAATATATATCCTTTGCAGTTCGGAATCGGACATAATTTTATCATAATGTTTTGGATATTCCGCTTTCATGGTCGTCTCGTCAATTATGCCGGTGAGCCACACCTTATGCATGGGAAAACCATGCGGTTTCAGAAGTACGTCATAGAGGTGCCAGATCATGATCGCCAGGCAGGCCAGTATGGCCTCCATTCCGTGAACCAACACGGAAATATCAAGATAAAATTTGCTCCAAATGGACTCGGTCCATAACAAAATCCCGGTGATACTCATAATGGTGGTGCCGGCAATCAAGGCGCCATATTCGAGTTTGTGTCTGTAACAAAAGCGGTCGAAAGCTGGTGGCGATGTCTTCCACCCGATATAATACATAAGGCTGTGGAACATCTCCTTGGCATCCTGAAAGGTCGGGCGCATATCGATGAACCATCTACGTCCGGCGGGTCGGGCCATCAAGTAAAAAATATGATAAATGCTAACGGAAATCATGACGACTCCGGCACAACGGTGCAAAATACTGCGAACCAAAAAAACGATCTCTCGATAACCGCCAAGATAGGCTAAATACTTTTCAGGAATGCGCAGCATAAAGCCGGTGATTGCCAATACCACAAAACAGATGGCAAAAACAAAATGTTGCCATATTTCGGAATGGTTCAACCGAATAAAGAGTCGAAGACCATCTGAGTTATTGACGGCTGTTTTGCCTTGGTGCATGTGCTGGTTCAATGGATTTTCTTGCATTATCGATGCCTGTCGCCATGGTTGTGATGATTTTTACGCGAACGATAATAATCCAGCAGCTGGTGAATGCACATAAAGCCGATCACACAGCCGATCATTACCTGATAAAACCTCCGGACCAGCTTCAGCACCCGATAGTGGAAGACCTCTGCGCTCTCGAAATCTTCTTCGGCGCGCTCCATCACGAGTGCCTGGTCCGGATCGTCCGCCCTGTCATGGGCAGTTCCGGCCCTGAGTTGTGCTTTCAATCCGTAGGCATGCACCCTGCCACTGGCAAATTCTTCAGTCGCATTGGGATGGCATGACTGCAACCCGCCTTGATTGCTGCAAGTTTGAACCCGGTTGGTGGGATGCAGCGGCGATAGGGGATCGGTTCTGGTCCGCAAATCATGGGTGGAGAAACCGACCGGAATGTGGCAGCTGATGCAATCGGGTGCATTGCTGACCTGGTACTTCACTTGAACCCAGTGGTAGGTGTCCTTATACGTCTCGATGGATTCGAGGCCGTGACGGGCCATTTTTTGACTATCTTCGTGGCAACTCGTGCAAAGTTCAACGATTTCCGATTGGGTTCTGCGTTTTCGCATACGATGTGTAAAATGGGAATAGAAACGCTTGGCCCAATCTTTATTGGTGTGGCATCCTTGGCAGCGGGTCAACGTTTCGTTTGACAACGCTTGGCTTTTGCCCCACATGGCCTGGAATGGATTGTAGATCCTGTTCTTGTGGCAATATTTACAGGACGGCAGATCCTCTTGGAACGGCTTGGGATTATCCTGGGGACCGGGTCCGTGTACGCTGGAGCGGTATTTATTAATCATATTGATATGTGAAAATTCTTTGTTGGTGCTCGGTTCTTCGATATGGCATTTGGTTGCGCAATCGACCTTTTGAACATCGGTGTGGGGGATTTGATCGAGCCCGATATGGCAGTTTTTGCACCGCAATTTCCCGTGCACCGAATGGGCAAAATTGTTTTCGTTTACATAGAGGATTCTCTTGTTCCCCTGCTTATCGTATCGGCCCATGCCGGGGTAACGGTGGCAAAGCAGACAGTTTTCCGTATCCGACACTGTGACGGCTTCAGCGGAAATGGCATCCCCTGCCATTAGACATATTACTACCACAAGCCATCGACATGTTAATTGGATCCACCAGATCCTCACGGAAATTCTCCTTGATGATGTCGATTCGGATTATCCCAAATGATCAATTCGTTTTTGGAGATTCACTGCCGACGCCTGGATTTAAAATGCTCGGCATGTAAAATTTTGTGTAGTTGTTTATCATCCCGACGACTTCCGTGCTGATCACAACCTGGTATCGCCTGGATGGATATCCCAGCGATTCAAATGGCAATAGCGGTGATTCCTTTTGGTGGCAATCACCACAAGCGTGTGGCTTTTTGCTGACAACGGAATGAATTATTTTTTGGGCCTTAGCTTTTTGAACATCGGATAGCGTTGGTTCCGCTGATCTATATTCTCGAGCAAAATCGATTTTGTCTTGGCTATCAATTCTTGCGACAACACCATTGACACGAATAAACGGGATTATTTTGGCCATATAATCTTTAGCCGGTAGCCCATCGGTGACCGGACTATCGACAATATCGCCGCTCTTGCGATCATACCATTTGTAGGTGCCTGTTTTTTCATCCTCGCTAATTTTCGCATGACAGGTTTGACAACTGAGAAAAGCCGCATGCATATTTCCGAAGGCTCGAATACCTTTTACCTTGTCGTGGGGCAAGTCGCCATGACATCCAACGCAATAGGAATAGCTGTCCGATTTAAATTGAAGATCAATATGGTGAAAATGACCTTTGAGATGTTGCTGCTCCAATACGCGATAGCCAAGATAGTGTTTGATTTTTTTATTTTCATCGAGAATGGATTTTTTAAAAGAAACTTGCTCCAATTTCGGTTCGCTGTTTGCTGCCGCAGATGCGATCTCTTCTGCGTGTTTTTGAACCTTGTATTCTTGTACGAGATGCCCAAAGGTGACATTCCATACAAGGACAACCAGTCCGGTGGTGAGAACCATTCCTGTAAAGAGATACAGCTTGGTAATTAATGTCTTCATGCAGCGGCTTCCTTTTCTTTCTCTTCGAATGACCGTGCACCGTGCTGTGGAATGATGTCATCCTCCAGTCCTGCTTGTGTCATCAACTCAACATAATAATCGTAATGCTCTTCCACCATAATCCGCTCGGACAGATACCCTGTTAAAAAGGCAGATCCCATGGGAAAAACAGTGGCTGAAAAATGAACATTATACATATGCCAGATTAGCAAAAATAGCACGGCCAGAAGCGCTTCATCACTGTGCGCTATCAGTGCGTAATTCAAGATCTCGCCAGGAAAAAATTTCGTTGTGTGCTCCTGCCACCACATCATCAGTCCCGTGGTGCCGAGAACCGGAATGCCCCAGAACGGCGCCCAATAATCGAATTTATCTTTCCATGTCCATTTGCCGCCCTTGGGGCGCGTATCTGTCATGAACAGATAGTACTTAACCAACTCGATGATCTCTTTCAAATCCCTTGTGGAGGGCATCAAAGGCAGGTTTAGGAAAAACTTAAGCAGGTAAACAGCGTTGGAACGATTTTCCCCACCCAAACCGGCTTGATATCGGCGATACAGCATATGGGCCATGTAAATGATATGATAGATAAAGAAAATGATCATGCACACGCCGGCAATACGATGAATGAGGGGAGCCACGTGAATGCCGCCAAAGATGCGATAGACGGGTTGAGCCCAAAAAGTATCGTGGAACTTTAACGGCATACCCGTCATCGCCAGAATCAACACCAGACTCGCGAGTATCCCATGCTGGATTCTCTGGTGAATCGTAAAACGGAAGAAGTAGTGGCGTCCCTTTATTATTTTAATTGGCTCATGGTTTTTGGTGTCCACCATGTTATCATCTTCCCTTCTATGCACCGTTATGGCCCACTAACTTTCGCAGCATATCGAAAAACATCAAGCCTAGCAGGGGAAGCAATGTCCCACCCGTGAGCACGATAAAAAACAAACGAAAGGTGAACTGTAGAGGGCTTTTCTGGGGATCGAATTGCACATGGACTTTGTACCGCGCCAGATTGGCGGAGGCTTTGGGATGGCACTCGGTCATGGCGCATGTGTAGTGTTTGTTCAGTTCGTTGGTGGGAGAGCTGGTATCCGCCTGACTCAACATCTGGTGTACCGATCTGCCGCGCTCCACATGGCAGTCCAGACAATCCGGGACGCGCTCGTCTAAAAAGTTAGCCGCCTTGCCATGAAACGTTTCACCATAAGAATATGCCGCCATCGTAGACAAACCATGGCGGGCTGCAATCTCAGGGTTATTGTGACAGCGTGCGCAAATTTCAGCGATGTTTTTTGGATTGCGGATCTTGTGCAACCGTGTCGTCACATGATTGTAGTACCGGAAAATAAACTCATCTGTTTTGTGGCATACACGACAGCGGCCTATGGAGGCATCCGAGATACCCGGACGAACCTTTTTAAAAAATGACAATGGCCGATAGAGAGGGTTGTCATGACAGTCTTTGCAACTTGGTAAATCCTCGATGTATTTCTTGGGATTTTGCCTATTGTCGAGTTTGCTATGGACACTTTGTGATAGAAACCTATCTACTTCCTTGTGGGAAAATTTCTTTTCGCTGGAAGGCTCAATAATATGACACTGGGTGAGGCAGTCCACTTTCTTTACGTTCTCATGAGGAATTTTGTTAATGTCCGTATGACAGTCCTCACATTTGACCTTGGTGTGGACGCTCATGCGAAAAGTGCCTTCGTTAACAAACAACAATCTGAATGCTCCATTTTCGTCAACACGACTCAGGCCAGGATATTTATGACACATCAGGCAATTGCCCACATCAGCGGCGATGCATTCTATTGCCGAGCAGAAAAGAAGCAACCAAATTCCAAGCCATCCATGCAGGAGATAGAAAAAACATCTTAGTTTGAACATTTGGACCCCGTACTTCATCACTGCTGGAGGCAGACACGCTTTGTTCTTCAGGTTGAAATTTTAGACGAACACCGAGAGGTAATTATAGCAAATGACATGCCATCATATGGATGGCGGATCGCAGATTCACCGGTGGTATTGTCAAACGATTAACAGCCGTCGCTATATATCCATGCCCGGCCACTGATCCGGCCGTAACACTTTGGAACTGAGCAAAAATTGCGCAAAGTGAAAATAATTGCTTTTAGGAAGTTCAACAGCGTGTTGCCTTAAAAAATATCTGTGGTAAATACAGGCATCCAATTGCTCATAAATACGATTTTATTTTTATATTAGTTAATTACGGATGTATTGATTTCGGACACTTTTTTACACTTACCGACAACGAATTGCCCTTCAGATTCAGATGAGTCGGTATGAATCGTCTATTTTCGATTTGGAAATTGAACAAGTGCCAAAGGACCGGACGCAGCCGTCATAACCTCTATTTGTCATGGCAAACGATACATATATTGCCTGGCAAGCGGCGTCTATATTTTGATTCGGCTCCTTTGGAGGCCGGTCTGGTGCTATCGATGACGCCTTTGGCATGCGGATTATGACATGTCACACATGTCATTTGTCCCTTTTCATCCAGCGGCAGGATCACTTGATGTTTTGTTTCCATGGTTTTCATTCGAACCAGGGTTTTTTTCTTGGGGATCTTTCCGAAATGATTGACGTTACCTGAATGTTTGCCTTTGATCATGTGGCATCTTTGACATAACAAGCCAAGTTCACCGATAAATTCCAATTCCTTCGAGGGGTCTTTCAATTCTACCGGAGATTCCAGATGACAATACATACAGGTATCCGTGATAATCACCCCTTGTTGATCGATCTGCATATGAGGGTCTAATGCATCATAATCTTTTCGATGATGACATTTAAAACAAAACTCCGACCGGATTTGAAACGGCCCGCCACGCAGTGTGCTTACCCGTAGCTTACGTTTACGACACTGCTGATACATATCATGACAGGTGATGCATGATAGTTTACCTTTGAGCAATGGCAGACTGTCGGCTATTTTGACAGGACCGTTTTGCTGTGGATCAATACCAATTGGATGCCAATAGCTTTGCTGGGTATTGACATGACATCTGCAAATAAGGTTTGGATCACCGTTGTATTTTAAGCGGACGCGTTGTCCTTTGGTGGGTGTTTTTTCATGACATTGCGCACAATATCTGCCGGTAAAATGAATATTGGTTTCCGGCGATAATACATCTGGTTGATTAAAATCATCTTCCGGTGCACTTTGTTCAACACCGGTACTCCAGACAAAGCACAATTGGCCGGAAATTAATAGCATTCCAACTGTACATAAGAGCACCCACTTCCACATCCGTATTTCCTGTTTCACCTATGATTTCATCTGAAGGTTCAGATTCTGTGAGCCCGGCCACAATCTAATCGGAACCATTTGCTAAAATGGATCTCAGCCAGAAATACACTTCGTCCGGATCGATTGGTTTGTTGATGCAGGCATAAATATCATAGCATAAGGCTTCCTTTAAGTCGGGATGAAATCTTCGGGAGGAGATACACAGAAAATAAACGCCGGGATGTTTGAGCGCTATTTCGCGAATGGTACGATTGTTGATTGGGACCGAATCAATATCGATCAACACGGCCATGCATTCCTTCCGCCCGAGCTGTGCCTCCATGCCAGACAACGAATTTTGAGCATACGCATGATAATCAATCTTTTCCACGAGTGAGCATAAATCCTGGCAATTTGTGACGTCTGCATCAAGGACCACGACGGCTCTTTGCATGAACGTATTCACTCCTTTTTTACTTGGACAGATAGAAATCGCGACCGGGTAGTAAGTATTGAAATGCAAATGCAGTGCCAAATAATGCAATTGCTGCTTCCATCGCCTCTGTTCGTCAATTCAATATGGACCAAAAAAATAACTATAGATGTTCAATGATTTGACGACAGACTTATGGAAAAGGTGGGAAAGTGGAATTTGAATAAACCGCCCGTTGGATTTGATTCAGTACTGCAACTGACTATCTTTTCTTAGGGTTTCCTGCTGTTAGCCTGTCGCTTGTCACTCAGCAGGCTTCGATATGTTGTATTTTTTAATTTTGTCATATATCGCACTCCGGCTGATATTCAGCTGAATTGCGGCCCTGCTCTTATTCCAATTCTGTTCATCCAGCGCTTTTATCACAGCTTTTTTTTCATTGTCCATGAGCGTACCTTGTGAGGGGGTTTGATTGTGATTAGCCTGAGAATCTGTAAGCATGTTTGGCAAATGGGCGACTTCGATTTGCCGGCCTTTGCTCAAAATAACCGCATGCTCGATGCTATTTTCCAGTTCGCGCACATTACCGGGCCAATGATAATTGAGACAGCGGCGAAGCGCCTGTGTGCTGATACCTTGTGTTCTCTGACCTTGTTTGGAGGCGAACAGGTGCTGAAAATGTTCGATTAGAAGCGGAATGTCGTTGCGCCGATTCCTCAACTGAGGAAGGATGATGGGTATAACATTTAATCGATAATAAAGATCTTCACGGAAGTTGCCTTTTTTGACCTCCTCAATTAGATTTTTATTGGTGGCCGAAAGAATTCGCACATTGACAGCCAATGTTTTTGTTCCGCCCAGACGCTCGAACTTCTGTGTTTGCAGCACGCGCAGCAGTTTGATTTGAGCAGAAAGCGGCACCTCTCCGATCTCATCCAGAAAGACCGTCCCGCCGCTGGCTTGTTCGAAACGCCCGGCTTTTTGGCTTGTTGCACCCGTAAAAGCGCCTTTCTCATGACCAAAGAGTTCGCTTTCCAGCAAGGTCGCCGGGTATGCGGCACAATTAATGACAATAAACGGCTTGGTGCAACGGTCACTCTGGCGATGGATGGCGCGGGCGACCAGTTCTTTTCCGGTACCGCTTTCACCTTGGATCAGCACGGTGGCATCGGTGGGCGCAATGTCGTTTATCAACTTGTAGATGACCTGCATTTCCGTCGCTTTACCAACAATACCACAAAACTCGAACGTATTTTCAATCTTGTCTTGCAGGTTTCGGATCTCTTCACGGTGCCGCACAGCACGCTTTATCACCCCCGAGACCTGCCCCAGGATCAATTCGATCAGGCCGAGCTCTTTTTCCTCGCAAAGACAATCGGCTTTACATCCCACAATCAAAGCACCATCAGAGTCGCCGTTCACTTGCAATGGTAAGATTGTTTGTTTGCTGCCATTGGGAAATGCGGCCGGGATGATCGGCGGATTAAAAACTGGTCCAGGGCCAACGGTGATGCCCTCCAAATCATCTATGGTTTTAGATATTTCTGAAGTTGTAACCTGCTCGTTTACAATTCTGGTACCCGTCTCTGAGATAACATATAGAATATCGCGGTATTTATTAAACACCAAAAGAACCAGGGCGTGGTTGTCCAGGATGGTTCCCAGCTTTTTAAGAAGGAATGCACCGATGCTGTCGAGTGATTCCATGGTTCCGATTTCTTTCATAATTCCGCAAAAAGTGCCCAATTCTTTATGGGAACGTTTAAGTTCAATTTCTGCTAGTTTGCGGTCCGTCACATCGATGGCCACTTCCAGTGTAACCATACGGTTATCAACCCAGCGTATGGCCCGTCCCTGGGCATGCCACCATTGTTTGGTCCGCGTGTTCTGGATTTCCCACGAGTGTACACCGGTTGGTTCCCCGTCTTCGGAAAGAAGTTTATGGTTCGGGCAAAATTCGCATTGTCCGGTTTGCCCTGCTTGTAATACCTGCCAGCAAGGCTTGCCGATAATATCGCCAAAGCGTTTATGAAATAATTTATTGGCAAACAGTATCTCAAAGCTTTGCATATCGACGGCAAACACAAGCACATCCAGCCCATCGAGAAAGCTGATGAATCGATTGTGAGATACAGCTAAATCATTGGATTTTACTGCCACATCTCGTTCCAACCGTTTCTTGTACCGATTGGAAACAAAGAGGGTATAAAATGCGGCCATCAGCAATGCCAAAATAGCCAATCCCATGAACTGCATCTGCTTGAAAAATTCGCTATTGATGGCTCCTCTGGCTGTGGATTTAGGGGTAAGCAAAACCAAAGGCCAGACTTGCTCATCCATGGTCATTGGCGCAGCGGCAACCAGATGCATTTCCGGATCAGAATCCAATGCTTGTGCCTCTCCGCTGCTTCCGGAATAAGATGATTCCAGCATCAAGTCTTTACCGGATTTCATTCTTGGCATGATAGCATCCAATACCGAAAATGCTGGGTGGCCCTTTGAGATACGCTTGCCAAACGAGACATTTTCCCGTGGCCATAGCAATTTTCCGGTCTCGGTGAATAAAAAAACATGACTGTGTTCATCCGATTCCAAAGTGGCGATAAAATTGCGGGTCAACATTTTCAGTTTGAATGTGCAAACGACAACCCCCCCAAAATCGTACGGTGCAGATTCAAGTCCTTTCTTTTCAACCTTAACGGCAATGGGAACACATAAAAGCAAGCCTCTTTCCCCGGCATCGACGCCTTTAAATTCAATTACATTCAAGCAATATTTCATGGGAAAATTGCTTGCCGATACATTTGCCTTTGCTCGTTGAAAATAGTTGCGCCATGAGAAATCCGTGCCCTCCAAGTTAGGCGCTCTGGCGGAGTAACGTAAAATACCATTGGCATCAATGATCCCCAGATCGTTGACCCCCATTTCCTCAATCTCAAGAAACTCATGCTTAATAATCGCTCTTGCCATTGGATCATCAAAGCGAGAAGCGTTTTGAAAGCGGGCAACCGAGCGAAGCGCATTAACAAGAATTTCTATGTAATTTTTCATTCCTGCCACGGTTTGCTTGGCAAGTAACAATTGCCGCTGGTTGAATTCGGAATAAGTGGTTTGCTCGGAAACTTTATAGGACTTGTAGCCAATAATCAGGATTGTCCCAATGAACAGCCCGAAGGCCCCCATAAATATCGAAGGTCGGAAAATATGCACCCGCAATAGCGTTTTAATATCCATACGAGCTACCTTAAAAACACCGTGTTCATTCAGTTCTTGGACCAGCACTTTTGGACAATACGCCGGAATACCCCTTGCCGCCTATTTTCTGGAACCACCGATGGCACGTCTTGTATAGCGGTTACCGTAGTGGTAAATCTTTCCAGGGAGCGGCGCCTGTGCGCAAGACCCATCATATTGCGTTAAGAACATCGCGTGGATTTCTTGCAGGCTGTCCTCGGGGAACTTGGAAGGCGTTGACGATTTATCCTTATTATGGCTATTCCATATCTGCGTGATACAGTTTTTCTTCCACAATGTTACC
>CAJIBC010000144.1_pt1 | contig 10385 bp, 12 predicted proteins | sample 9199231 | NCBI WGS metagenome assembly CAJIBC01 (sample SAMEA7708282, study PRJEB35096) | sediment metagenome | biome: marine neritic benthic zone biome [ENVO:01000025]; feature: sediment [ENVO:00002007]; material: shallow marine sediment [ENVO:03000034] sea grass bed [ENVO_01000059] ...
AAATGAAAAGGCGCACAACGTCATCATGAAGACCTGGTTTCGTATTTTCATAGACTTCATCTCCCTTCTGCTTGATGGGTTGAAGCAAACATTGGGTTACCCGACATTGGGAGCACGTGGAGAGACGATGGTATTAAATGCCCCCTTTTCCCAATGGTACCGTCTTTGCCGTTCGCCGGAGAAGGATCTTGGAAATCAACACTGTTGTCTAAGTAGCACCCGACATATTCCATCTCGTTTTTGGGAAATGATCAACGCATGAAGGCCCATGAAGCTCTGTACAGCGGCAATAATTGAGAGAACAATTCCGCGATCTCGATGGCGATCTCTTTCCCGCTGGCTAATGCCGCCTCCTTCTTCAACGACTTGGCAATCTCCAAGCTCACGATGCCGTCCGCCGATAACGAGCCAAGAAAATCATTTAGCTTAGCCGCGGTTTTCTTTTTTTGCTTGTTGTCAACTTGCCACCCTTTCTTGCCCGGTATCAGCACGGGGAGTTCGGGACGATTTTTATCGTAGATTGTCAATCCATTGTTCAATGCAATAGCATGGATGGTCTCTTGATTGTCATCGTGCTCCAACCATTGCATTAATGCCTCCCAATTTTTGGAGGATTCGGTGTCATCCTTGGGTTCACCGATGCTGAAACCCAAAAACATTTCATCCGTATTGACCCTCACAAAAAACTTGCCACGATTTTCGCCGGTCTGGCTTTTATGGTGGCTGGCATCTAACCAGTGCATTTCCGGTTTGTTTGCAAATGCCCAGGAATTAAAACTATATTTATTATCCGGCAATTTATGGGTGACAGCACCACCGAGTTGATTGCGACCACGCCACTTGGTGCCGCTTGCGCTGTTCTTAAAATCAGTATCCTTAAATCCTTCAAAAACAGCAGCCGCTTTGGCGGCACCTGATTTTCGACCACTTTTCGCTGCGAGGATTGATTTTTCCTTTTCGAGGACTTCCCATTGTCGGCGGGCTTGGATATTGCGCTGCAATTCAATATCGGTGCGAATCTCCTCCCCGCTTTCCCACCGAATGACCATTTCGTTCCTGTGGATTGAAAGAACTGTAAAAACGCCCTTCTCATTTTCATATTGTTCATCTACAATAAATTCAATCCCATTGCCTTGGTCCATGATTCCTCCTGTTTGTGTTTAATGACAATGCTATAGATCCATAATGCCCATGGCACCGAAGCCGGCGGTTGCTTGCGCAACAACAATAAATGCTGCAAGGCTGAAGGTGTCTGTTAAGCCGTTGGAACCGTTAAAACAGCCCCTTGGGAAAAACATCGGGGTCGTTCGCATGCGAAATACCATGTGACGAACAACCTTTTAATATAAGCATTATTTTAGCTGATGCTTGAAAAAAGTTCCCCAACAGGCCTTCCTGAATTGTCGGACACTATCCATGGCGGGTTTGCTGGCAAAATCTTTCTCTTTATTGTAACTCAAAACATGGTAATAACCTGCCTCGAAGGTTCTTTTATGCCAACATAACATTAGCTCGAGTCTCAATGCAATGAACATCCCTCTCAAAAGCTTGAACTATTTGGCCATTGACTGTCAAGCCACCGGCAGCAGCCCTAAATCCGGCTTTCCCCTGGAGATCGGATGGCTTATCTTTAAAGCGGACGCGTTCCAATCCAAAGCAGCTTTAACCCCACAGACACTGTTCATCCGGCCGCCAGAAAGCTCCCAATTGCCCGCGCGGATCACCAAATTAACCGGAATAGATACAACGCATCTCCAAGGCGCCGTCTCAGATCATAATGCCATGGAAGCCCTGTGCAATCAGGCTCGAATGGTCGCCTGGCACAACCAAATACCGATGTGCCCCACAGTGATTCACTTTGCCCGCTATGAAATGACATTCTTAAATGAATTGCACCGCCGGTTTAGCATATCTCAACCCTTACCTTTGGATATCCTTTGCACCCATTACATGGCCTCCAGGCTATTACCGGAATTGCCCAGGAAAGGCCTTCGAGCAGTAGCCGGTTATTTAGGTCACAGTGTACCTAAACTCAAAAGATGTGGCGTCCATCTTATAGCGACAGCTTTCATATGGTGTGAAATGCTCAAGATGTTGGCCGATCATCAAGATATCCACACCCTTGACGCGCTACGGAACTGGTATAAAACCAGCAAAATCCCGGTGGTGGAGAAACGCTTTCCCATGCCACGCAAAATTCGCCTTGGATTACCCGAGGGGCCGGGTATTTACCGCATGCGGCGCACCAACGAAGATGTGCTCTATATCGGCAAAGCGGGTTCCTTAAAGCGTCGTGTCAACAGTTACTTTCAAAGCAGCCGTAATCATAGAGAAAATATACTGGAAATGCTCACCCAAGCTGTGAAATTGGACTATGTCGTCACCCCCACCACGCTGGAAGCGGCCCTGCTGGAAACAGATGCCATCAAACAGTACAAACCACCCTACAATATTGCCTTAAACAGTGAGCATAGGGACCTATTCTATGTATCGCGCAATTTTGATCAGCACTCATCGCTCAGAAATAAATCGTGCCGCCTGGGCCCTGTCCCATCGTTGGAGATCTTTATTGCAGCCCATTTAATTGGACAGTGCGGAAAACGGCAAAGAGATGCTGCAATGGACATCCCTAAAATATTGGCCATGCCAAAGGCCTATTGTCCGACCCAGGATTGTTTCCAATCCGGCGTGGCACTATTCCAGGAAAAATTCGGTGAGACGTTTAGACATAAAGCCATTGGTCAAGCGGTTCTTAACATCGGTAGACGATCCTGGCTGGAAAAATTGAAGCGCAAAACCACACCGGAATCCCCAGACGAAGCAATTGAATCGGATAGTGAAGAACTTGCCAAATTTGTTTGGACGCCTGATGGTGTGGCGAAAATCCTCGAATCTGTGTGCCGACGTTGTGGTTTCATGATTCGGCGTTCACGCTGGTTTACCATCTTAAGCGAATCCACTGTGGTGTGGAAAAACCGAAACATGGTCACCGAACGACGCAACGTCATTCAATTACAATGGGGAAAAGTCGCTCATCGGTTCGATTCACAGATTACCAAACCAATTCCAGGCCCACGCTTCTTAAGAGCATCTTACTCAAACCGCCAGGCGCATTTGAATATCGAGACTTACGACCGGCTTCGGGTACTGACCACAGAGATACGCAGGTTGTTGAGTGAAAACAGGCTCGAATGCATCCGATTAAACCACAACGTTTCCCTCTATCCAGAGCAGCTGCACATATTATTGGGTTGGATATGAAACGGCCATCAGATGCTATTATGACTGTTCTTCTTTTACAGAACCTGGTCCGGCAAGCGGTTTAAAACATTTTTTCGTCGCACCGCAAACCGGGCAGCACCAATTTTCAGGTGTCTCATGAAATTTGGTTCCTTTGGCGATCTTACCTTTGCGGTCCCCACGATCCGGGTCGTAAATACATCCACAATTGACCATCTGGCATTGGTACATCTCATCCGGGTTGGCCATTCTGCACTCCTTTGATTGGATTAAAAACCATAATGGGTGTCGCGGCTGGGTGATCAAAAAAAATAAACCATTACTGGATTGAAGTCAACGACCGCCCCTTGAGAAGCAGATGGCTTGGGTTTCAAAGCAATTGCGCGTCGGTGCTTTACCCTATCGTTGCGGTTCATCGGGGTTACAACCGGGTGCAGAGCACCCTGGTATAGAACAACCCATCAATGCCTGTAGACTATATTTGATCTGCCGCCGTCTCTATTGGGAAACCGTAACACAGAAAAGGCGAACCCATTGATGGAGGGCATAATATGATAATAATTCACAACAAATACATGAAAATCATGGTATTCATAATTTCTTTTTACGGTGCGTTCATCAGCGTTAACACAGCCCAGGCAGCGACCATTCCCTTTGAACCGGGGGAAAAGCTGACATACGCGCTACGATGGGAGAATATTCCGGCCGGTGAGCTCCATCTAGAGATTCACCCCATAACCACCATCGGTGATTCTCCGGCTTATCATTTCGTGTTAATCGCCAAATCCAACTCTGCCGTGGACCTCTTTTGCAAAATACGGGACAGAATAGATGCATACGCAAACACTCGAATGACGCACTCTGTGTTTTACCAGAAAAAACGCGCTGGGGGGAAAAAGATACGCAGGGAACAGACAACCTTCGATTGGTTGAATAACAAAGTTCAATACGCCGGCTCAGGCGCGCCTCATAAACCCGTCAGGCTGCTGCCAGGCAGCTTTGATCCACTTTCGGCCTTTTATTACACCCGCATGGCTATCTCCGAAAAAAACCCCCGCATCTTGCGACCGGTCACTGATGGTAAAAACAATTTTATGGGCAATACCAACATAATTGGGCGCGAAACCATCACCTTAAATAGTGGGAAGCGCTATGATACCCTGGTTTTGGAACCGGACATCGGTCTGTTCGGCGGAGTATTCAAAGATAGCAAGGACGCCAAACTGCGCGTTTGGATCACGGCTGATGAAAAACGCATCCCGGTCCAAATTAAAACCAAAGTCAAGGTGGGGCATTTTATCGGCGAATTGGTATCCGCTACGGGTGTGTAACACACGGTTCCTAAAAAAGGTAACCGCATTGGGGTTTTTCCGGTTATAGGGAATAATGGTTTGATTGAATACAACCGCCGGCGAACCGTGCTCGTGGGGTTGCAGGACACGCCATAACGGTTTAAGAGCGGCTAAGGTGCGCTACGGGTGGCCCGCAAACTCGCTGCGCTCAAACAGTGCGGGCCACTGATCCTTCGCCACACCTAAGCCGCTCTAAAACCTATGGCTAACGTCCTGCAACCCCACGAGCCCGGCTCGCCTCATTGCTTCACTGTCCTTATTTTCAATAAATCTCTTGAACTTTTCAGATAAACGGATGATTCCCAAATACGGTTACCCTGGGTTTCGAATCTTGGAAGATTGAGTTGCTGTCTCTATTATGGTAGGGGAAGTACACTCTAAATTCAGACCGTCTTCACCAAATAGGACAGTGAGAGAATATATGAAGAAAACATACGATTTAAATGTGCTTAAAAGGACCTCCATCATCACCCCGGATCAGCTGCGGGAAGAGTTCCCCATGACGGAGAAGGCAACCCAATCCGTAATCGACAGCCGACAGGAGATTAAAGAGATCCTGGATGGTAAAGATAACCGGCTGTTGATCATCACCGGGCCATGTTCCATCATCAGTGAACGCCAGGCCATAAAATATGGTGAACTGTTGGCCGGATTACAGGAAAAGGTCAAAAAAACCATCAAACTGGTCATGCGGGTCTATTTTGAAAAACCACGGACCAACGTCGGTTTCAAGGGACTCATCTCTGATCCCCATATTGACAAAAAGACCTTTGATATTGATGAAGGATTGAGAAAGGCGCGTAGAATCTTAATGGCCCTCAATGATATGAGGATTGCCGTGGGGACGGAAATTTTGAGTCAGACGGCGGCTGAGCGGCTCTCGGGCTTGATCTCCTGGGCGTGTATCGGCGCCCGGACCACCGAGTCCCAAAATCATCGCGAATGGGCCAGCGCTTTCTCAATGCCGGTGGGGTTTAAAAACGGAACCGATGGCAATTTGGATACGGCCATCAACGCCTTGCTGGCAACCTCAACCCCACAGGTCTTTGTCGGTAATGATCCCTATGGCGTGACCACTAGAGTGTTTTCCAAAGGCAACCAATATTGCCATATCGTATTGCGGGGCGGTAAAAGACCCAACTACGATCCGGTCAGCATCAGCCAGGCGTGTGAAATGTTATCCAAGCACCCTGCCCTGCTTCAATCCGTCATGGTGGACTGCTCCCACAAAAATACCGGCAAGGACTATCGCAAGCAAGGCGAAGTCTTCAACCATGTGTTAATTCAAAAGATAGGCCACACCGATGGTGTTCACATAAAACCCAACAAAGCCATCTGCGGAATGATGTTGGAAAGCAATGTTGAAGAAGGAACGCAACCGTTTGTTTATGGAGAGACCCTGAAACAAGACCTCAATCCGTATGTCTCCATAACGGATGCCTGTATCGGCTGGGAAGAAACTGAGAGCATCATCCTTAACGCCCACAAATTATTATAATTCTATATAGGGGAATAACCATGGCTGCTATGGCATTCGAATCTCAAACCCAGGCGTCGCTATCTCTTTTGGCATTTGATCCCACATGTTACCACAAAACGCCGCGCTAATTCGGTAGCGCCCCGGCGGTAATGTTGACGGCAACGACCAGCGCAGAGATGCCATTTGGTTGATGTTCTTAAATTCAACACATTTTCGGTGAAGCGCCCCCATCCCATCAGGTTTAAAATTCACCTGCGATTCGATATCTTCCGGATTCTCCATGGAGATCAGTTTAAACCCAGTCTGTACTTTTATGGGAAACGCCGTCATCCGTATGAAGGTAATCGTTACCGATTCCCCGGGGCCATAAATATCGAAGTCAGTTACCATCCCGATGAGCTTATTGTCATCGGACAATCCAGTTCCCACGCCAGAGCTCTTTTCATCCCAAAAACGCGCCGGCCCGACATCCACATGAACCGTTTTACCGTGGTAATATCCCGCTCCGCCAAAGTCGAGTGACTGCACGTATTGCCAGACCTGTTTCGAGGGTACGCCCTCCAGGATGACATCGGCGGCCATGCCATATTGATGCAAGCTGGCTTTGGCGGCCAATGCACCCTTTTTGCGCAGTTTGGTGTTGTATTCAGGCGGTCGGTACCCGGAGGTAATGGTGATCAGGGTCCCAGGCCCCAATCGGTCCTCTAAGAAGTCTAAAAATTCAATTAAACGCAATGAAATAATCCTGCCCCCGGTTGGATTCTGGGCACCGAAAACAGCACAAATCGCGTTGTAAGCATCATTGCCGGGGTGCCCATCGTCATTTCTGAAACGCCCGCTGAAGGTCTTGCCGTTTTTCTGGCTGACCAGACGAATGTGACCGTCGCCACCATAGAAGAACTTCGTTTTTGTTTTTCGGCTTTGGGCCAGGGGTGGGGTAACCATTAGACCGGATAAGAGGACGGCAATAAGTGCGTTTCTAAGCGATGAAAAAATACCCATAGCATTTTAGCCCCATGCTGCCAAGCGACGATCCATCGCCAATGGATGCCATCGTTTCAAGTTCATCAGGCCAATGGCACTATTCTTGGGAAGGCGGCTTGGGAGAGCGATCCTCCAACTCGGCAATGCGCTCCTCGCGGTTTTTATCGGACCGGTGTCTTTTAATGGCGTTTTCAATGCCAAATCGCAGCTCCTGGCTGTCGTAGGGCTTAAGAATATAACCGTAAGGATTGGTCTCAATGGCCTGCTCAAAGACCTTCTGGTCATTGAGGCAGCTGAGATAGATGATGGGCACGTCTTGCCGGCCACTGATTTGTTCAGCCGCTTCAATGCCGTTCATATCACCTTCCAAAATGATGTCCATCAGGATAATATCAGGCTGGTGGTACGTTGCCAGATCGATTGCCTTTTGGCCTGTATCGGCCACATCACAAATCTCATAACCATAAGATTCCAGCCTCGCCTTCAGGACGGTGGCCACATTGGTGACATCTTCAACCAACAATACCCTTATTTTGTTAATATCCGGCGTTTGCGGATTATCCGGTTGCATTATCGTACTTTCAGGTTTCGTTTTGGTGCTCAGTTGCCTTCAATTCAATGATCGTATCATTGGATTGATTCAGTTCAGGCAAATGGCTTAATCAATGTAAAGTCCCATCATAGGTTGTGCCGCGTATACAGTCAATCGATGAGAGGTTTTTTAATTCTCGCCTTGGCGTAACAGCTTCCAAGAGGTGTCTAATTGGGTACAATGCAACGATGCAAATAACTTGCCAGACAAATCAACAATTGGTCATCAATAACCGTCAAGGGGCATCGATGCATTTGCTCCGCCGGATGCATCTATATATGAGACGCCCATTAACGTCAAAGCTTACCCACAGTTGCATAAAAAAGATGGCAAATTTGCAACAATAGGGCTTACAGACTGATAACGGCGGCATCGCAGGCCAGGTGAATCATCTCCACAGCGGTTCCCATTCGGGCACCTTCAATCAAGTCCGCTTCGCCAATCCGGCGTGATTTTGCGCATGGCGTGCAAGCCAGGATGGGTACCCCCTGGGACTGCAAATAGGTCAAGTGGTCGTCACAAGAATCGCCGGTCGCCGCTCTGATGTTCTCGGCAACTCCCTTTTGAGCGATGTACACCCCATCATCCAAAAGGAACAGGGTGACATTCTTTCCCTCTTTATGGGCAACCATCGCCAAAAAAGCAGCTCGTGTAGCCCGGTTGGGGTTATCAGTGCCGCACGACAAAATCACCAGTACATTATCCTTCATCGTCGTTCCTCCTCTATGGTTGTTTAGGGGGCTCTGCCTTTTTTGGGTTGTCCAATGCCTTATGCGTCAGGTAGAATAGCACGATGGATTTAGACATCAAAGGAAAAATAGCATTGGTGGCCGCCTCTACCCGGGGCCTTGGACGCGGATGCGCGCAAGCGCTGGCATCAGAAGGCTGCCGTGTGGCAGTATGCTCCCGCAACCAAACGGCAGCCCAAGAAGCGGCCATGGACATTGCGGCCCAGAGCGGCTCAGAGGTTCTGGGTTTCGCTGCTGACATGCGGCTTGAAGAGGATATTGACCGATTGGTGAAGCAAGTCATCAACTCCCTCGGCCATCCGGACATCCTGGTGACCAATGCAGGGGGACCGCCACCCGGCACATTTGAAACGACCCCATTACCGGACTATCAAAAGGCCTTGGAGCTTAACCTCATGAGCGCGGTCCACCTGGTCCATCAACTCTATCCGGCCATGAAAAACAATAGATGGGGCCGCATCATCGCCATCACCTCCATTTCAGTGAAACAGCCCATCAGCAACCTGCTGCTCTCCAATATGGCCCGGGCAGGGTTAACCGGATTCTTAAAAACTGTCTCCACAGAGTTAGCCCCGTATGGCATCACCGTCAATGCACTGTTGCCTGGAACACATGAAACATCTCGTATCAACCAGTTGGTGCAAGACCGCGCCATGCGCGAAGGAAAAAGTGAAGAAGAGCTCTACCAGGAGATGGTGGCGTCCGTTCCGTGCAAAACCATCGGCGACCCTGCCGATTTTGGCGCCGCAGCCGCCTTCCTCGCCGGCCGACAGGCCCGCTATATCACCGGCCAAAACCTGCTCATCGATGGTGGGAAATATGGGGGGTTATTATGATTTCTATATCTTGCGGTTAAAGTTTCATGGGCATTGCACCCCAGTTGACCCTTAATGGCCCCTACATCCTCAAATAGAAAAACTCAAATTGGCCATCATTGATATCAATTAAAAGATTGTATCCTCTGGCCTCCGCAAATACCACCCAGGGAGGACGACCACCCCCCCCGCACTCATAGTTGGGCCAATATTCACCGGTTTTGGTGCTATGAAAGGAGAGCATCATGGCATTGGGGTCCATGGCACGCGCCCTCTCTTTGGCCAAAGCACCGGCTGCAGCCATGTCCAAATCAGGGTCCGAGACCTTCAGTGCAATTTTCTCAAATGGATATTCATCCAGGATTGGTTTTATTTCAGCCATGTCGCTCTCCATTGCTAAAGGTTTTCCCATACCATAACAATCCGCTGGCCGCTGGCAAGTCAAACCGCATGGGGGGTTGACGTAGAACTAAGGGTCTCTTTCAGAAGCAGACCTATAACCCACTAAACAGGCCGATAACATACTAACCTTGAGGTCAGAGGGCCAGCCGATCTGCCGCACATTTAGCAAGGGTGGCTTAGCAACCGTTAGATGCAGCGGAGGAAAAGCGGGCCGCACTGTTTGAGCGCAGCGAGTTTGCGGCTCGCCCGCAGCGCATCTTACGGTTGCTTGCCATCCTTGGGTGTGCGGCAGATCGGCTGGCCCTCTGGCCGGCTCCATCGCTAAACCCCTTATTATGGGTTATAGGTCCGTTCAGAAATTGTCACAACGGCAAGTCCACTTTGGACAGCTGCACTGATTCTCCTACGGTGGGAAGGACAAAGGGTAAGAATCCCGTTTCTTTCCACCGGAAGAAAGACAGTGATGGATCTTCCAGGGTCCTTGCAAAGGTGAAACGGACCTTCAACGGCCGTTGGTCCTGGGTTAGGCTGAGAACTTGAACGGTCATATCGGACAGTTCCACACGCTGTCCCGACGCCATGGGGTGGGATGTGCCGCGGTAGAGCCGGTCGAACGATTGGTTGATGAAACCGCCATGTGCTTCAATCTCCAGAGAAACGTCATCTGTTCGGGTAATGGTCAGGGGGGTCGTTAATCCGGCTGCCAGAATCCGCGTCGAGCGGGGTTGGGGGATGGCGAGTTTTTCACAGGCAAAGGGAACATGCGCCACC
>CAJIBC010000599.1_pt1 | contig 10336 bp, 7 predicted proteins | sample 9199231 | NCBI WGS metagenome assembly CAJIBC01 (sample SAMEA7708282, study PRJEB35096) | sediment metagenome | biome: marine neritic benthic zone biome [ENVO:01000025]; feature: sediment [ENVO:00002007]; material: shallow marine sediment [ENVO:03000034] sea grass bed [ENVO_01000059] ...
GACAAACCTGAAATGAGGCCTGATATTGTTTTCGTTTAGAAGGCATAATAGGCGTGCTGATCATTTAAACACCTGTTAAAAAATGAAAAATGCAATATCAGATATTTTTCTTGACAGTTAAAGGATAATAATTATATAAAATATAAACCAACCTGACGACCGGTAGGTATTTTGCGATTGCTGTATGACAATACATCAGCACCTGGTTTAGTAGTAGATTACTCCAACGAACATCTCGGTTTAAAGCAGGTCTATACTGTGGTCCGCGTTAAATATAAGAAGGAAAATTATTCTTAATTTTAATGAACAAAGGAGATCTAACATGTTGGTATGCTATAGAAGAAATCCGAAATTCGATTATATAAAGCCTAAAGGGTTTAATGAGGCTCTGGAATTACTGAAAGACAACCAAAATGGTCAATATCTCGTCTATGCCGGTGGGACGGATTTGATGCCAAAATTGAAAAATAGAAAGATCGACATTCCCGGGGCGGTCGTGGATCTAAAGGGCTTATCTGATCTTGACTACATCCGGTACAACGAACAGGACGGAATGACTATCGGAGCCTTGACGTCGATATACGATGTCGCTACATCGTCGTTGGTAAATGAAATGTATCCGGTTCTTGCCCAGGGGGCGAACAGCATCGCAGCGGTTCATATACAAAATCGAGCGACCATGGTAGGCAATATCTGCAGCGCGGTCCCTTCCGCAGATTCAATTCCTCCGCTCCTGACCCTCGAGGCCAAAGCCAAGTGCGTGAGTCATTCCGGTGAGCGTGATGTATCACTTTTGGAGTTTTTTTCCGGCCCCATGCAGAATGTATTGCAACCAGGTGAAATAATAAAGGAGATACAAATTCCTCCGGTGAAGCAGGGCATGAAAGGAAAATATCTCAAACTTTCTCCCAGGGTGAGGATGGATTTGGCCATTGTCGGCGTCGCTGTTTGGGGCGTCGTAACTGAAGGCATCGCCCAAGATGTTAGAATCGGACTAGGGGCGGTGGCGCCGACACCGATTCGCGCGAAACAGGCCGAAGCAGCTATTCATGGCAAGGAGATGAGCGCGAAAGTAATTGAAGCGGTCGCCAAGACGGCTGCTGACGAAGCCAGCCCGATAGACGACCATCGCGCTTCAGCCGAATATCGTAAAATGATGATTGAAGTACTTGCTAAACGTGGTCTGAACAGCTTGATAGCCGAAACGGCATAAAGGAGGACAGTTATGGCTGATCTTACAATACGATTTACAATTAACGGAAAAGAGACGGTTTTGTCGGTCCCCCCCCAGCGCACTTTACTTGAAATGATCAGAGAAGATCTTCAGTTGATCGGGACCAAGGAAGGTTGCGGCCATGGCGACTGTGGTGCCTGTACGGTTATTATGGGTGGGAAAACGGTAAACAGCTGTATCATTCTGGCTGTTGAAGCGGATGGTCAGGAGATTACCACCGTGGAAGGTGTGGCCCAAGGGGAAAAACTTCATCCGGTTCAGCAAGCATTTGTTGATCATCATGGCATGCAGTGTGGCTTTTGCACATCCGGCATGGTCGTCGCTGCCAAGGCGCTTCTCGATAATAATCCGAATCCTACGCTTGAAGAAATAAAAGACGGGCTGGCTGGTAACTTATGTCGGTGCACAGGATATACGCAAATCTTCAAAGCCGTTGAGGTGGCGGCGGAGGCCATAAAAGGAGAATAATGGATATGAGTGATTACTCAGTTATTGGAAAGTCCGTCCCACGCGTGGATGCGTTGGAAAAAGTCACCGGCAAAGGAAAATACGCAGCCGATTTCAATCTGCCGGGTCAACTGTGGTGTAAACTTCTGCGGTCCCCGTACGCACATGCACGCATTCTGAACATTGATACTTCCGAAGCGGAAAAACTAAACGGCGTCAAGGGCGTGCTTACGGCCAAGGATTTCAAGGGTTGGAAATGGGGATGGATGCCGCAGACAAGGAATGAGGCACCCTTGGCCATTGATAAAGTTCGAATGTATGGTGAGGCCGTCGCGGCAGTCTGTGCAATCGATGAGGCCACCGCGGAAGAGGCTTGCGGTCTGATCAAAGTTGACTATGAGCCGTTGCCATCGGTTCACGACCCCGAGGAGGCTATGCAAGCCGGCGCTCCCAGCGTTTATGATAATGTGGAAAATAATCTAAGCTGGGATTTTCATATGGACTACGGAGATGTAGAAAAAGGTTTCCGCGAAGCCGATCTGGTCCACGAAGATCGTTTCGAGACCGGGCGCGTCAACACCGGTTTTCTTGAGCCTCCGTCCTCCGTGGCGGTCTGGGATTCTTCATCTCCAACAGCGACGATCACCGTCTACGCAGCAAAACAGAGTCCATATTTTCACTATCGCCACTTGGCATCCTGTTTCGGGCTGCCCTTGTCAAAGGTGAGGGTGGTACAACCACTGATCGGGGGTGGGTTCGGCGGTACCAAAAACGATTCAGTTTCAGCGGATTTCTGTGTCGCCTTATTTTCCAAGCGTACCGGAAAGCCCGTGAAATTCGTTTATACCATGGAGGAAGTAATTCTAAGTTGTCGCCGCCGGCATAATTGTGTTGTAATCAATAAAATGGGGATGAAAAAAGACGGCACAATTACCGCCCTGCAAAGCAAGGTGATCGCTGACGGAGGTGCCTATACTGCCATCGGTCCACTGACCATGTATCTTACCGGCTGCATGAGCACCCTGCCTTACAAGCTTCCGAATTTTAAACACGACGCATATCGAATTTTCACCAATAACCCGGTTGGCGCCGCCATGCGTGGGCATGGTGTGACCCATACCCGCTTTGCGGCTGAAACCCAAATGGAAATGATGGCCGAGGAACTGGGTTTGGACTTTATGGAAGTGCGCATGAAAAACGCCATCACGGCTCCTCATAAAACCATCAATGGCGTTACCGTATCTTCTTGTGGCCTGAAAGAAGGACTGCAACTCATCGCCGATACCGATGCGTGGAAAAACCGTGAACAAAACAAGAACGTTTCCGAGAGCGTCGCACATGGCGTCGGTCTTTCGGGGACCTCATACCTTGGCGGTGCGCGTCAACGCGGACACCAGTCCTGTGGCGCCGTCGTTCGCCTATGTGAGGATGGAACGGTGAACTATCTCACCGGTGCAACGGATTGTGGACAAGGATCGGATACCGGACTGACGCAGCTCGTTGCCGAGGTGTTGGGAATTGGTATGGAGGATGTGGCGATTAAACGCGTTGATACCGTTTATACGCCATGTGATGCGGGAAGCTATGGTAGTCGCGTAACGGATTTGGCAGGTCAAGCGGCGATAAAGGCTGCTAAAGAGGTGCGCAAGCAATTAGCTGAATTTGCATCCGAAATGTGGCAGGTTGGTCCTGAGGATGTTGTGTTTAAAAATAAAAAGATTTACGTTAAGGGGTCTCCCGATAAATCAATGGGTTTTCGTAAACTGACCCAAGCCGCCTGTTACTCCAATGCTGGTATGGTCATCATGGGTACAGGATATTCACAGACCGGTATTGAGGTTTTGGATTTTGACCGGGGGTATGGCAATTGCGGGACCTCATATAGTTTTACATCGCAGCTATCCGAAGTGGATGTAGATCTCGAGACGGGTGTGACAAAGACGAAGAAATTTTTGATCGCCCATGATTGTGGCCGTCCGATCAATCCGTTGACCGTCGCATCGCAAAGCCAGGGCGGTGCTGTCCAGGGGCTGGGTCAGGCGGTTTTTGAAGAGTTCAAGATGCAGCAGGGCCAGACCCTCAATGCCAACTTTTGTGATTACAAGATGCCTTTGTCGACGGATGCTCCTGACATTGAGGTAGTCGATATCATCACCGACGACCCAGTGCGGCCCTATGGCGCTAAAGAAGCTTCAGAAGGAAGCCATGTCAGCGCACCCCCCTCGGTGATTAGCGCTATTCATCACGCCACCGGTTGCTGGTTCAAAACCCAACCCGTGACCCCGGAAAAAATCGTGATGGCACTAAAGGCCAAACGGGAAAAAGAAGCAACCCACCACAAATAGACTAAAGGAGTCAGAAAATGGACACTTTTCCATGGTGGACAGAAGAACATAAAAAGCTGGCAAAAGAGGTAAAGGAATTCGTTGAGCAGATCCGACCCGAAGATGAGGAGTCGCGTTGGACCAGAAAATTTCCTTGGAGAATCTTCGAAAAAATAGCGGAAAAAGGCTATACCGGCGTCGCAGTTCCCAAGCAATACGGTGGCATGGGGCTCGATGCGACCGGTGCATGCATCATTGCGGAACAGTTTGGCCAGCTACCCGGACCCGCCCGTATATTGGTGGGCAACATGATCGGCGGCTTGAGGCAAATTATCGAATTTGGATCCCCCGAGCAAAAGCAACGCTTTCTTCCAAAAATTGCAGAAGGTGAAATGGGGGCCATTGTTATCACTGAACCGGTAGCCGGAACCGATGCGGCCGCCATCGCCATGTCCGCCAAACGAGATGGTGACAATTACATCCTCAACGGCAAGAAACGCTTTATTGTGTCGGCGGGAACGGCTAACCGGTACTTTGTTTATGCAAGGACCAGCAACGATCCTGATGTAATAAAAAAATATGGTCATCTCAGTGCGTTTGTGGTGGAGCGGGGTGCAGCGGGATTCAGCGTAGAAAAAATTAATGAAATAATCGGTTTTGAAAACGTTCAAAATGGCGTCCTCGATTTCCAAGATGTTTCCATTCCCCTCGGAAACCGTATCGGTGAAGAAGGGGATGGATGGAAGATCATGGTGGCAGGACTCAATTTCGAGCGTACGCTGATATGCGCAATGACCTTGGGTTGGCAGAAAGAGTTGCTGCGAAATGCAGTTGCCTATGCAAAAAGAAGGGTTCAATTCAAGAAACCGACAATTGATATTCCTGCAAACCAGACAAAAATTGCGGATATCGTCACCAGGTATCGCTTGATGAGAATCGCAACTTTCTATACCGCCTATTTATGGGATTTGGGAGAAAATGTTACCCTTGAATCCAATTCAACAAAAGTGTTCTGTGCTGAGAGTGTACAACAATCGAGCCTTGAAGCAATTCAGGTGATGGGTGGGGACGGCGTCACGCCATTTTATCCCTTACAGGCCATTATGCAGGTCGCCAAGGTTGAAAACATTGCCGGCGGCACCATGGAAGCCTGCCGGCAGGTTATATTTAAGAGCAGTTTAAAGCTAATGTCCGACGAATTCAACATGACCCGAAGGGTTATCCACAAAGACCTCGGTGTGCCGGTTCCGACAACGCGTCCGGTTGAAAAACAATCAGAAATAAGCGAGGAAAAATTACTTATTTTATTGTCGGAAGACTATCGCATCAATCCTGGACTCTGCATGGCAAAAGAGGATATTGCAGAGCACTTTTCGATTGATAATGCAATGATCGACGATGCCATAGTGGCCCTTGAGCAAAAAGGGTTCGCTACTGTCTATCGGTCTAAAAAAGGCATCGCGTTGGTAAAGGCTACCTACGAGGGTCTGAAAAAAGCGCATCCAAAAGAGTACTACCAGTGGTTTCCGGATTGGGTTGATGAAAGACGAAAATTTTAAAATTACTATATCATATACGATTGTCAAAATAATATGAGATCGGCGCGCACCGTGTTTCTTTGAAACCTTGTTCCTATCATCATCGTCATATTGTCCTGCTTATTCGGATAACACAGTGGCGCAAGGATCTAACCAACAGAAACGCTGAGAATTATGCTGCTGCCATAAGTCTGGGTAAATATGGATTTTTATCTGATAGGTGAATGGGGTTCATATAGTATAATCTGAATATAAAGTGAGTGGGTGAGAATATGGGTTTTGTGAGGTAAATGCTCAATATTTAAAAAAGGAGTGGAACATGCGAAATCAAAGTGATGATGGTACCATCAAAAGTGAAACAACTTGCTTCAAAAACAGTATCACTTTACTTTCAAAAATTTTTTTCTTAGCCGTATTGATTGGTGGCTTCATCGTTGGCCCTGTGAAGATGGCTGAGTGTGCAGATAAAATCGTTTTAAAGGCGATCACGGCGTTTCCCAAGAGCAACGCCGAACACTCAGGGGTGCAACCATTCATAGACATGGTTAAAGAAAAATCAAACGGTCGCCTCCAAATCAAATGGATTGGCGGTCCGGAGGTGGTGAACAGTTTTGATCAAGCCGAAGCGTTGAGCAAGGGGATGGTGGACATGTTGCTCTATATACCGACTGGTTATTTCCGCCCGTTTTCTCCAATCTTTCAAGCCAAAGGGCTCTCACAATTGAGCACTTGGGATGAGCGTACTTCAGGTGCGTATGATTTTTGGGTAAAAGTATTTCGCGATAAGGCAAATGCGGAATATTTAGGTGGTTTGCAATGTCTGATACCCTTTAAAATATTTATGGCCAAAAAACCGATTGCGAAATTAGAGGATTTACAAGGCTTAAAAATTAGGGTCATGCCGTTGTATACGCCATTTTTAAAAGCGCTCAACGCCAAACCAATATCAATTCCTCCCACGGAAATCTATACCGCCATGCAACGCGGTGTCGTTGACGGATTCATGTGGCCCTACCAAGGCATCCCCACCTGGGGGTGGCATGAAGTATTTAAATACGTTATTAATCCGGGTGTGTTCAGTATGGACCCAGCCACTGTTGTTAATCGCGATAAATTTAAATCGCTACCCCCAGACCTTCAGAAGGTCTTAAAGACCACAATGCAAACCAACGAGGGAGTCGATGCTTTTCGTACCATCAAACGCGTTGATGAAGAGACAAATTATATGCTCGCCAATGGCATAGAGGAGATCACACTGCCGCCGGCCGAAGCCAAAAAGTTTGTAGATACAGCCTATGAGGTGACCTGGGATACGATCATAGCTCAAGAGCCGGAGCTTGGTGCAGAGATCAAACGTTTATCCACAAAAAAGTCAGGGAACTGAATATATGACTCAGAAAATGTTTTTGAAAGAGCTGGATCGGTACAAGGTAGGGACTTGTGCGGAAATGGTTCACAGGAATGCCTTATTCTATCCGGAAGGCAAATGCCTTGTATCCGATGGGAAACAAATAACATTCGAGGCGTTCAGTCACAGGGTGAACCGATTGGTAAACGCAATGAACGCTCTTGGATTAAAAAAAGGGGATGTGATCGGCATTTTAGCTTGGAACTGTACCCAATGTCTCGAAATAGCAGGTGCGGCAATGAAAGGTGGGTTTATTTTATCACCGTATAATGCCCGGCTAAACCCTAAAGAGCTTTCCTATCTTGTCAATTATTCCGAAGCCAAGGCGCTTTTTATCGGAGAAGAGCACTTGGGAACCGCAAAAGCGTTCAAACATGAAGCCAAATGCTTAGAGCATTACATAACATTGAAAAATGCCGATGATCCGAGCCTGATATATTATGAAGACTTTTTAAATAGCAGTTGCATAGACGAACCGGAAGTAACCATTGAGATCAATGACCCGCTTTTAATTATTTATACAAGCGGAACGACGGGGCAGCCCAAAGGAGCGCTTTATGACCACCACAGATTCATCGAAGATATCAGAAGCTATGTGATTAGCACCGGCATTCAGCCGGAAGATAAGTACGTTATGATCATGCCGCTTTTTCACATAGGTGGATCCAAGGTCATGTGGAGCTATTTTTATGTAGGCGGCAATATCATCCTGCCAGAGAATTCAGCCTTTGATCCGGAAGCAACGCTAAAAATTATAGAAGAAAATAAAGCCACCGACATACATATTGTTCCAACACACCTGTCGTCCTTTTTGTCACTGCCAACATTTAAGGATTATGATCTTTCGAGCCTGAAAAGAGTTTGGTACGCAGCATCACCTATGCCGCCTTCCTTGTTAGAAAAAGGTCTCAAAGCGTTAGGCCCGATTTTTTTACAAGGCTATGGAAGCTCGGAAACCGGTCCCAACGCCTGTAGCCTTAGAATTAATGATCATAAGACAACCGGCACAGAAAAAGAGCTAAAAAGATTGTCGTCGTGTGGCCGACCCATTGCTGGGGTACATGTTAGAATCGTTGACCCGTTTGATGAGGATTTGGAACCGTACGAGGTCGGTGAAATTATAGTTTCCGGCAACATCATGATTGAGTACTGGCAACGGCCTGAAGAAACGCAAAAGAGTATTAAAAATGGATTCGTCTACACGGGGGACATGGGATACTATGATGATAAGGGGTATATTTACATCGTCGATAGAAAAAGCGATATGATAATTACCGGTGGAGAAAATGTGTATCCACGAGAAGTAGAAGATGTGCTTTACGAACATCCCGCAATTAAAGAAGCTGCTGTGATCGGAAAGCCTGATGAATATTGGGTAGAGAAGGTTCATGCGATTGTTGCCTTAAATGAAGGAATGAATGTTGAGCAAGATGAATTAATCGCATTTTGCAAATCCAGGCTGTCTGGATATAAGTGCCCAAAGTCCATTGAATTTGCTGCTTCCCTGCCACGAAATCCTGCGGGTAAAGTGCTTAAACGTTTATTGCGTGAAAATTGCCAAGACGCTGGTAAGGAGAAGATGGACTTTTAATCGTCCCTAGAGGAAAATAATGGGATCCGAATTTTTAAGAAAACAATTATATCGACTTGAGGATGTCGGGGCATTCATTGCCGGAGTATTGTTTTTGATGATGCTGACGCTGGTTTGTCTAGATGTTTTCATGCGCTATGTGTTCAACAACCCTTTTGGATGGGTTGTGGAAGTTTGCGAATATATGCTCCTATACATAACCTTTTTGGGTGCCGCCTGGCTCTTACGCAATGGCGGACAGGTTCGAGTCGATATCGTGATGATGCATCTACCAAAAAGAATGGAACGCTATTTCATGATCGGCACTAGCTTGGTAGGTGCCGTCGCTTGTCTTATTCTCTTTGGTTTCAGTCTGATGGCCACAGGGGAGTTATATATTTCAAAAATGCCGGAGATAAAAACGTTAAGCGTCCCCAAATGGATTGTCATGGGGGTGATTCCGCCGGGCAGCTTACTACTAAGCTTGGAGTTCCTGAGTCAGGCTTTTTCCTGGATTCAAAAAAGCAAGTAGAGAGGAAGCCTGCATATGGAGTGGTGGTTCATTATCGTGGTAATTTTAGGTGGCTTGATGCTCTTGCTGGCCACAGGCATTCCCATCGCCTTTGGTTTTTTGATCATCAACCTGATAGGTGCATATATTCTCTGGGGCGGGGCGATGGGAATAATGCAACTTACATCCAGCATCTATAGCTCGGTGACCATGTTCGCTTTACTGCCGGTACCGCTTTTCGTAATGATGGGAGAATTGTTGCTCCATTCCAAACTTGCATTCAAAGCCATTGATGTGGTTGACAATTGGTTAGGTTCATTACCCGGCCGGTTGAGTTTGGTTACCTTGTTCTCTGGTACGCTTTTTTCCTGCTTGAGCGGATCCAGCTTGGGAACCACGGCGATGTTGGGCCGGGTAATGCTTCCCGAGATGGAGAGACGGGGATACAAACCGTCCATGAGCATCGGTTCTTGCATGAGCGGTGGGCTGGCCATGATTATACCACCCAGCGCCATGGCGGTCATCCTGGCCTCAGTTGCCCGTGTGTCCGTGGGCAAAGTACTGATGGGGGGAATCATGCCTGGTTTGTTACTGGCCACGCTTTACACCTTTTACATTGTGGGGCGATGCAAAATGCAGGCCGGTATTGCCCCTGCCTATATTCCACAGAGAAACGCATTGGGAGAAAGACTACGACTGACCATCAAATATATGGTCCCACTAGGCGTGATTATATTTGTCGTCGTCGGCCTCATTTTTCTTGGAGCTGCCACCCCGACAGAATCCGCCGCCATGGGTGCGGCCGCTTCCCTTCTTTTGGCCGTGGGATACGGTCGCATGAGCTGGCGGGTTTTAAAGGAATCAATTTCCGGAACCTTAAGAATCTCATGTATGATGTTTATGATTCTGACCGGTTCCTTGGCTTTCAGTCAAATGCTGGCATATACCGGTGCTACTTCCGGATTTGTACAATGGGTGATGTCCTTGCCCTTGTCTCCCATCGTTTTGATTATCGCAATGCAAATCGTGTTGTTGATTTTAGGCACATTTATGGAGCAAGTTTCCATCATAATGATTACCATGCCGATTTTCATACCTCTTGTTAAGAGCTTGGGCTACAACGACGTATGGTTCACACTGATCGTTCTCGTTAATCTTGAAGTTGCCATGAAAACGCCACCATTCGGATTTTTGCTTTTTATCATGCGTGGGATTACAGGAAACAGATACACAATGAATCAAATTTATCAAGCGACATTCCCATTCGTTCTGATTGATGTTATTGGAATCGTTATAATGATCTC
>CAJIBC010000214.1_pt1 | contig 10329 bp, 8 predicted proteins | sample 9199231 | NCBI WGS metagenome assembly CAJIBC01 (sample SAMEA7708282, study PRJEB35096) | sediment metagenome | biome: marine neritic benthic zone biome [ENVO:01000025]; feature: sediment [ENVO:00002007]; material: shallow marine sediment [ENVO:03000034] sea grass bed [ENVO_01000059] ...
CATGATCGATTATCGATCATGCAAAACCTGAAAACGTTCGCGCGTTTCATGCCATTAGACGGCGATATGCGGATTAAACCCTAATGTTGCATAAATTTTTGGCCCAAAAGCGCGTAAGCTCGCTCCTGCTCAAGCCATCAGCCCTTTTTATTTACTTTATCTTACAGATAGCCATCAGAAACCGCACAAATATGCCAACTTGCTGTACTGCTATGGCCCGGTTTTAATCCAAGCTTGCTTAAACCTGTGATACCTATACCTACTCGCAGACTTGGTCTGAATGCAGGTTTCTTTTGGTAAATACATGTTTTTTGAAATGATGAGAATTACAGACTTCTCTTACCCGCAATTGGCAATTTTCTTTGAAAAACTACGGAAACATTCCTTCAAATAATATTAAATATCCGTAATTATTTCGACGTTGGTTTTGGCAACTTATTTTGAAAACGGACAGGCCTTTTTAGAGTTGGCAGACCAAAACCATCACTGTAATTTTTTGGTAACCCGCCAGGTTGTGATCTTTTTTTGTCCGGGTACAATTACGATCAGTGTCCCTTATATAATTTATCAAGTGTTTATGATATCTATAGATCATCTTGGAACTAGCGCAATTGTACAATCAAAGGGGAGTTACCATGGGCGACAATACAAAGAACCAAAATGAAGAGACAAATCAAAAAGAACGGGTCAGGTGGGTAACCGCTCCGGTCTCTTTGGATAAGCTAAGAATTACCGCAGGACACGAAAATGCAGCCAACGAACTTTTGCCGATTATCCGCCAGGCACTCAAGACATGCGAAAAAGTCATCTTTGCTGCCGGAGGAGAATCGGGCACGGGGAAAAGCGAGGTCGCCTACCTTGTGGGAGAGTCCTTGAATAATGAGGGGATTCCTACGATTGAGTGGTCGTTCGATAATGCCTATGTAACCGCACCTGCCGAGCGTGAGGAGAAGCGGGCGCAAGACTACGCCAACAACGTGGGCTTGAATGAAATGAACAGGGCCAGAATTGAAGAAGTGATCTCCTGTTTTGAGCAAAATAAGCCTGTCACGGTTCCCGTTATTGTTATTAACGAAGATGGATCCCGGCCGGTCAAGGAGATCACTCTGGAGATGGACGGAAAAAAGGTGCTGATTTTTGACGGCCTCTATGCGGCCTTAATTGGGCAGATAAAAACCAGCGAAAGTAAAATAGCCCGTGTTATTGCGATGAGTGAAAAAAAATTCAATCTGGCTGCTCAAAGGGAGCGCGGAAAAGAAGATGTTAATGAACACCGGATGAAGGTTCTCGAAGGAGAGTGTCGGGCGGTAAGATCCCTATGGCCCTATGTCACACACAAAATATCTACAGACTGGAAGATTAGCGCATACACGCACGGCCGATAACCCCATGGTTGCATAAAAAAGATGGCAGAAAAGGGGCAGGCCTTGTCAGCATAGCACAGACGGCATGCCAGAGAGGTATCATCGTCAGCTCAATGCACATAAGGCTTTTTAATCTTTTTGCCATCTTTTTTATGGAACCATAGGGCTATTTCTGCCGGCTTCCCTTGAACACAATTTCCGTATCATAGGCAACCACATGTTCACGATCCGCCACCACAATAGCCACATTTTCTTTTTGCGGTAACGTATGGGCTTCTCTGGAAACCCTCAGTTTGAGATCGTCCCCGCTGGCTTCAATGTGGTAACGATCCCCTCTGATCAGGACGCTGAATTTAAGGGATTCCCAAATATCCGGCAATCCAGGGTGAATTGAAAGTTTGCCGCCCTGCCAGTTCATACCTGCAAAGTTGGTCACCACGCCTTTCAGGCAACCGCCCATGACTCCAAGATGAATACCCTCGGCGGTTGTGCCCCCCTGAATATCAGCCAAATCACTGATCAGCGCCTGACGGTAGAACTCCCAGCTATCTGCGGTTTTTCCAGCATTGGCCAGCACCATCGCATGGGTAATAAAGCTCAGGGTGGAGCCGTGGGATGTCCGGGGCAAATGGTGGCTGATATTTTTAAGCAAATGGTCTTCCGGCAATTCATATCCCATCATCCCTGCAACGCGCCTTACTTCATCAGGTCCCAGATTATAATAGGCCATCAAGGTATCCGCCTGTTTTTGCACCTGATAATCATCTGGATCCATTCCCACGGCTCTGATGCGACGATCTGATCTGCCCGGCTGGTAAACGATGGAAAACAGATCCTGCACCTTGCCATCTTGCTCAACCTCGATGCCCTTGACATCATCCGGCCCCTTAAGATCAAACCAATCCGCGTGATTGGCGATTACGCCTTCTGCATTGATATTGAGTGAGAGCCGTTGGCGAATTTTCTGCCAATGTTCATACGCATTGGCCATCTCTTCTTCGGTAACCCCCATGTTTCGGTAGGCTGTTGCGAGGGCGGGAGGGTCCGCGGCCTTCAGCGCCGTCACAAGCTGTTCGGCCTTTTCCAGGGTCCAGGCCAGCATAATATTGGTATAGGCATTATCCTTTATCCCCATTTTGTTCTTGCCCTCGTGGAACTCGTTTGGCCCCATGACGCCGTCAATTGAATAGCGGTCCGTTTGGGGATCACGCACGCACATACTGATGAAAAAACGACAGATATCGAGCACCATTTCCACACCCATTCCGCGGAATTGGGCATCTCCGGTCGTCTCGAGAAAATCAAGGACATTAAACGCAATGGCCAAAGAGACATGCCGCTGACGGCAGCTGTTGTCGGGGTCCCATTTGCCTGAAACCGGATTGAAGCGCGTGGTCTGTGTCTGTTCATCTCCATCAATGCCTGCCTGCCAGGGAAACATGGCACCTTGATAGTGATGCTTGCGTGCAGCCTCTCTGGCCGCATCAAGGCCATGGTAGCGATGGCCCAACAAAGATCGGGTAATTCGAGGATGTTGCAGGGAGATGCCGGGATAATAAAGTATATCATCCCAGAATTCATGGCCCCGATATGTTTCACCGGTAAGGCCCCGGGGGCCAATGCCACCATCGTTATGTTCCGAACCCATAACAAACAGATGATATGTGGCCAGGTTCAACGCCTGCTGCCCAAGACGGTCGCCGGCAACGCCAATACCCGCTTTTTCCCAGATCTGGGCCCATTTGAGGGCAGACGGTTTAAGGACGCTGGAAAATGAGGCAAGATCCGCAATGGTTCCATGGGCCTCGTCCAGGGTGCCGGGTTTTCCAATACCCCCCTTATGGGTATGCAGGCCAACCAGTTTATGCACAGCAAGGGTTTGCCCTTGTTTTACGTTCTGACGAAAAGACGCATCGACGCGTCTATCAGCCGTTTCGATCTCGAACCTCGGCTGTTGTCGGTCACCGTCCAATTCTACGACAACCCGAGCCGCGGCGGTAATTTCAGCCGGCTTGAGCGACTTTCCCGGCAGCGGTGACGGATTGGTTTGCACGCTTACAAAAAAGGAGCCATCGGCCTCTCCGCCTTCAGCTATTCTCTCCAGGTGTTGCTGATCAAGTTTGGCATAGCGGCCCACGCCATCATTGATATGATCGGCATGCAAGCCCGCTTTGACCACAATCACCCCTGAATAATTGAGCGGTGTCACGCTATATTCAACTGCTGCCAGGTGTTTGTCAGCCATGCTGACGCAATGCCGTGCAACGACCTGTGTTTCCCTCCCATCCGAATTTCGAAAAGCCAACAACCGGGTAAAGACGCCGTCATTGAAATCGAGATCTTTTTCGTAGCGCAAAAGGTCTGATGCATGCGGTCTAAACCAGTCTCCATCATCAATTTTAAAGGTAAGTGGAAGCCAATTAATACCGTTTACCAGATCTTCATTGAAAACCGCTTGGCCCTCTATAACCGATTCCCGGGTGTTGCGAATCGTGGAAAAATACGTCCCGGCATACCCCCATGAATCCGTCCCCGGCCGCTCCTCATAATCGGCGCCCCGGGTACAAAAATAGCCGTTTCCCACGGTCTGCAGCGCCTGCTCGGCCCTGAATCTGGCTTTCAGCACCTCCGGATCCGCCTCCGGATCTCTTCCCATCGGTGTGCCCATATAGGTGAGCCGCTGACATCTCTTCGGAAGTTTTTCCTGATACCAGCGATTCATCTCCTGAAGTGGGTCCGCCATATCGCCGATATCCGTGAACACCATGTCTGCGCCATTTTCCCGGAGTTCCTGGTGGTTGCCGGATCGGGCCAAACCCAGGACCAGACCGAAATTGCCGTTCTTGCCGGCTTTGGTACCCGAGCTGGCATCTTCAAAAACGACGGCGCGATGAACCGGCACCCCCATCCTTTTGGCAGCTTCCACAAAAATATCAGGCGCCGGTTTTCCGTTGAGCCCCATGTCTTCTCGAACGATACCATCAATAATGAGATGCTCGTCGAATAAATCCATCAGTCGGGCTTTCTTAAGAATTTTTTTGGCATTCTTACTGGACGAAGCAATCCCGATGGCAATCCCATTTTCCTTAGCCGCATGAATCATATCAAGGGTATGTTGAAACTTGACAATTTCAACAGAATCATCATTGAGCTTGTCATTGATCCACTTATCTTTGATGTCCCCAATCTTTCGCACAATGATATCACCCAAGACAAGAGGTCTTGCTGCAAGGTGCTCAAGCAACAGGCCTAGGTGCTTCGGATTGACGGCACATTGATCCAGTAACTTTCCGAGTTTTCCCGGATCATGGGACCACTGGTCGATGATGGCTTCCAGGTTCTGCGGTGTCACGGGGTTGGACAACGGATATGCATTCTCCTGGATTGTAGAGGTAATGAACTGAATAAAGGCCGAATGATCACTGCTCCAGGTCGCGTCATTGCTGACGCGATCCGCCACTTTAACGCCAAGCCAGTTGTCGCCATTTCCCAACGCATCAATAAATGAACGCACACCATCATAGCGCGCTTTGCCATCTACATATTCCAGATAATGTTTTTCGTTAAATTCTTCCGGGGCGTCATGGGGGAGTAAATGGCTTTGCTGAAGAGAAGCCATCATTTTATCAAATGTCACCTTCCAACCGTCAAAATGCAATTTTGCGGTTGACGTGATAACGCCATCAAGATCAAAAATCATCGCATCGAATTCATATGCCCTTGAAGCTGGATTCAGGCTGACCCTTGCCCCTTGAGCACCAAGGCCATCTTCTACATGATTTTTCGGTTCCATGGTATTCCCCCTATAGTTGCATAAAAAAGATGGCATTAAAATTACGAAGCCTTTATATTTTTTCCAAAATATAGCAGTTTTAAGTCAAAATACAAGATATTGGGATATTCGGAGGCTGCGTTGGACCAAGCGAGCGTGCCCCAGTTGATCTGTCACCGGACTATCTGTAACCGACATTCAAGCGTAGCTATACCAGGCGTTCCGAAATTTGCGACCCTCGATACCTCAGACTATATTCAGCAACGGTTTGGGGGCCATTTGCACTTTTGAATATGCCGGAAATGGTCGAATGGCCTTATCGGCAGATCGCCGCCATGACTGATGTGGCCCCGGGAACGGTCAACTGGATTTCCAGGGACCTCAAAAAGGTGGGATTTCTGGTTGAAATGGGCGGACGCAAACGAGGGCTGACCCATCAATTGACCCTGCTCAAAAGATGGATTTTTCATTATACGGCTACCTTCTAATCCGCCCATATAAGTGTCATCCACCCCCAGGATGAATACACAGTAACATCATGATGAATACCGAACCAATTCCGACTACGGACCAACGAGGATAGGGCCTTATGGCATATTGACTGATTCCATAACTGAAAAGAATCGATCCCAGGGAGACAATTCCGAATTTGATGAATACCGAACCATCCGACCAACCCGTCAGAAGCAATTGCAGGAGAATAACAATTAAAAAATGCGTAATATAGATATAGTAGGAATTTAATGCCAGCAACGCATTAAATTGTGATGGACGATTCCAATACCGAACAGCCCATGATGTCAATGCGACTAGAAAGGAGACACAAAGAAAAGACCTGACACAGAGATAGACAATAAAGATCCCAATGGAAAAATTTGCCATCACCGATTTAAGTAAACCCAGGAGGCCAAGGGACATCAGCACACATAACAAGGTCCATACCGCAGGATGACCGGGAATTTTAGCCTTTATGAACCAACCTTTTTGAAACGCATAAATGCCCATGCCGAAATAGAGCATGTAAGAGACCACTTTGTCAGGTTGAAATTGGAGGATATTGCCGATGGTGACCCATGGATCCGGATTTGAAGGGCTAGCAAAGATCGCACCGGCAATTAATGCCGATAGCGTGGAAAGCAATCCCACAGCCGTGAGGGTTATCAATAACGATTTGTCTGAGGTCGTTAGCTGAGGATTGAGCGGGGCAGAACTCCCAGGCCATTTTTTGCCTGGGAATAACGCGAAGAGCATAAAAAAGAACAACAGCAAAGAGATAAACCAGAGATGCGCATGATTAATTTGATCGATGGAGTCTATGATGCCGATCTGAAAATCCCCGGCGCTTTTCATGTAAGTTACCCAGTACTGACCAAAACCGATGTCATTGGAAAAGCCATTGCGGGTATAGTGATACATATAAGAAAAACTGGGGCCTACCAAAGGAAAACCTATCAATAAGGGTAGTCCCAAGCGTTTGAATTTTGCCTTCAGGAAAAGTCGGGTGCCCCTTTTCTGAAATGACGATATGGCAAAATAGCCGGCGATAAAATAGAGAACCGGCATCAGAAACACATCAAAAAGTACCAAGAGTATGTTAAAAAAGGCTGGATCCTCATGGGGCTCAATGACAGACCACCACGGCACTATATTGCTGTAGCTGATCGCCGAATGCAGGATGACCACCATTAACACCATGAGGTAACGTAAATTATCCAGAAATAGTATCCGGTTAGCATCAGATTTTTGTGTCATGCAATTAATGGATCCTGAAATCATTTTTTTGGTGGATGGAATCCCACTGGTACCAATGATCTACATTTTCCGACTGATGGGGTAGGTCAGAAATCAAATGAGTGCCACGACCGCCAAAAAGATCCAGAAAACGGTTATGGCGAGCAGATTCTTTTCGCTTGGCTTAACACGACTGGGTTTCTATGTAAACCTCCTTGGCTTGATCGGTAGATTTTTGAGCATATGCCCAGAAAAATGGTTGACAAGGGCCGGATCGAGACCTACTTATAATGAGCATATGATCATAACAAGCAAAAGGAGGATGGGACTATGGCAAAGATTGCCATCTCCAGTGAAGGCCCTGGTTTGGATGAGGCTTTGGATCCCCGTTTTGGAAGAGCGGCCGGTTTTATCGTGGTTGATCCCCAGACCCTTGACTTTGACTACTTTGACAATGGATCAAGTCAGACACTGGCCCAGGGGGCCGGCATTCAGGCAGCCGAAATTGTGGCCAACAGCGGCGCACACGTCGTATTGACCGGATATGTCGGTCCCAAAGCATTCAAGGCCTTGCAAGCGTCTGGTATTAAAATCGGCCAGAACCTGGCAAACATGACCGTGCGCAGGGCCATCGAGCTCTTTAGCAACGGTACGGTGGAGTGGGCCCAACAACCCAATCGACGGGGACACGGACGATGAAAGTCGCCATCGCCAGCGGCAAAGGCGGCACAGGCAAAACCACAGTGTCAGCGTCATTGGCGACGTTGTGGAGAGGGCCTCTGGTGGCCGTCGATCTGGACGTGGAGGAACCCAATCTTCACCTGTTTCTGAAACCGGAGATCCAGGGTGAAGAAAAAGCCTATATGGAAGTGCCGGTGGCCAATGAAAGCAAGTGTACTTATTGCCGGGCTTGCGCGGATTTTTGTCAGTTCAAGGCCATCAGCGTGCTGGGCACTGTGTTGCTGCTGTTTCCGGAGATGTGTCACGGATGCGGCGGCTGTCTGGCCATATGCCCGGAAAAGGTCTTGACCCCCGGCAAACGGGAATTGGGCGATATCCTCTGGGGAACGACCGGCTCAATGGACATCTTGATGGGACGCCTGCGGGTGGGCGAAGCCATGAGCCCGCCGCTGATGCGCCAAGTCAAGGAGCGATTGGAAACAATGCTCCAACGCAGCAATGCCGACGTGCTGATTGATGCACCGCCGGGTGTCAGCTGCCCTGCGGTCAATGCCGTCATGGATGCGGATGTCATCGTACTGGTCACCGAGCCGACCCCGTTCGGGCTTTACGATATGACGTTGGCCCACGAGGCTTTCTTACCGCTCGGTAAACCCATGGGTGTCGTTATCAATCGCGCCGGGCTGGGTGAAGACAAAGTCTACGAATTTTGCCGGTCCAAAGAGCTTCCCGTCTGGGCCGAAATCCCCTTCTCGCGTGACATCGCCACAGCCTATGCCCACAGCAGAATCGTGGCCCAGGCATCCAATGAACTGCATTCCATATTCTTGGGTCTGCGCGACAATATCCTAAATGTCCATCTACCCCATCAAGAGGTGCTGCATGCCTGAAATACTGGTCATCAGCGGCAAAGGAGGGACCGGTAAGACCTCGTTGACAGCAGCTTTTGCCCATCTGTCCGGCACTTGCGTCATTTGCGATCTGGATGTGGATGCCCCGGATCTTCATCTTTTGCTGGGTCCGGAGACACAGACGTGCCACGATTTTTACTCCGGCTTTGAGGCCTCAATTGAGCCCGACCGCTGTTGTGAATGCGATATCTGTCGGCAGGTGTGTCGCTACGATGCGGTTCAACCGGGAAAATCGGCGCCCGTTATCGACCCGCTCAGGTGTGAAGGGTGCAAAGTGTGTGTCGAATTCTGCCCGGACAGTGCCATTGCCTTCACCTCCAAACACTGCGGCAACTGGTTTCAATCAGATACACGATTCGGGCCCATGCTGCATGCCCAGCTATTTCCCGGAGAAGAAAACTCCGGCCGCCTGGTGGCGCTGCTGCGTCAAAAAGCCAAAGAGATGGCCGCGGCCCGCAATACATCGTTAATTCTTGCCGATGGACCACCGGGGATCGGATGCCCGGTCATCAGCTCCATGACCGGGGTGGATCTGGCGGTGATCGTCACTGAGCCGACGCCCTCCGGACGTCATGACTTGGAGCGGGTTGTGTCCCTGTGCGACCATTTTAAGATACCGGCGGCCGTTATCATCAACAAATCCGATGTCAGCGAGAAGATAACCCGACAGATCGAAGCCGCCTGTGATGCAGGTCAGCATCGCGTTATTGCAAAGTTGCAACACGACCCGGTCTTCGTACATGCCATGGTTGATAGCAAAGCCGTGACCGAATATTCAGACAACCATCCGGCGAGACAGATCCGGCAGGCGTGGGATAATATCCAAGCGCTTTTAATCTCAAGTTCCGGTTCGGACGCCAATGGGCGGGATTCAGCCATCTATGCACCGGATTTAAAACGCAATGTCGGATAACCGCGCTGTAAACGCGAACAGGGATGATCAATCCGTTTTTAAGCAAACCCCGATAGCCCTGGTTGTCGGGAAAAAATAGAAAATCGCATCTTTAATCATTTTAAAAGGAGAAATGAAAACATGAGCTGCATTATTGCCATACCATCAACCAACCCCGGAGGCCTGGACGCCCCCCTCGGAGCGCACTTCGGCCATTGTGATCTCTATACCCTGGTAACAGCGGAGAACGGACAGGTTACCGATGTCCAAGTGATTCCCAATGTACCGCATCAGCAAGGCGGCTGCATGGCCCCGGTTCAGCATTTGGCCAATAACGGCGTCCATCAGCTGATTGCCGGAGGCATGGGATTTCGTCCCCTGATGGGATTTAACCAAGCCGGGATCGATGTTTACTTCGGCGGCGGCGCCCAGACCGTAGGGCAAGCCGTTGAAGCCATGCTGGCTGGCGAACTGCAGCAGTTTACACAGGAGCATACCTGCGGCGGTGGCGGTCATTGATTGCATGATGCAAAAAGCTTAAAATTTGGGAGTAATCTATGGGACCCATTGTAATGGTATCGCCCCACGTCGAAAAATGGAAGCCGTTTGGCGATGAGTTGGGCAATCGATGCCGGGTGGAGGTAATCGCCTCTCGCACAGGTGCTCAGGCACTTGATGCCGCGCAAGAGAAAAGGCCTGTGGCCATGCTTGTCGACCAGGATCTTGGCGATATGCCGGGCATTGAGTTGGTACCGCTAGTGCTTCAATTCAACGCCATGATTCATGTGGCATTGGTGAGCGAACAACCTGAAGAACGCTTTCACGAACAGACGGAAGGATTGGGCATCTTAATGCAACTGCCCCCTCTTCCGGACCGGCAAACGGCGGTTCAGTTTTCCGAGTGTTTAATGGGCGTCATCTGATACGCATTCGCTCCCTGACCCAGCCGGCTTGCGTCAGCACTTGGCCTGGCGCAAG
>CAJIBC010000057.1_pt1 | contig 10326 bp, 5 predicted proteins | sample 9199231 | NCBI WGS metagenome assembly CAJIBC01 (sample SAMEA7708282, study PRJEB35096) | sediment metagenome | biome: marine neritic benthic zone biome [ENVO:01000025]; feature: sediment [ENVO:00002007]; material: shallow marine sediment [ENVO:03000034] sea grass bed [ENVO_01000059] ...
CCCATTAAAACCTTGGATGAAAATATGGATAGCGCCGGTGGAATAAAGTTGGGTGACAACACAATGTTGCCATTTTGATTTTCCAGCCGGGCGATGGGAAGAACTTCGTAATCACCGATGGCATTTTTTTCATCTTCCCACAACAACTTTAAAACGTATCGAAGACGCTCAATGGCCAAGGGCTCGGTTCCTTCATAAAAATCAGGTAAATTCTCAGATTCGACATCAGCTGTAAATCGTGTGGGCACCATTGAAAAAGATTCATAATTCATCGGGTCGGAAACATTCTTACCGCTGGGTGACAGTTTACGCACGCCGAGATAAACATTGAAAGGCTTTCCCTTGTCTTTCCATGCTTTCTCAAAATTACGTGATTCCAGCACCGCATTTCCGGGAAAGACGGCGTGGGTCATGTCTCTGAATCTGAATTCACCGCTGATGACGTTAAAGACAAAGTTGGACAAGGCCTCGGTGTGTATCACAATCCGCCCGGTACCCCATAAGGAAGGTACCAAATAATGGTTCAGCGGTTCGACAAGCGATTGCATGTAAAGATCTTGCCACTGGAAATGGTGAGGCTGTAAAAAAAGGCCTTCGTGCCAGAAAATGGGTTTACCCAGTGCTACGCCATTTTGTTGATTTTGCTTACTGGCATTCATTGTTGCACCCTTTGTCTTTTTCAATTATTTTGCTGTATTCGATCTGATTGGGACCCAGTACCACCTCAATATCCAAATCGCAGGGCATACACTGGTATTTCTTTTTCCAAAAACTTGTTCTTTTCTTCAGCACTTGTATTTTGTGCCGCCTCACCATGCGGGCATTATCCAACCGGGCGAAATAGCCGGTGACCATGGTGACATATTTTGCTCTTTCCGCACGATCCAGGATGATGGTCAGATTCTCTCCGGCATGGATGATTTTGCTATTCACCGCGGCCACGCTGCCATCAAACAGTTTGCACTCCAGCAATTTCCGAATACCGGGTTCGTCCTGGGTCAATTGATCAAAAGCATTTAATTCACTAAGTTGATAAAAGCACACATACAGAGTGTGGGCCTTGCTATTGTATAGATTTAATTTGTGATCCGCTTTAATGTGGACGCGAACAGCATCCTTGCCAAACTTCCACTCAGGTTTTTTTAATTTTGCCGTACATCCACAAAAAATTACAAGTGAGACACATACCAACAAACTGAACCCGCATTTTTTCATTTTTAGACCTCCGAACCGATCAGACCCATCACCTCATGGAAATAACCGCATCAACACCGTAACCACCGCCCCGAATCTGAGACCACACCATCGCAGAGCTTTCCCCCGAGAAAGGACCTGGATCACTTTTCATGTCCGTACTGCCCCTATATACGCAAACATACCAGTCCATAGCGGTACTTCCGCTTAGGCCATATGGCATAAATAATCCCAGAGCAGGCTGCGGGCATATCCTGAAATCAGGGTAACCTATGGCGCAAACCCTCCCAATGAGCAGGCCGGTATAGACCGGGCAACTCTATTAATTTTTCAAATTACTTCTCTTCAGTATGCGGTATGATAGAAAGGCACACTGATCTTATCCACCGGCAATGAGGTTTCCCTGAGCCAGTCAAGAACTTCGGTCATGATAAGGCGCAACCAATAGATTGGAGTTACATCGCCGCCACAAGAGTTATGAATGGTACCTATTCATTCCACTGTGGGCGGATCAATCATATGGTAAGGGCTTACAGCTTCCACCGGGACCGGGCGACGGTCCAATTTTTTAGATCATTGTAGATTGCAGCTTTTTCATAGTCAGGATCGCCGGTGCCAAATTTATTGGCCACCAGCGCTTTTATGAAAGCAGTACAAATTCCAAGCTGCTTTGAAGCCATCTTTTTCAGATGTACCGATACAGCCTCTACCATAAATTTCGGCCGGCTTCAAATGGTTTTTACATTTTTTACAATATCCGGTTTCCCCCGGCCATCGTATATGGCGACCTCCTCATATGATATGCAGTTTCGTTTTTTCAATTGACATGCACTCTTGGAGTATGTATGGAAATCTTCAACTTATCGATTTGCATCTAACAGTATGCTCCATTCAATCTTCGAGTTTTCATTGAAGATAAATAATACCGAATGCATCAAAGCCCGCTTTTTAATTTTACAGTATCATTCATTAACTGCTAAAATAGGAGACCCCCCATGCCTGGCGCTGCTAGACTCGGCGATAAAGCTAAATGCCCAATGGACGCTCATGGTTGCAAACGTTGTTCCCACAGTGTTCAAGGTCCCGCAGTACAAGGTTCCCACAACGTTATCGTCAACGGCAAACCGGGGGTCCGGGTGGGCGACCAGGGCATCCATGGGTTATGCTGCGGTTTAAACAGATGGGCGGCGGCGCAAGGGGCCCCCACCGTCTTCATCAATTTTCAACCTGCGGTCCGACTGAACGATAAAACACTACACTGCGGCGGCGTTGGAAAAATCATCGAGTGCAGCAGCGATGTCATCATTGGCAACGGCCAGGGCCAGCTATTCAAAAAGGCTGAGGCCACCAATGCCCCGCTGGTGGAGGATATTGCCGCCAACCAGGGGCGCGACCATGAACTTGTGCAAAAAAATATGGAATACCTCGCGGAACAGGGACTGCTGGGTACGGATTCAAACAAATTATCGGAGTACGCCGTCCTGTTTTCACAACAGCAATCCCAACGCGACCTCGCCCTGGCAGCCAAGCAAGAGCGTCTGGCCGAACGCCAATCCCTCATACAGCAAGGCCGTGAACACGCTGATAACCATACCGGCGAAGACCGCCAAAAACTCCTTGCCGCCACCGACCGCTTAGAACTCAACAACCGAGCCGTTGAGCGCGCTCGCTTAGCTGATGATGTTTATAATGCACCGGGAGAGAAACCGCCGCCCGTCGGTTGGAAGCGTTTGAGTGATAACCCTGAAAATCTTCCGCCGGGTCTTAAAGATGCTGTGTGGGAGGATCCGGAGAGTGGATTCCGGGCCGCACTATACGAATCGGAGATCGACGGCAGCAGAGTCCTGGCATTCAGAGGAACGGCGGGAAAAGCCGGCTGGTTCAACAACTTTCAGCAAGGGCTGGGCTATGAATCGGAACAATATAACAGGGCAATTGCCTTGGCATCAAAAACGAAAGATGCCTATCCGGAAGGGCTGGACATCGCAGGGCACTCTCTTGGCGGAGGATCGACCACAGCCGCCAGTATTGTCACGGAGACACCCGGATACACCTATAACGGTTCCGGCCTGCACCCCAATACGATCAAAGCATTTAATAAAACCAGGGCGGACGGTGATCAGTTGATTCATGCATACCATGGATTAGAAAAGCAGATAACGGATGATCAAAATGCAATCACCCAAATTCTTGCGACCACTTGATTTTTATTGGCATTGCAGACTATGGTCGGTTTTCGGACTGATATTATTGATTGGCTGCACAGATACAAACGGAGCAAACCGAATGAAAATAAGGGATTTTTATACCGACCCACAGGTACTGGAACTGATCAAGGCAGCTGAAAAGAACAACTTGAGCAGGGTGAAACAGCTGGTAAAAGAGGGGGCAGATCCTAACACTTTTGGGAAAGAGGGTATGACACCGTTGATGTGGGTGCTGGGTCATCAAAACAAAAAAGCCATGATGACACTGCTTGCCGTGGGCGCGGACCCCAATTTGAAGCAGAAAGAAAAAGAGTCCCCCATGTCCCTGGCGGCCGGAGCGAAGGACACCGAATACATGAAAATTCTTTTGGAGGGGGGCGGAAATCCGGACACCAGGAATCGATTGGATGAGCCGATCTTGTTTGTGGCCCTGGGTCAACGTCGTCTCGACAATATTAAAATGCTGCTGGAATATGGGGCAGATATCAACGCAACCGATAAAACCGTCACGACTACAATTATCAATGCAGCGGCTTTCAATCAATATGAGATCGTGCACTATTTATTGGAAAAAGGCGCAGACCATAAGCATTTAGCCAAGGACAATGCATCACTTGCGTGGCGGGTTCAAAACGGCAAGGTCGACCGTCAATTTGAAGCTTATCGATGGCGCGAAAAAGTCATCAAGATACTCGAAGATCGGGGCATCAAATTCCCGGTTCCTCACCCGGCCAAGATGAACAGCTCGGCACAGTAAAGCGCCTCCCCGATTAGCCGAAGTTGACGTTGATCCGGTTACCCCGGCAGACATCATCCTGTTGTTGCATATAAAAGAAGGCATCAAAGGTGCAGGCCCTGGTAGCATTGGATAAATGACATGAACACCCTTCTTGGTGTTGGCTCCGATCCTGATTAAAAATCCCAGATCGCGACGCATCCATGACCATGGTATGGAGAGATTCAGATGGAGCTGAAAGATGTCCGCAGACTGCTATATAAGGACGTCGATGAAAAAATCGGGCTTTTTGCAATTATCAACTCTGCGGCTGACGATATTGAGATTCCCAGGCGGTTGGATCATCCAAATGTGCTCAAAGCGTCCCTGTTTACAGGTGAAGCGGCATGGACCAACGCGGCCACAGCACCTTACCTTTTGCGGTTGGACACCCAACCGGAGATTGAACGCTGGCTGCTCGAAGATGGCGTGGGCAACGGTTGGGGCATTTTCTTTACGTCAACAGCTGACGTCAAGGCGCTCGGGAAACATTTGCGGCAGTATTTTAAGCTGCTCGCGCCTAATGGCCGCAATGTCTATTTCCGTTTTTACAACCCAACCATCTTAAACGAATTTCTTCCACGACTGGATGCCCAGCAAACCGCTGCTTTTTTCGGCCCTATCGATCAATTTATGGCTGAAGAAGGTCACGACCGGATGGTGGCGTTTGTTAAACCGAAGGTTGATATCAAGCACCCTCTCGAGCCGTCCCAAGTGGTGTTTGGTGTTGAAAAATCTTTGTCTGATGCCTGGCAATCACGGCGATTCAGCCTTCAGGTAGAAAAATACCGATCCATGGGGTTCGACGTGAATGCCGATGAGAAGCGCAGAACTATAATCCTGACCGATAAGGCAGGGGCAAAAGCTGTTTTGCAGAAAACCAAACACGGCGTAGCCGTGACCACGGGTGAAGGCCGCCGGTTCGACTACGCTCTTACGGTGTGCGGCAACCCAGTTCAAATTTCGGATCCTGCCGGCCACCGGATCTACATGGATATCTCCGAAAGGGAAAAGCAGTTATATGCAATTCGCATGGATGAAGGACCAAAGTGTTGGACTTTTGATTATGATGATATGGACCGTCTTGAAGCCATCTCTTATCCCGATGGAACCCAATCACGATATGGCCATGACGCATACGGAAATCTGGCCATGAGCACCAATCGCAACGGGCACAGCACCCGATATCACAGGGATGAACACCAGAGGCTTGTCCGACGAGTGGATGCAAACGGCCACACCACCCGGTTTGACTATAATAATTTTACGGCTCCCGATCGGATCTCTTTTGCCGACGGCGCCTGCTTTGATTTTCAATACACCGACTCGGGCGCCCTAGAGAAGTTTATGATCGGCCATAACGTGGTGGCGAAGTATGATGTGGACCCTGACAGCGGCAGTTGGAAAGTGGAATATGCCGACGGCACCAGCGCCGAATATGAAATGGACGACGGCCGCATCGTCCAAGCCACCAACCCGGCCGGAACTGTGGAACTAAAATATGACGACAACGGCCTGCTTGCGTCGGAAAAATTTCAAGGCCGCACCGTCACCTATCATCGCAATGACACCGGCCACCTGATTGGCATCACCACCCCCTTCGGGCAGATCATTCACTACCGGCGAGACGGTGAAAAACGGGTCACCGGTATCAAAGAGTGGTCCGGCAGCGACATCGACGTCCACTATGCGGCCAACGGTGCCATGGATAACATGGTTTTTCCCAACGGCACCTGCCTTGAGCAGAAAATCACGGCCGAAGGTTTACCGGCCCAAGTGCGATTGACGACACCTGCCCACAGCAAACCTGTGCTGCATCAAATTCTTCAACGTGACGCCCTTTACCGTATCACCCGCATCAGTGACGGCGAAGACCATGCAGTAAGCTACAAATATGACAACGAGGGGCGCCTCAGAAACGCCGAAAGCAACATACCAGCTTTCAACGAGACCTTTTTCATAGACGCCAATGCCAATCGATTGTCGGACAATGGTCTCCAATATGATATCAATGCCGCCGACCGTTTGATGGCAGCCGGTGAGATTCAATTCAGGTATGACCGCCTGGGCAATTTAATCCAGGGAGCCTGCCCCCGCGGTCAAGCCCGATTTGGATATAACGGCTTGAACCTGTTAAAATCCATCGCCCTGGAAAGCGGTCGGGCCCAATACCTTTATGACGCTTTAGGACGCCGGGTGGCCAAAAAAGCCAATGGTATAACGACCCGATTTTATTGGGCTGGCAACCAGTTGCTACATGAAGTTCAAGTCCCTAATACCGGTGACCAAAAACCCGCTGGTGTCACCGACTATTTGTTCTTTCCGGGCAGCCCCACACTCTTGGCCCTTCGCCGGGATCGGCAAACGTATTGGGCCGCTTTCGGACACCGGTATGAGGTGCAATGCCTGACAGCATCCGACGGCAAGGTCGTCTGGAAGGCCCGGTACGACGCCTTTGGCCGGGGCCATATTGAAAAAGGCAAGGATATCTTTCAACCTTTTCGGCTTGCCGGCCAATACTTCGATTCGGAAAGCGGACTACACTATACCCAAGACCGTTACTATAATCCCAGTTTGGGTCGCTACCTTGGCATGGCCCCGCTTTTTTCGGAGAGCGTCCACGATAATTTTTATGTATACTGCAAGGGCGACCCCATCAACCATATAGATCCCATTGGGGAACCTATATTTGCGCCTGTGCTAATAGGGACAGCTCTGGGTGCCGGCATCGCCAGCATAATCGAAGGAGGGAACTGCCAAAGAAACGAAGGGGCATTGGATGGTTTTAGCATCGCCAAAGCCGCCTTTGGGGGCGGTGCTTTTGGGGCAGTGAATACGAGCGCCGACCCGATTGTAGAGACAAACGCGCCTGCCGAATGCGTCTGTACCGCTGCTGCGACTTCCTTCGACGGCATGGCGGCCGCAGGCTTGCTGTCCGGCACCGGCAGCGCCATGGCCGAACAGTGCCCGGAAGAACAGATCTCCGGGAATATCGATCCGGTGTTAATGGGCCGAATGGCGTTGACCCACGGGGTAACCGGCGCCGGGGTCGGCGCAGTTCCAATGGGCCGCATGATGGCTCAACGAATTCCGGAACCGGATCCCCTGTATAGTCCCGATCTACCTAAGGCGCGCGAAGCCAAAGCAGAACAAGAAGCCAAGGCGGCCCAAAAGGCTAGGGCGATAAGCCAGTCCGCATCAGACCAGGTCCGAATAACGGGCAGACGACAATTCGGCCGCGCTTACTACGAGCCTAGGGGAAATGGGATCATTGCCGTCACCGGGGAAGTCATTCTAACCCAAACTGACTTTATCCTGGCCGGCACCATGCCGTTGATCTGGTCGCGCCGCTACCAATCCGGCAACAATTATTCCGGGCTATTGGGCAGAGGCTGGCAGACCCCGGCCGATGCCCGACTGGAAGTTGATACCGACGGGTTGGCCATCTTCTTCGATGGCGGTACAACAGGAGTTGTCTTCAACGGTTTGCCCTCGGACGCCCCCATCATGGAAGCAGTTAATGGCGCTGTGCTCAGTGCAACGGAAGATGGCTACAAGGTCCTGCTCAAATCCGGTCTGACATATGACTTTCCCAAAAATTTCGTCGGTAGCCGTACCTGTGTGACCCGAATCAGCAATGCCGACGGTCATTTTCTCTTTTTTGATCGCGAGTATGGCCCCTTGGACCATATCCAGGACAGCAGTGGACAAAGCCTTCGCGTCAGGTGTGCGGAAAATCGCATCATTACCATCAAACGGCAGGACAAGCTCCTGGTTGAATATCGCTACATGGACAATCATCTGAGCGTCGCCGCAGACGCCTTGGGCCACCAAAAACGTTTTTACTACCGTAACGGACTGATGGTTCGTAATGTGAACAGGAACAAACACTCCTTATATTATAAATACGACGAAGGCGGACGCTGTGTGCATAGATGGGATGATGGTGGGTTGTGCGAGTATCGGTATGACCATCGGCCCTATGACCGGTGTGTCAGAATTACCGACTCCATAGGTCACCAAAAAACGATCCATTATGACAAAGACCGATTGCCGGTCAAAGAAGAGGAACATTGCGGCACATCTGTTACGCTTGAATATGATGAGCTGGGCCGAATCATCTCCACCACCGATGCATTGGATCGCAGTACTGCTTATGAATACGATGCCGCCGGCAACCTCACCGAGATTATTCAGGCCGATGACACCCTCATTGCCTTGGCCTACGACGACGACAACCGTCCGGTAAAGATGGTTGACGGCAATGGCAAAGTCCGGGAGCAGCGATTTGATGAGAAAGGCCGGCGCATCGAAAAAATTAACCCGTTGGACATGCGTACCCGGTTCGCATACAACCGCCAGGGGGACCTTCTCAGCGTGACTGATCCCGAGAGTCTGACCACCTCCTATCGATATGACGACCATGGCCTGGTCAGTGCAATTGACTGTGCGAAAAACCATCTTGTTCGATATCAACGCAATCCGGCCGGCAACATCACCGCCGTTATCGATCCCGATGGCCGGGCCACACGCTATATCTATGACGAAAAAGAGCGCCTGATACAGACCGTCCAACCTTCGGGCATCGGTCAAACCTTTGATTGGGATCCGGAGGACAACCTGCTGATGCATACCGATCCGAACGGTCGCCAAACGCGTTTCGAATATAACGGGATAAACGATATCACCCGACGTATCCAGGCCGACGGCACTTCTGTCAATTTTCAATACGATACCGAAGGGAACCTTATCAGTGTCACCAATGAAAAGGGGCAGAGTCATCACTATAAGTATAACTATGCCGGGCAGATCATCTCCCAGACCGACTACTATGGACAGACCCATCGATATGATTATGACCCTGCCGGTCAGCTGATTCGCAGTACGACCCCCCTGCAACAAATGATGGAATATACCTACGACCCATTGGGCCGCCTGCATACCCAAACCAATGACAATGAAGAGCAATTGCTGTTCAATTGGGACGCCAACAGTAACCTGACCTCCTTTCAATCACCGGACGCGTTGGTGGAAAGATTCTACGATGCTGCAAACCATTTATCGGCTGAAAAAAAAGGGGAATTTGTCGTCGAATTCCAATTCGATGGAAACGGCCGACGCACGCAACGCACCACCAGTCACGGAAACTGCGTGCAGTACACCTACCATAGCGCAGGCGCGGTGTCAGCCATCCAAATCAACGATCAACCGCCGGTAACCATCAAACGCAACAGCCAAGGTCAAATTATCGCCGAATATTTTTCAGACTATTTGCATCGGTCCTTGGGCTATGACGACGACAGCCTGTTGATCCGCCAAACCATAAGTGGCGCCACCGGAGAGGTTGAGCGGCGCTATACCTACGATGGTGCCGCAAATCTGATCGCCAAGCAAGATAGCCACAAAGGCGCCTGGCGATATAGCTACGATGCCATGAACCGCATCATTGAAGCAATGGATCCAGAATTGGCCGTCCGCCACCTGTCATATGATTCCTGCGGCGACCTATTGGACCACCTCCCGGATTCAGAAGAAGCGTTGCGAAGCGCCCGGTACAGCAGTAGCCACTACCACTTTAATGTCGCCGGCAACCTGGTTCGACGCCAAGACGGAGATACACAATACCGATTTGAATGGGATGAGCAAAACCACCTCAAAACAATCCGCAAAAACGACGACACTCAAATCACCATGGCTTACGATGCGCTGGGCCGCCGCCACATTAAAGCTGTCAATGGCGAACGCACTTTTTTCAATTGGGATGGAGATGCCTTGCTCTCAGAGCAGCAAGAAAATGGTTCGGTCAGGGAATATGTCTACTACCCGGGCACCCACTGCCCCCTTGCAGTTATCGATAGCGACGGACAAGTATACTACTATCACAATGACATTAACGGTATGCCCCAGGAGTTAACGCGACCCAGCGGTGAAATCGTTTGGTCGGCCTGTTACGATGAGTTGGCAAGGATTGAACAAATCGTAGTGGATGAGGTGCCCCAGCCATTGCGCTTAATCGGTCAGTACTTTGACTCGGATACCTCCCTTTGCTACGACGGTCAGCGTTATTTCGATCCTCTGGTGTACGCTTTTATCAGCCAGAACCCGTTTGGACCGGCATCCGGCGAGAATCTGTACACTTACGCCCCAAAC
>CAJIBC010000150.1_pt1 | contig 10326 bp, 6 predicted proteins | sample 9199231 | NCBI WGS metagenome assembly CAJIBC01 (sample SAMEA7708282, study PRJEB35096) | sediment metagenome | biome: marine neritic benthic zone biome [ENVO:01000025]; feature: sediment [ENVO:00002007]; material: shallow marine sediment [ENVO:03000034] sea grass bed [ENVO_01000059] ...
AATAAGTACAATGAAATTAGGCCAAGTTGGCCGATTTTATTTGGTACGGAATTGAACCGGATTGTGTGATTGTCGTGAGAACAATTAATATCAATTAGTTATAAGCAATCTTTATGCATGGCATATATCTTGATTAAAAATTCGGGTTGGGATTGGCACTGTAATCCAATTTTACGGGACCGAAGATGTACCAGCTGAAAATCCGGGAGAAAAACAATGAACGCTGCGACAGGACCACTGCTCGCCAAAACCGAAGAACATTCAATTGTTATCGTTGACGATATGCCTGCTAATCTGCGCCTGCTGAATGTCATTCTAAAGGACCAGGGCTACAAGGTCAGACCGGCGCCAAGCGGCACCCGGGCCCTGGCAACAATCCGCAAGGAGCCCCCGGAACTGATCCTTTTGGATATCATGATGCCGGACATGGACGGCTACGAGGTCTGCAGGCTGTTGAAGGCGGACCGGCGCACAATGGATATTCCGGTCATATTTCTCTCCGCTCTTAATGAAGTGTTCGACAAGGTGAAGGCATTCAAGGAAGGCGGGGTCGATTTCATCACCAAACCGTTTCAGGTGGAAGAGGTGGCTGCCCGCGTCAGAATGCATGTCACCCTCCGGGCCCAGCAGAAAGCGCTATCGAAGCAGAATGAAGAGTTGGTGAAAAAAAACGCGCTCATCACTGAACAGACTAAAAAACTGGAGCTACTGGCCACAAGGGATTTTCTAACCGGGCTTTCCAATCGAAGGGATTTTCTGAACAGAGCCGACCAGGAAGAGAAGCGCTTCAAAAGGATCAACAGATCCTTCGCCCTCATCCTGATTGATATTGATCACTTTAAAAGAGTGAACGATACCTATGGACACGCGTGCGGGGACAAGGTGCTTACCAGTGTGGCCAGGTGCCTTGAAAAGGCGCTGCGGGCCCAGGACATCCTGGCGCGCTGGGGGGGCGAGGAATTTATCTGCCTGCTGCCGGAGACCGGGGTAGACGGGGCCAATTGCGCCGCCGAGAAAATTCGAAACGATATGGAAAGCCTGGGACACAATTGCATCGAAGTCGACGTTTCGATAACCGTGACGTTGGGCGTATGCGTGTATGACGGTTCATGCACTATAACTGAGTCTATTCGCCGCGCCGACGATGCGCTCTATAAGGGGAAGCACCGGGGGCGGAACCAGGTTGTTTTAGCAGATTGAACCTAGTGGAATAATAAGAATGAAAAATATCTGGCATACATTAACGCATATCGGTGTCAGCGAGGATCTCGATTCACGGGAAGCCCGGCGAATTTGTTATGTGAACTACATCTGCTTGCTGTCAGCATCGTATTTTTCGATCCGAATCCTGCTCAGCCTATCAAATATCGACTACTGCATCAAACTGTTCGGCATGTTAATTCTTTTGGTTTCAGGGCTGCTGTTGAATTACTATCGGCTTTATCGGACGGCAAAATTTCTTGTGTTTTCTGCATGGGTGGCAGCCGGTTCTTTTTTTATCTATTTTTATTTGGGCGGATTCCAGGGATGCGGTTTCGTCGTCCTTTTCCCGGCCGTGCTTTGGCCGTTTATGCTGTTTGATATCAAACAGAACAGATCAACAATAGTGGCGTTGCTCGTGGGCCTTTTTCTCTGTTTCGCCCTGCTGATCACCCTGCAGTATGTGCGTCCCCTTCCGACCACCGCCGGACTCAACCTGGACTTGGTCAGGATTTCCACCACCGTATTGTCCATACTTACACTTCTGTTGCTTACCTTGTATTTCCACTCAAGCAATCTGGCGGTCGAAGAGACACTGCGCAGGGAAAAAGAAAAATCGGAAATCACCAATCAGCAGCTACACCAGGAGATCATCGAGCGTGAAAGGGCGCAGGAGGAGTTGCGCGCCAGCGAACACCAGATGCGTTTGATCACGGACAATACGCCGGCCTATATCGCCTATGTGGGTGCTGACGACTTGCGTTACCGGTTTGTCAACCGCAAGTACGAAGCGTCATACGACAGGCCGCGGGAACAGATTGTCGGACGTCACCTCAAGGAGTTAATCGGCGCAAAGAACTATCATTTTGCCTTGCCGTCCATAGAGATGGCCAAAGCCGGCCAAACAGTCTCCTATGAAAATGTGGTTACGGTCGCCCAGGGCGAACGGTGGATCCAGGTTAATTATGTACCCGATTTCGACCGGCACGGAGCCGTGCGGGCAATTGTGGTGATGAGTCATGATATTACCGACCTGAAGCGCACCGAAGAGCGGCTCCGGCAGAGTGAGGAACGCTTTCGCAGCCTGTTCGAACATATGATCGAGGGGGTTGCCATCCACAAACTCATCTACGACGTGCAGGGCAATCCGGAAGACTACCGGATTCTAAATGTTAACCCGATGTATGAGGTTCATACCGGGTTGAGCCGAGAAACTGCGGTGGGCCAGAAGGCCTCGGCGTTATACGGCACCGGCCAGCCGCCATTTTTCGACATCTTCAGCAAAGTGGTCTTGACCCGACAGCCCACCGAGCTGGAGGTCTTTTTCGAGCCCATGCAAAAATATTTTCACATCTCCGTCTTTTCTCCGTTGCCGGATCAGTTTGTCACGGTTTTTGAGGATATTACCAAGCGCAGGCGGGCTTACCATGAACTGCAGAAAGCCAAGGAAGCGGCCGAATCGGCCAATCGTGCCAAAAGCGCCTTTCTGGCCAATATGAGCCACGAGTTGCGTACCCCTCTGAATGCCATTCTCGGTTTCTCCGAACTGATGCGGCGGGACCCCGGCATTTCCATTGGTCAGCAGCAGAACATCGAAACCATCGGCCGTAGCGGCGAGCATCTGCTGTCGTTGATAAACGATGTCCTGGAATTTTCAAAGATCGAGGCCGGCCGGGTCGTTCTGAAAATAGAAGATTTCGATCTGCACCGGCTTCTGCACGCCCTTGAGGAGATGTTTAGGCTGTGCGCCCGGCAAAAAGGAATTGCCTTGGATTTTACATATGATCCAGATGTTCCGCAATATATCCGGACGGATCAGAACAAGCTGCGTCAGATCTTGATCAATCTGCTCGGCAATGCCGTAAAATTTACCGAAACCGGAGAGATCCGACTTAAGGTGCAAAACAAAACGGGCGAGGGGGGAATATCCCATAGCCGCATCCTGCATTTTGAGGTTACCGATACTGGTTGCGGAATATCCAGGCAGGAACAGGGCAGGATTTTCGATGCCTTCTATCAATCGGATTCCCGGCGTTCACCCCAGCAAGGGACCGGCTTGGGACTTCCCATCAGCCGGGAATTCGCAGAACTCATGGGCGGGGTCCTGCAGGTCGACAGCGAGGTCGGTAAGGGAACATGCTTCACCTTGGATATGCGGCTGGAGCCTGGGGACCGCAATGATGCCCAGCCGCACCAGCTGCGCCCAAGGGTCATCGCCCTCGGGGCGGGCCAACCGGTCTTTCGGCTGCTGGTCGTCGAAGATAACGATAACAATCGCAACCTGCTGGTCAAATTGCTGGGAGCTTTGGGATTTGAGGTGCAAGAGGCCGTCAACGGCCGGGATGCTGTGAAGATTTGGAAACAATGGCGGCCGCATCTGATCTGGATGGACATGCGCATGCCGATAATGGATGGTTACCAGGCGACAACCCGGATCAAAAAATCACCGGACGGTGAAGATACGGTTATCATTGCCTTGACTGCCAGCGCGTTTGAAGAAGATCGTTTCAAAGTGATCGAACATGGTTGCAACGATTTTGTTCGTAAGCCTTTTAAGGAGGATGAAATTTTGGAAATGCTGAAAAAGCATCTTGGTGTGCAATATGTGTTCGCTGAAGATGATGAGAGCTTGGGGTCAGAGATTTCCAATGAAAAGATATCTTGTGAAACTATGGTCACCTGCATCAATGATTTGCCTGAGAAAGTAATTGCCAGGCTTAAAGAGGCTACGGAGTTAAGTGATACGGCCATGATTGATGAAGTGATCGAAGCGATCCGAACTGAAAATGCGGGGTTGGCCGTGGCCTTGTCGAAACTGTCCGGTAATTTCGCTTACGACAGGATTTTAGCGCTTATTCCCAAACCATAAAACAAGTCAGGTGTTTAGCGTTGTGATGAAAAATTAAACCATCTTATTAATGGATCGCATAAAATGAAGAAAATATCTTGGTCAGTAATATCGGTTATCATAATTTGTATGGTTTTTACCTTATCGATTCCTCAAAAGGCTTTTACCAAGGAGCCTGAAAAAATCATCTTTCTTCATTACTGGTCAGGCGCTTTAAGCGGCGGAATCAATGAGATGGTAACAGTATTTAACAACAAATATCCCAATTTCCATGTCAGAGCAACCGGATTTGAACATGAGTCTTTCAAAATAGGCATTAAAGTCATGCTTGCGGGTGGCAATCCCCCGGATCTTTTTTCTTACTGGGCTGGCGCCAGGATACAGTCTCTTGTGGATAAAAATTACCTCTCCCCTATTGATGATCTTTGGGAAAATGCAAAAATGGAAGAGCGTTTTCCAACACCGGTAGCAAACGCATGTACTTATAATGACAAAAAATACGCCATACCGCTCACTCTGCATTTTACTGGTTTTTTTTATAATAAAAAAATATTCAAAGATAATGAAATAACGACACCCACGACATGGGCAGAATTCATTGCGGTTTGTAAAAAGTTGAAAAGAAAAAAGATTGCGCCCATAGCCCTTGGCTCGAGGGAAAGATGGCCAGCACAGTTCTGGTTTGATTATATTTTGCTCAGAACAGCCGGACCCGAATACAGACACAAACTTATGACCCACAAAGCTTCCTACAATGATACTGAGGTAACAAAAGCGTTTTCAATATGGAAGGAAGTTATCGATCAAGGTTACTTTATAGATAATCCCAATGTTTTCGATTGGTCGGCTGCTGCAAAAAAAGTATATCATGGAGAAGCGGCCATGACCCTGATGGGTACATGGATTATAGGATTTTTTGATAACAAACTCGGCTGGAAACAAGACATTGATTATGATTTTTTCCCTTTTCCGAGTATAGATCCAAATGTGCCATCTGTATCTGTCGGCCCCATTGACGCGATTGTTATTCCAAAGAAAGGCAAGCTTGGTGCCGCAAAAAGAACAATGGAATATTTTACTGATATTGAACCCCAAAAAGAGATGAGCAAAGGATCCGGAGCGCTGGCTCCGAATAAAAAAATTCCTTCTTCTTTTTACTCAACACTTCAACAAAGAATTCTCAAAACAATTCGCGTAACTCCATATTGGGCATTCAATTACGATTTGGCAACCCGTCCTTTGGTTGCCGAAATAGGTCTTGATTGCTTTGTTAAGTTTCTTGATCAACCCGGCGATTACAAAAAAATCCTTGAAGAGACCGACAAAAAAACCAGGCAAGTCATAAATGAGCAATAAATCGTATTGGGATGCATAATCAATGAGGAAATTTTTCTCAAAATACCTATCAATAAGAATCAGCGCCATTATAATCATGGTTGAAATATTCGTTTTCACAGCTGTCGGATTATATTATTTTAAGCGCTTTTCGATGGAGGTTGACAAAAGAATTGAAACACAGGTCCAGATACCTGGAATACTCCTGAATAGACAGTTGTTGCGGTATGAGTCAGTAGCCAACAAAGAAGTCATGACCGAATTGGTTGGCGAAGAGTTTGTTGATGGACTTGTTATTGGAGCTGACAGAAAGATTTACTATGCCTTTAAAGAAACTGCTGTTAGAAAAGAAAGCAAAGATATACCATGGATAAATAAACTGGGACATGGAAAAAATATCCAGAAAACTACAATTTTAAAAGATTCTGATATAAAAGATAATTTCCTGATCTGTATTACACCTCTGGTGGCCTATGAAGGGGCTGAACCCTTTTTCTTTTCTTACATTAAAGTGAGAACAAACCATTCAGAAGCAAAAAAAAATACCATTGCAGGACTATTCATTTTTGGATCGATTGGATGCGTCATTCTTACTTCAATGGTCATCATTTGGATGATGGGCAGGATTGTAATTCGTCCATTAACGGATTTAAAAACAAGCGCTAATTACGTTGCCCAAGGCGACCTGAATCAAGATGTTGATACCCGACGAAGGGACGAACTCGGCAATCTGGCAAAAAGCTTTGTCTTTATGCGCGATGCGGTTCGTAAAAAGATAGATGATCTGAATTTGCTGAATGAAGAGCTGCACCAAGCCAAGAATGATCTGGAACTATCTCGTTTAAGTCTAGAAAAAAAAGTTACTGAGCGGACTGAGGCATTAAGCAGAAGCGAAAGACGCCTGGCCAGGGCCCAAAGAATAGCTCACCTTGGTAACTGGAACTGGGATATTCCATTAGACCATTTTACCTGTTCTGATGAAACCTTCCGTATTATCGGAATTTATTCTCACCAGTTCGATATGACCTACGACGCATTTTTGAATGTCATCCACCCGGATGATCGAGAAATGGTCCAAAACGCTGTCCATGCAGCTTTATATGAAAAAAAGGATTACAGCATTGATTACAGGATCATTTTACCCAATGACGCTGACCGTGTTGTCCATTCGGAGGGGCAAGTGACCTATGATAAAGCTGGACAGCCGGTTCGAATGATTGGAATCGTTCAAGATATTACCGAACGCAAACAAGCCATGATTGAACTGGAGACCGCTATACTGGCCGCGGAAGCTGCAAATTGCGCCAAAAGCGAGTTTCTGGCCAACATGAGCCACGAACTGCGCACCCCCTTGAATGCCATCCTCGGATTTTCGCAACTGATGAGGCGCGATCCCGGCATTTCCCCTGAACAGCTGGATAACCTCGAAACCATAAACCGGAGCGGCGCGTACCTGCTTTCGCTGATCAATGATGTATTAGACTTTTCAAAAATAGAGGCCGGTAAGATTGTTCTGAATCGGCAAAATTTTGACCTGCATCGGTTTCTTTTGGGTCTTGAAGAGATGTTTCGCCTGCGTGCCCGGCAAAAAGGACTCTCCTTGAACTTTGAGTCAGGCGCCGATATTCCGCAATATATCTGTACGGACCAAAACAAACTCCGGCAAATACTGGTTAACCTGCTTGGCAATGCGGTCAAATTTACTGAAGTAGGTAAAATAACCCTGCGCGTCACAACCAAAGAACCCGGCAGGCAAACACAAACCGGCAGGTCTCTTCTAAATTTTAAGGTTATTGATACCGGGATCGGCATTTCCAGAGAAGAGCAGGTAATGATTTTTGATGCCTTTTTTCAAACCAACGGCCGGTACTCGTCTTATCAGGGCACCGGTTTGGGGCTTCCCATCAGCCGAAAATTTGTCACATTGATGGGCGGCAAGCTGACGGTGAATAGTGAGATCGGCACAGGAACATGCTTCTCTTTTGATATATCGGCGGAACTTGCTGATTGCGCTGACACTGCGTCATCATTAAAAAGGCGCAGGGTCATTGGCCTGGAGAGTGGCCAGCCGGAGTTTCGACTGTTGGTGGTCGAAGATAATGACCATAACCGTACCTTGCTGGTCAAGCTTCTGCAATCCGTGGGATTTGAAGTACAAGAGGCCGCTAGTGGGGACGAGGCCATCGGGATATGGCAGAAATGGCAACCGCACCTCATCTGGATGGACATGCGCATGCCCATAATGGATGGCTATGAAGCCACTGCCGTCATCAAATCCGAGATGCGAAATGCAAAATGTGAGATTAATACAAAAATCATTGCTCTCACCGCAAGTGCTTTTGAAGAAGATCGGTTAAGATTTATGGAACATGGCGGAAACGATTTTGTTCGAAAACCCTTCAGGGAGTCTGAAATTTTTGAGGTGCTTAAAAAGCATCTTGGTGTGGATTATTTGTATGATGAAGATAACCAGGACGTAACTGACCGACGGATGAATACCACAATGAACGAAGCCGACATGATTGCATCGATCAATACGCTGTCCGGGGACGTGATCGCAAAACTCAAGGAGGCCACCGAATTAAGCGATACAGCCATCATTGGCAAGGTCATCGAAGATATTCGAACAGGTAATATCCCATTGGCAGACGCCTTTTCAGAGCTGGCAGATGATTTCGCCTATGACAAGATTTTATGCCTGGTACAAAAAGCAAAAGGATAATGAGTAAAGATGGGATCAAGGGAGGACGTTTTCATGACTGAAGATAATAAGAACAGCAGCATCCTAATTGTCGACGACACACCGGAAAACCTTCGTCTTTTGGCCATTATTCTTTCGGGCAGGGGATACAGGGTAAGGCCTGTATCAAACGGCGAACATGCGATGGTATCAATTCGCAAAGAGCAACCTGACTTGATTCTTTTGGATATCATGATGCCGGATATGGATGGTTATGAGGTATGCCGGCAGTTAAAGTCGGATAAAGAGACCGCTTCCATACCTGTCATTTTCATCAGCGCCCTGTATGAGACCATCGATAAAGTGAAGGCCTTCGACCAGGGTGGTGTCGACTATATCACCAAGCCGTTCAAGACCGAAGAGGTCATGGCCCGGGTAAAGACGCACTTGACGTTGCGTAATCTGCAGCTCCAGATGGAGAAAAAAAATGCTGAACTGCGCAAAGCGCTTGATGAAATCAAAGTTCTGCGTGGGTTTCTGCCCATTTGCGCATCATGCAAAAGAATAAGAAATGATAAAGGATATTGGGAGCAGCTCGAATCGTACATAAGTAACCATTCTGAAGCAACGTTTTCCCACGGCTGCTGCGAAAAATGCGCAAAAAAACTTTATCCTGAACTCTTAGATGAAAATAAAGATTTTATGGGAGATCATTGAATTCCTCTTGACTTGGTCCCGCTCTCATTTGAAAATACTAACATTTAGCAATATCATCAAGTGACAAGGGCGATTAAAATAATGACACTTCCCAACCAGAGAGACAAATTCGAGATCCCGGATGAAATTGCATATTTCAATTGTGCCTACACCGCACCGCTTCTTAAATCCGCTGCAGAAGCCGGCCGAAACGCGATCCAAGAAAAATCCGGCCCCTGGACCTTAACTTCGGCCCATTTTTTTGAGCGCCTTGAACGTGCCAAGAAATTATTCGGAGCACTGGTGAACACAGATCCTGAAAATGTGGCCATCATACCGTCCGTATCTTATGGTACCGCCCTGGCCGCCAACATATTGCCGGTGGAAAAGGACCAAAAGCTTATCATCCTTGAGGAGCAGTTCCCCTCCAATGTCTACCCATGGCGCAAAGTCTGCCGGCAGCAGGATGTAAAGTTGGTGACGATTCCACGGCCTGGGGACGGGAACTGGACCGAGGACGTGCTGGCGGCCATTGACAAAGATACAGCCGTCGCAGCCCTGCCCCATTGCCATTGGACCGACGGCACCATCGTCGATCTGGTCCGGGTGGGAGAGCGCTGCCGCGAAATGGGCGCTGCCCTGGTGGTGGACGGCACCCAGTTCTTGGGCGCCATGCCGTTTGATGTCGGCGCAATTCAACCCGATTTTCTCGTCACCACGGCCCATAAGTGGCTCCTGGGCCCGTACAGCTATGGTTTTTGCTATATCGCCCCCAAATGGCAGACCGCCATGCCATTGGAAGAAAATTGGCTAAACAGGAAGGGGGCGGAAGATTTTTCCAGACTGGTGGATTTCCGGGACAGCTACCAGCCCGGCGCCCGGCGGTTTGATGTGGGAGAAGCCAGCAACTTTATTCTGGCTCCCATGGCCTCGGCCGCACTAAGTCAGATCCTTGAATGGGGTGTGGGCAACATCTCCGAAACGTTACGCGGCACCTCCAGAAGCATATCCCAACAATGCCGCTGCTTGGGATTTACTTCCACAGCGTCTGAATTCAGGGCGCCTCACATGCTGGGGATCACCCATTCCAAAGGATTTCCGGATAATCTGGTGACCCGGCTGGCGGAAGAAAACATTTATGTCAGCGTCCGCGGGACATCCGTTCGCATTGCTCCCCATCTGTATAATACCGATGAGGATATTACACGCTTGATCAATGTGTTGGCCACTGTAAAATAAGCCCCAACAGATCCAAGTAGAATGCGTAAAAAACGTCGCTACCCAACAAAAATGTAATCGATACAGTATCCTATCACAACAGGGCCGCCATAACTACCTAAAATCATAACCATAGGAATATGGTATGTTAATTGCTTTTAATTTTTAAACTGAAATAATCCATTTTTAGAATATTTCGCGCTTACCCAGAATGCTCAAGTGGGTGTTGTTCATTCAACGCACCTTTGTGAGGCTCGCCGTGGCGCTTGGGCTGCAGGAGGTTAGCCATTGGGTTTTAGTGCTGCTTGGTGCAGCTCAATGAGCGTCGCGCACCGCTTGAGCGCAGCGG
>CAJIBC010000770.1_pt1 | contig 10324 bp, 9 predicted proteins | sample 9199231 | NCBI WGS metagenome assembly CAJIBC01 (sample SAMEA7708282, study PRJEB35096) | sediment metagenome | biome: marine neritic benthic zone biome [ENVO:01000025]; feature: sediment [ENVO:00002007]; material: shallow marine sediment [ENVO:03000034] sea grass bed [ENVO_01000059] ...
ACCAATTCCCAGGGTAAAAGCCATATGGCCGATGTCGTGGCCCAGGCCGTAAGAGAGCGAAAAAATCGTGAAAAAACATATCGTGAACGGGCCCTAAAGCTGTTTGACCACGTTTGCGGCCGCTGTGCAAGGGAGTTCGCGGGCAAACGGCTGCGAGAACTCACCGTCCACCACAGGGATCACAACCACGACAACAACCCGCCCGATGGCAGCAATTGGGAACTGTTGTGTATTTATTGTCATGAAAACGAGCATTCCCGAGACCTGGTCCAGGAGGCTTACAGCTCGGGCCCGCATGATGATGAGGCCGACGAAGCCCTTACGCACCAACCGTTTGCCGGACTGGAGGCCTTGTTGAAAAAAGGCCGGGAGAGCAACGAATAAGCAGCGATCATCGCCGCGTCTGTTTCCGGGAGTGGATCTGTTATGGATATGGGTTGTTTTTTGTAAGACCGGTTTTTCCGAGAAGATATTTTGATATTTTCAAGTGGTTTAGGGGCGCGCCTGACCACTTGCCGACACGAACCCAATTTTTACGGCGTTCGTGGCTGAGTCTTCTCTCTTCAGACATGCGCCTATTTTGTTTCCGAAAATAGAGACCCTTGAACGAGAAAACCCGTCTTCTATCTCTCAATGATCGCCTTTCGATGAATGATCGATTGTTGCTCTTCATTGAACACACCCCGCAGCACAGGTTCGCTATAATTTAATCTTACCATCCCGAGGGGCTTGCGCAAGTGGTTTTTTAATTAGTGGCTGAATGAAAACGCCATCAACCCAACAAATTAAAGGAGAACAGGACAAATGCCAGTCAAAAAGATTCTCATGATTGTAGGTGATTTTGTGGAAGATTACGAAGCCATGGTTCCTTATCAGACCTTGTTAACAATTGGCCACAAGGTCGATACCGTCTGTCCGGATAAAAAGCCCGGCGAATCCGTGGCAACCGCCGTACATGACTTCGAGGGCCACCAAACCTATTCGGAGAAACCGGGGCACAATTTTGCGATCACAGCTCAATTCGACGAGATCAACGAGGCGGATTACGACGCCTTGGTCATTCCCGGCGGACGCGCGCCCGAGTACATTCGGCTCAATCCGCGAGTGCTTGACATCGTGCGTCATTTCAGCGATGCCGACAAGCCCATCGCCAGCATTTGTCATGGTCTGCAAGTACTGGCGGCCGCAGGCGTGGTGCAAGGCAAGACCTGTACGGCATATCCGGCCGTCAGGCCGGATCTGGAAACCGCGGGAGCCACCTGGGCCGATGTGAATGAAACCTTTACCAATGCTGTTGTGGACGGAAATTTATGTACGGCCCCCGCGTGGCCTGCCCATCCCGAATGGATGAAAAAGTTCCTCGGTCTGCTGGGCAGCACCATCGAACCCTAATCCAGCTTATCCAGTTGGCGGCAGCCCCTGTATGACCGGGGTTGTCGCTTATGATAGACACACTTGCACCCGCTATCTGAAAAAGGTGCTTCAATAAAACGGAAATTACCACCCCAGGGTCAGATAATCATGGATCGAGTCGGCGGCCTGACGGCCGGCGCCCATGGCCAGGATGACGGTGGCAGCCCCGGTGACGATATCGCCGCCGGCCCAGACGGCCTTTTTTGTGGTCTTGCCGGTTCTGGGGTCGGCGATGACATAACCCCATTGATTGAGCTGTATGTCTGGCGTGTCATTGGTCAGCAAGGGATTGGCGCCGGAGCCTACGGCCACAATACACAAGTCGCACTCCAGTTCGAACTCCGATCCTTCCATGGGCACCGGACGCCTCCGACCTGAATCGTCGGGCTCACCCAGCTCCATTTTCAGGCATTGCATGCCGGTCAGCCGGCCTTTGTCATTGCCCAGATATTGGGTGGGATTGGTCAACAAGAAAAACTCGATGCCCTCTTGCTCGGCATGATGAATTTCATCGATCCTGGCCGGCATTTCATCGCGTGAGCGACGGTAAACGACTCTGACCTTGTCGGCCCCCAGGCGCATGGCCGTCCGCGCCGAGTCCATGGCCACGTTGCCGGCACCCAGCACCACGACATTCTTACCCAGGGGTATGGGGGTGTCCACTTTTGGGAATTCGTAAGCTTTCATCAGGTTGGCGCGTGTCAAATATTCGTTGGCCGACAGGATGCCCACTAAATTTTCTCCTGGTATATTCATAAAGCGCGGCAGTCCTGCCCCCACGCCCATATAGATGGCATCGAAACCCTCCTCGAAAAGTTCATCCAGTGTCACAGTGCGTCCAACCACGGCGTTGCATTGCACGTTGACACCCAGTCGTTCTAAAAAATTGACCTCTTGGGCGACGATGGCTTTGGGCAGGCGAAATTCGGGGATTCCATAAACCAGGACACCGCCGGCTCTATGAAAGGCTTCGAAAATGGTCACGTCGTGACCCTTGACGATCAGATCACCGGCCACTGTCAGCCCCGAGGGCCCGGCACCGATCACAGCCACTTTTTTTCCGGTGGCGGGTTGGGTTGGCGGCAGTTCACCGGTACCGTTTTCGCGCTCATAATCGGCGCAAAAGCGTTCCAGGTTACCAATGGCCACCGGATCACCTTTTTTGCCCACAATACACTTGGCTTCGCATTGGGTCTCCTGGGGGCAGACGCGGCCGCAAACCGCAGGCAGGGCATTCTTGCTCCACAGGTGGCGGATGGCAGCGGTCATGTCGCCTTCGGTGATCAGGTTGATAAACCCTGGAATATCCACTTCCACGGGACAGCCGGCCACGCAGCCGGGTTTGCGGCATTGTATGCAACGTGCGGCCTCTTGCTGTGCCATGGCCATTGTATAGCCGGTGGGCACTTCCAGAAAATTTCGTTTGCGCACCTCTGGATCCTGTTCGGGCATGGCCGCCCGTGTGCCGCCCTTTTTCTTTTTCTCTTTTTCCGCCATGTCAATCTCTCCCTATTCTGCACTTTCTAAAGATGATATCAACATCTTCGAATGTTAAGCAGTTATTGTGCGTCACGCAGAACACAATAATCTTCGTAGCACTCTTTTTCGTCTTCGCAATAGGCCTGCAGCCGCAGCATCAACTCATCATAGTCAACCTGGTGCCCATCGAACTCAGGGCCATCCACACAAGCAAACTTCGTCTGTCCGCCCACACTCACACGGCAGCCGCCGCACATGCCGGTGCCGTCCACCATGATGGGATTCAGGCTCACCATCGTCGACACATCATACGCCTTGGTCATTTTGGAGACGAACTTCATCATGGGCACCGGGCCGATGGCCACCACTAATTTGACATCTTCTTTGTCCAGGACATCTTTCAGCACTTCGGTGACAAACCCCTTGACGCCGTACGAACCATCATCTGTGCAGACATGCAGCGTATGAGACGCCGCCGTCATTTGCTCTTCCATGATTAGCAAATCCTTGGTGCGCGCTCCCACGATACCGATTACGTTGTTGCCCACCTGTTTCAAAGCACGGGTAATGGGATGCATCACGGCAATGCCGGTGCCGCCCCCCACACATACCACTGTTCCGACTTTCTCCAAGTGGGTGGGCTTGCCCAATGGACCGATAACATCCTGGAAACCCTGCCCCACCTTTAAATCTCGAAACAGGGCCGAAGTTTTACCAACCACCATGTAGATGATGGTGATGGTGCCCTTTTCAGGATCGGTATCGGCCATGGTCAATGGAATGCGCTCGCCCTCATCATTGGCCCTGAGGATCACAAACTGGCCTGGTTTGGCCTTGCGGGCAATCAGTGGCGCCTCGATTTCGTTCAAGATGACGGTGCCTTCGGCCATCTCTTCCCGCTTGAGGATGGTAAACATGCATACACCTCCTAATGGTAGCTAATTTTTATTCGATCAAAGGCCCCAAGAGGGACCTTTATAACCATTTGTCCTTTGTTTTTTGGATTTTTTTGCAGAGGGTGACCTGAATGAAACTTATGATGTCCCTATTAATGCGAGTTGCATTGAATAGTTTGAATATTCGCGTATCCGCTCTGATCCAAATTAACCTTGACAGCAGGTTTATAGTGACACTTCAATATAAAACTTTCGGCAATAAGTCAATTGAACCTCCGGAATAATATGACCTCAAGTGCTACCTTTGGCCCCGTTCGACCCCACTTTTTTGTAGTACTACCAATTTCCTGTTATTTTATAGCGTTTGAAGTACTGAAACACCCAATTGCCGAAGGGCAGGGGGCTTTTATGGTAAACCGGTCCGGTTGTCCGATTTTAGATGTAATAAAGACCGAGTCCAAATGGACATTTCACCATTCCTACCACACAGTCCAAGCCTTTCATTTATCTATTGCTGATACAGTAAGTTAGTATCGAATCCACATCCATTGTGGCATATAAAAATCGAAAGATACCGCTCCCGTGAACAATGGATTATGCTGTGGCATGTAAATTGCATAAGAAAATTCGATACTTAAGCGATCAGCTCGGAATCCCGGAAGTAAATAGAAAATGCCTCAAATAAAATAGCTTGCCAGGGGAAGAGAAGTATCTGATTCAAATTAGATAAACGTTAAGATGCAATGTTGATATCAATACCCGGAGAAGGGAGGTGGATCAACCGGTTTCTTGGTTACTGATTTTTAATAAATGGTAGGTTTGCTCCTGCCGGTCGGTCGGGAAACTTTCCGGCAGGAGCAAGGGGTTGATAATCCGTCTCGAAAGGCGGTCATCATTGTTTGACTATAATATGTGTATCCCTTCTGTCAACGGATATTCTCCTTTCGAGACCCAATCCTGAAAGGAGGAAATTCTAAGATAACAGTTTGTTACTCGTCTTAATCCAATTATCAGGCACATTGTGTACCATTATCTCACGCGATTGGATTTCCAATTCAACGAACATCAGGAGGGAGAACATGGATAAGCGTGTCAGTGTAAAATTGACTTTGGTTTTGGGTTTGGCAATATGTACTATGTTAACAGGGGCTTTATTGGGTTTGCCCACAAACGCTGTCGCCGCATCGTGGGATGCCGGTGACTGGAAGATATCGATGGGCGGGAACATCAATGCCTTTTACGTTCACACGATGTGCGATGACGGCGATCTGAGTTCGGGTGGCGCAACCATGACCAGCCTTGGCTGCGGCGGGGCGGTGGACAAGGATGGCGATGCCACTGACTATGGCTCGGTGCAGAACGGTTTACTCCCCGCCTCGCTGAATTTTTCGGCAGCCACGAATCAGGAGGGTTGGGACCTCAGTGCCAATGTCAATGTCTACTACGGGATTACCTCCCATGGGACAAATAATGATGGGAACGGGCCACTTGAAAATGCGGGTGGTCAACTCAATAATTCGGACGCCCTGAAATTCTCCACCGTGGATGCTCGCCAGGTATACTTGACTTTCGGAAAAGAGACATTTGGATCGGTCAAGATGGGCCGTGATTTCGGATTGTTCGCCTTCGATGCCATCATCAACGACATGAGCCTGCTCGGCGTTGGTGCGCCGTTTGTCGCATCAGAACCCGGTCATACCACATTGGGGGGGCTTGGTTATGGGTACGTCTACACCGATCGTTTGGCACAGATCAATTACACCACACCGAACTGGGGTGGTTTCCAGGGAACCCTTGGCATCTTCCAGGGCTTTGACGGAAATGGTGCCAATAGCGCCGCGACTCCCGGTTATCACGGTAAAGTCAGTTACAGCTGGGATGGGCCCGTGAAAGGTATGGTTTCTGCCACATTGCTGAACCAGGATGTGATCACCACGGCAGGGACTGATGAGTCAATCACCGGCTTTGACGTGTTTGCAAAAGCCAGCATTGGGGATTTCAGTTTGCTCGCGTATTACTACGACGCGCAAGGGATGAGCAGCCTGGCCATTGGGGGATTGGTTTTCGCGGGATTTGATGCTGTGACGGGCGATCCCGAGGAGGTCACCGGCTATATGGTGCAGGGCACTTACACCATCGGGAAGGTGCGACTGGGGATCAACTATGCGCAAAACGAGCAGGATAAAGTGACCCTGGTCGAAAACCAGAAACTGACTTTGGGTGTCTTCTACAATCTCACTCCGTCGCTCACCCTGCTCGCGGAATACAACGACATGCAGAGCGAGCTGACAGCGGCAGGGGGAGGCACCGATGAGGCGCAAAGCTTCAACCTGGGTGCGATTCTGTTCTTCTAAACTGCGAGCTTCCGATCTTTATGGAGAGGGGACGATTGAACCTCATTTTTAGCCAGGTTGATCGATTTTTCAGCGAGTTTCGTGACCCGGACAGACCGATCCCCCCCATGGGGTCCCGAAAGAGGGCGGCATCGCTCAAGGGAAGGATCATTCCCACAGAGGGGGTAAGCTTTGTGGATGGACGTAACGACTGGGTGGCCCTTGACCTTGACCGAGCCGAGCCATTGCTGCCAGCGGTAGCGCCTTCGGCAAATGAGGCGGGTGAAGCGCTGGGTCTGGAATGCCGTTAATTCAGTGCTGACAAGGTTTCCTTGGCCTGGGCGCGTCCTGCTCCATTACTTGCTGCCGGCCGGCCGCTGGGCAAGGCCCTTTAACGTCTGAACGACATTGGGGCTCGACCAGTTGCGGTATCCGATTACTTTAGTGACGATGGCGCCATTTTTGTCGATGATAAACGTTTCGGGAACACCTGTGGTGTTATACAGGCGGCCGGTTTGGCCTTTTCGATCGAGCAGGATCGGAAAGGTCAAATTGTGCCGCTTCACAAACGACGCAACGGCGCCGTCTCCCTGGGAGTCGATACTGACGGCCAGAATCTCGAAGGCTTGGTCCTTCAATTCCTGGTACAATTTCTCCATGGACGGCATCTCTTCCCGGCAGGGACTGCACCATGTGGCCCATATGTTCAGCAATACAACCTTACCTTTGTAATCATCCAAATGAACGACCTCGCCGTTCAGCATGGGAAGCTCGAAATCCGGTGCCTGTTGGCCGGTAGCCGCTAAACCAGGCGTTTTGGTGCTTTTCGAAGGCTTGTGCCATTGTAGGTAAAAATAGAGACCGAGAGCTGCCACAATCAAACCAACCAGTAAAATTGATCTATGCCGCCCCCCTGCTTGGAATTCTCTTTCTCCCATTGTGCTCCCTGACGTTTGAAATGATTTGCCAATAACGGCCAGAAGTTCTGACGATTTTATAATATGCATTAAACATTACTTCTTGAAAACCTTTTTATGGATAAACAGTCCATTTTAGCAAACATCGTATTGCGACCGTGAGGCCTCAACCTCAGATAAAAATCGGCTCGGCAAGTTGTATTGCCCACGCCGGCACTGGGCCGATGTAAGGTAAAGGCATCGCTCGGCGCGGGTCATGGCAACATACATCAATCGCCGCTCCTCTTCCAATTCGGTGGCGGATTCCATGGATTTCCAGTGGGGAAACAACTGCTCTTCGCAGCCGATGACGAACACCGTGTGATACTCCAGCCCCTTTGAGGCATGGATCGTCGATAATTTAACGCCATAGTTGTTCTCCTTTTCGTCATCGTCTTTATCCTCTTTGACAAGGGATGCTTCTTCTAGGAAATCGAGTAAATTCTCATGTTTGGAGGCCGAATAGACCAACTGATCGATGTTTTCCTGCCGGCTGGTGATATCCCTTTGGTTGCCCTTTGTGTAGGCTTCCAGAAACTCCATATATCGGACCCGGGTGACGATTTCGATGAGGGCCTGGCTTGGGCTGAGGGTTTTGATATGGGCAATGAGATCCAGAAGTTCTTTGAGCGCATTGTACAGCTTGGGTGTGAGAATTTTTTCCCTAACCGCCTGGCGGGTGGCGTCCAACAAACCCATGTCACTCTGCCTTAAGGCAGCGATCTTTTTCAGGGTTCCGGGTCCCACTCCGCGTTTGGGGGTGTTGATGATGCGTTCAAAGGAGACGTCATCCTTTTCAAACTGGGCCACATTGAGATAGCTCACCAGGTCCAGTATCTCTTTGCGGTCAAAAAACCCTTTGCCCCCCATCATCTGGTAGGGGATATTGCATGCTCGGAAGGTCTGCTCAAAGGAGAGGGAGCAGAACTTGGTGCGGTAGAGGACTGCCAACTGGTCATATGCAATGCCGGTTTGACGCATCACCTGAATTTTTGAGGCGACCCACTGGGCTTCTTGGCCCTCATTATAGAACGTGTGCATCTCCACCACACCCCCGCGCTTTTCTGAAAAGCAGGTTTTTTCCACCCTATTTTCATTTTTCCGGATCACTTGATTGGCAATTTGTACAATCTCGTCGGCCGATCGGAAATTTTGTTCAAGGCGAAAGAGTTTTGCGCCGGGATAGTTGTCGTTAAATGCCAGGAAATGGTTGATGTTGCTGCCCCTGAAAGAGTAGATGGCCTGCCAGTCGTCACCCACGCAAAAGAGGTTACCCCCAGGCGCCAGCAAGCTGGTGAGTTCCTCCTGGAGGTTATTGGTGTCCTGGTATTCGTCCACCAGCACATAAGAGAAGTGGTTGCGGTAGTCGTCGCGCACCCGTGGGGTGTCGCGCAAAAGGTCCCGGGTCAGCAGCAAGATATTATCAAAGTCCACCGCAGACCGCTGCTTGAGGGTATCTTCATACGCTTGATAGATTTCGTCCATGGGGATGGTGTAGGCATATGTGGGCGCTACCTTAAAATAGTTCTCCGGGTTGGCAGAGTTTTTGGCCAGGGAGATTTGATAGAGCACCGGCCGGGTATGCTTTTTATCGTAATTGCGGCGCAGCAAGATCTCTTTGACAATTTTTTCGCACTGATAGGGTTGGTAGATCTGGGGTGTGGATACAAACCCCAATAATGCATGGTGTTTTTTCAGTATCTGGAGGCAGGCGCTGTGGTAAGTGCGCACCCAGGGAAAGCGATTGGGGGAGAGGCCGGTTAGCTGCATCAGGCGGTTTTTCATTTCATCAGCGGCTTTATTGGTAAAGGTAATGGCCAGAATATGTTCCGGGTCGAATCCCTTTTCGATGAGATAGGATATCTTGGCGGTTAAGGTGCGGGTCTTACCGGATCCTGCTCCGGCGACGACCAGGGCCGGGCATCCGGTATGTTCTACGGCTTCCCTTTGCTGGGGGGTCAGGTCCAATGGATCTCCTTTTGTGATACAAATGCGTTCTGTTAAGGCTGTTCGCCAGATCTACGGCGAACGGCGTAAATATTCGATAAGGGGTCAATTCATCAAGTGATGTAATATGGCCTTGGGAGCCGGCGATCAATGAATGGTCGGCTTGTCGTCATCATCGTGATCTTGGCCCTTGACCACAGTAAATCTAGATCGGCGTTTTTTTTGGGTATGCTCGAAATATTTCCAGCGCCACCAGTTTAGATCGAGCCATTGGGTGGGCGAACGGAAGTAGAGCCATCCCAGGCCGATGCCGCCCAGGTGGTAGGCGCCATGGGCATTGGTTTGGGCCAGGAAGGTGAGGGCGGTGACGATGATGGTGCCATAGCTGATATACTTGGCTTTAATGGGCAAAACAAACATCAGCAGAATGGTGGCTTCGGGCTGTAGGAACCCGAAGGTGACGATCAGCGCCAAGAGGCTGGGCATCATTCCGGACATGGGTGCGCCAAAAGATGTCAGGCCGCTGAAGACCAGACCGGCGACTGCGCCGCCCAAAGCGGCGATAATATACAGTCTCAGGAACCCCCGGGTTCCCAGGGCCGACTCAATGGTGCCTGCGAAGAAGTAAAATACCAGACAATTGATGAGAAAGCTGATGGGCGCTCCGGGGTCATGGATCACAGGATGGGTGAACAACTGCCAGAATTGAAAATATTCGCTTTTAACGGGGCTGAGTGCCAGCAACTGATATAGCGGTATTCCCATCCAATGTTGGCCGATGAGCTCAACGATATAAACCGCAGCATAAATGATCAGCATGCTCTTTCCGACCTGTGTCAGTGAGCTTCCAAATCCGAACGTTCTTTGATGACCTTGTGGAAACATTATGGTGTCCCCGTATATTTATCCGTGGTGAATTCAAAGGACGATGACTCGCAGCTATGCATTGCCTCGCCTCACGGATCTCTATAACATATAGCATGGCGCAAGCGCCATAGGGAACTGGGATATGGTGTATCGATATCGATATTGACCGGCCATGGCATCTTTGACATAGTCGCAATCGACAAAAAAAGGCAATGGCAATGCCGACGGCACTCTTGGGCGAGCCCCTGATATCCTGCCATCGGATAGACTGGCTACTAAAAAAGGTGACCCTTATAAATGACACAACCGTGGAAAACCATTGAAAGTGTTCACACCGATGAGGGGTTGCTCGAGCTGCGAAAGCGCGGAAAACGAGACTTTCTGATCACCGTGGATGGCAACGTTTTGATGAACAGCACGGCCCATCGGTCCG
>CAJIBC010000013.1_pt1 | contig 10314 bp, 6 predicted proteins | sample 9199231 | NCBI WGS metagenome assembly CAJIBC01 (sample SAMEA7708282, study PRJEB35096) | sediment metagenome | biome: marine neritic benthic zone biome [ENVO:01000025]; feature: sediment [ENVO:00002007]; material: shallow marine sediment [ENVO:03000034] sea grass bed [ENVO_01000059] ...
TGACGGCGGCAAGATCTCTCAAATCGGCGGCGTGATCGGCAAGCACGGTCAACCGCCTCTCAGCAATTTTTAGATCCGAAAGGATATATTCGCATTGTGCACGCCTGAGTTCCAACTCAAAGCTTAACGGGTACTGCTCCTGCCAGCGCTCATCCCCGAGCATCGCATCGGCCGCAATGAGGTAGGTCAAAGCCGAGGCACAGGCTGTCGATTGCATGGCTCGCCGGGCAGCCAACAGGTTGAGTTCAGCCAGGCGGAGACGTTCCAATGGTTCGGTAATCAGTTTTGCGCCCCGGTTCATGTGACCGACAATCTCAAAAATGTTTTCGGCCAGCCGTTCCTCCGGCGTGTGCGAAAGCAGAAGCCGGCCGCCGCGCAGGTGGACTTCGGCGCGGTGCCCTTCCGGGATCATGGAATAGGCCGCCTGCTGGATCCGGTCGTGCAGGAATTTGCAGGTGTTATTCTGCTGGAAGACGAGCCCGGCGAGGACAGCCGGCCAGAGCACCGCCTGCGTCGCCTCCTCCGTTTCCCCGTGGACAGCGGCCAAGGTGTCGATCTCGGCGACATTGCCCAGGCAGGCCAGTTGCTTGAGGGCTTCCTGGGTGGCGTCGGGGAGCCTCTGGAGCTTCTCCGCCATGAGGTCGACCACGTTGTCGGTGTAGTTCCTGGCGCGGATGCGCTCCAGATCCCAGGTCCATCCTCCCGCGACCGGGTCGAAGGTGAGCAGCGTCTCTTCGATCAGCGCGGTCAGGAACTGAATGGCGAAGAACGGATTACCGCCGGTTTTCTTATGCAGCAATTGCGCCAGGGGAAGCGCACGCTCCTGGGTACAGAAGAGGGAATCGGCGATGAGACAGCACACGTCGTCGACGGTAAGGGGTGCAAGTACGATATCCTGCACGCTGGCCCCGCCTTGGCGGATTGTCTCGATGGTCCGCATGAGTGGGTGAGCGGGCGTGACCTCGTTGTCCCGGTAGGCACCGACCAGCAAGAGACCGCGCACTTCCGATTCTATGGTGAGATGGGTGAGCAAATCGAGAGTGGCCGCATCCAGCCATTGGAGATCGTCGAGGAATAGCACGAGCGGATGCTCGTGCCCGGCGAAACACCCGAGGAATCTTAGCAACACCATCTGGAAGCGGTTTTGCGCCTCCTGCGGCGGAAGGTCCGGAACGGGCGGCTGTTCGCCGATGATGAGCTCGACTTCCGGGATGAGGCTGACGATGAGCTGTCCGTTTGGGCTCACGGCCTTTTGCAGCGCATCCCGCCACCTTTCAACCTCGGCCTCGCTTTTGCCGAGGATGTGACGGACGAGGGATTGGAGGGCCTGGACCAGGGTGGCGTAGGGAACATCGCGCTTGTACTGGTCGAACTTGCCTGCCGCGAAGAGACCCCGGGGGGGGACGAGCGCCTTATGGAGCTCGTGTACCACCGATGTCTTGCCAATGCCCGAATAGCCGGAGACCAGCACGATCTCCGGCATGCCGCTGGCTACCACCCGGTCAAAAGCTGCATGCAGGGTGTCGATTTCGGGTTTTCGTCCGTACAGCCTTTCCAGGATCAGCAGCCGGTCCGGCACGTCATGTTCGCCAAGCGGGAAGGGGTCGATGTGGGCGTTCGACTCCCATTCTGCCAAGCAGCGGCGTAGATCGGCATCGAGGCCGACAGTGCTCTGGTAACGCTCCTCGCCGGTCTTGGCCAGGAGCTTCATTACAATTTCCGAGAGAGGCTCGGGGAGGCTGGTCACCTTTTGGATCGGCGGAACCGGTTGCCGGGCAATATGGCAGTGGACCCATTCCATCGGATCGCTGGCGGTGAAGGGCAGTATGCCGGTGAGCATCTGGTAGAGGGTAATGCCTAGGGCGTACAGATCGCTGCGGGAATCGATGGAGCGGTTCATTCGGCCGGTCTGCTCGGGGGCCATGTAGGCCAGGGTGCCGGCGATGACTTCGGGCAGCTCCGGCGGCTGGTGTTCCCGGGGCAGACAGGAGGCGATTCCCAGGCCGGTGAGCCAGACGTGGCCGTCTTCATCCAGCAGCACGTGTTCGGGCTTGATATCTTTATGCACCAACTCATGGCCATGGAGTTCGCCTAGGGCGGCGGTGATGCCGATGCCGATATGGAGAAAGGAGTGAATGTCCATGGGGGAACCCAGCAGGGAGGCTAGGGTTTTAGTGGGCCCCTGCTTCAGAACCATGGCTACTTTGCTGCCGTTACGTTCCAGGGCAAGGGGCCGGGCGATCCGTTCCGGATCAAGATCCCGGGCGAGCTCATATTCGTACTCCAACCGGCTGAGGATAAGTGGCGACAGGTAAGCAGTCGCGGGGACTTTGAGCAGTACAGGCACGCCGTCGAGCACGCGTGTAGCTCGATAGAACACAAAATCTCCTTCCTCACTGATAGGAGCAATCAGGGTATAACCGGGATTCGTCATCATCGGTATATACCTCTACCTCTTTCCGCCACAACAATGGACAGGTCAGTATAATTACCGTCGAGCCGCTTGAAGAAGCTCCTCATCATAATGGATATGGCGGCCGTATTATTGTCGGCGACCGTATGTAGAGTCGCTGTAATGGCGGAACGTTTTTGGCATTATACATATTCCTGATTGATTGCCAAATCCTATGGTCGTTTTTCCTTTTTGTTAAGAAATGCCCAAAATGGATTATCGAAAAATCTTCTGTTCCATGGGTTGTCAAACCTTAGAATGGCAAATAAATTCAGTTTTTAACCATCAATTGCGGTACGAAAAACAGGTTTCTAAAAACAAAGTTTGATTATCTAATTTTCAATGGGTTTGGGGAAGCAACTCAACTCAGGATACAAGAGTGCACATTAGGAAATAGGCTACGCAAGAGTGTGCTCAAAAGAACAACGTTTTGATCTTCAAGTTAGTTGATGCACTAATTTTAGCTGGAAAAAAGGTATATAGGAAAATTGTTAGCGGAGCCCGTGCGGAAAGGCAAGTATTAAATGGCTTACTACACAACATTCGCAGCTTCAGGGGCATAAAGTTAACTTAATTAGTGCCCATCCATAATTGTTGGATTTTCGGGCTCGCCGTGCAGTAAAAATATTGATGGAACTTCTAACCTGACGGAATCGGGATCGTCGCTGAATGAGATGCCGCCGAGCCGGGCAATACCATAGCGCTTGCCATGATGTCGAAACTGATGAAGGTGATCACTGGTACAACATGTAAAGCAGTGACGGGTTTTTGGATTTCCGGCCTATGGCCGGAAATCCAAGCCACCCGCGGGGCTGGGTGTCGTCGGTGGCTACGAGTCTACCCAATGGTTTTAACCATTTTGGATTTCATAGAATTCATTATACTTAACAAAATGTCGGAAAGGATGTAAGTTGAAAAAATCAATAGCCGAATATCAGGAAAAACCTATGACTAGTCGATGGTGAGTAAGAAAGTTCTCAAATTGGTTTTTTTATTGCGAAGTCCAAGCTTTTTGCGGATATTGTGGCGGTGGAATATGATGGCGCTCGTCGAGATGCTGAACGCCTCGGCGATATCCTTGGTCGTCTTGTTCTGCTTGATCAATCCGGCTACCTGGATTTCGGTGGGTGTCAAATTGAAATACGCCGAGGAGAGCTTGCGGGCAAACGGGGAGATGATAGCGTCAATATGATTTTCCAGAGTGAGCAGGCACTCCTGCTGGGCCGGCGACAGATTGAATTGTTTCAATCTGTCAATGCACGGCAGGACCAGGCTGGTCACACTCTTCATTATATTTTCCTGGAGGAGCTGTTTATCTTCTTCCCTTTTTTGAAGCAGGACTTTCAGGGTAGTATTCAATTCCGTGAGGCTGACGGTCTTGTCCAGCAGTTCACGAGTTCGCTGCGCGACCAGGTCTTCCAGGTCATCATGCGCTTCGCGCAGCAGTTCCTGGGCATGTTTGCGCTCCCGGATCTCACTTTCAAGCGCTTGATTGGCCTGGGTCAGCTCTTCGGTGCGCTTGGCCACTTGCTGCTCAAGATGCGCATAAGACTGAAGCAAGGCGTTTTCCGCCTCCTTTTTGGCTTCGGCGAGCCGCTTTTGCTCCAGCAGCCGCTCTAAAATCACCGGCAGCAGCTCCAGGTAGACGCCGTCGGGGTCTTTGACCAGATAATCGCCGGCGCCCAGTTTCATAGCTTCCACAGCCGTCCTCTCATCTCCGGCGCCGGTGACCATGACCGTCGGCGGCAGACAACCTTTTGCAGCAAGGCGTTTAATGACCCCAAGGCCGCTGATGCCGGGGATCTGGTAATCGACGATGAGAATATCGAAGGCGTGTTGATCGAATAAGGCGATCCCTTCCGTACCGCTGGCGGCTAACTGGACAGCATAACCGGCACGGGCGAGCCTTTTTTGCATTAAACGCGCCTGACCGCTGTCATCTTCTATATAGAGTATCCAAATCTGTTGGTCAGCACTCATCTGCGCATCCTTTCTCTTTATGCAGCGATTGGGCCAACCGTCTGGAAATGCTGAATGTAAATGTCGAACCTGTGCCGGGTTGCGACGCACATGTTACAGTGCCCCCGTGGCGGCGCACCAGAGAGCGGACATACGAAAGGCCCATCCCTTCGCCCGGTGTGTCACTGTGCCCCAGTCGTTCGAACATATTGAAAATTTTATCAATATCGCACTGTTGAACACCGCGCCCGTTGTCGCTGACCCGGTAGATGGTCTCTCCTGAACGGTTTTCACCATCAACCCGAACCCGGCCGGGACGCTGGGGGTCAAGGTAGTTCACGGCGTTGCTCAAAAGGTTGGCGAAAATCTCTTCCAGAGAAACTCTATCCGCCACGGTTTCGGGCAGATCCGCTACAATGACCTCAATGTTGCGGGATTTTATCGTGTAGGCCAGCGAATTCAGGGTCTCGGTCACAACGGCATTGACATTCAGCTGCTCCGGCGACAGTTCGCGCCGGCCGAGTCGTGAAAGCTTGCGCATGGCCCCCAGGAGGCGTTCCATGCGGGCGGATGCAGCGTCGATGTAATCGACGGCTTCGGGCAGGTCCTGATCCAATATGGCTGAAATCCTGGCACTGTTCCCCGTTTCCTTTTGGCCTGCAGCCTGCTGAACAAGGGGCTTCAGTTCGTCCAGGCTAAGCCTGATTTCACCGGAGAAACCCTTCAGGCTGACCAACGGCGCCCGTAAATCATGGGAGATGGTGTAACTGTAATCCTTCAATTCCTGCAGAATCTGGGATTTTCGTGCTTCGCTGTGTTTGCGTTCGATCACTTCCTGATCCAGCCGGGCTTTGGCTTGCCGAAGGTCACGGAAAGCTCGCACCCTGCGATGTTCAAAGCGCTGGAGGGTAACCGAGGCGGTCAAGGTCAGCAGCGCGCAGATCCCGATCAAGGCGCCCTGGCTGTACCTGAAGCGGGTCAGGTTTCGCGCCATGGCCTGATGCAGCTTCATTTCCAAACTGTCCGCCTGGGACATGAACTGGTTGAAACCCTCACGATAAAGCCTTTGGGAAGAATCATCCACCAATCGACTGCGGGGCCCCTTCATGCGCCGTCCGGCCAAATCTTTTAATAGGTGCAACCGGGTTTTAAGAGCCTGGATCTCTTCCGGCCGGATTTGTGTGCCCACGTAGGGCAGCCATAACCGCTTTTGCGGTCCCTTGTCGTGAATTGCCGTAAATGCCTGAAGCGCTTGGTCCACCGGATTCCAGATGGTTTCCAATCCAGCCACCAACCCCCCATCCAGAAGGGTTTCCAGCACGATATCCGTGGTTGCCGCCTCCAGCTTGATTTGCATGGCAGCCCGCACAAGGGGCGCGTCAACCGTGGTGATGCGGTTGCCGGAATAAAAACCGTAGGCTATGATCAGCAAACTTAAAAGACCAACCAGGCCGGTCAACAACGGTATTTTCCAGGTTGTCGACGCGAACTGGTCGTGGTTGGCGGCGTTCGGCACCGTTACTCCCGCTGGCCGGGAGAATGTTTTTTTTGGCGATCAATCAATTTTCGTTTTTTGCGGATCATCAGCGTATCCTTTAGCATGTCGTCAAAGGCCGCCTCCAGGATCTGCTCGAATGTGGCCGGCCGGCCGCCGTGTTTGGTGATGAACGCATCCGCCGCCTCACGGGTTTCAAAGGCCCATTTAGCCCGGGCGGTCATCACCCCCGGCAGATTCCCGCCGATAACCCAGCTTGCTTTTTCAGCATTGATCTGTTTTTTGGTATTGAAGTCCCCCACCGAAATGCCATCGATGAGCAGACCGGTATGCAGCGCCATGGAGATGGCCGCGCAGTGGACTGAACAATACCCCTTCGGTTCCACCCCTTTGTAGCTTATCACCATCCAGGCGTGTCCGTAACTGGATCGCTTCATGTTGCAGTAGACGCAAACCTCTTCAGCCAATGCCGGCATGCCTGCCAGGGAAAACAGTAGAAAAAAGCCACAGATGGCATAAGTCAATTTCATCCTTTTTTTGCCTTTGTGTATAACATTTCTTTTAAATAAATTAACCGACGGTTAACGCTGGGGAGTTTACCCGGGGGGGAGCCTGTTTTCAAGATAGAAAGATACATTATTATATAGGATAAAAATGATTTTATTAGTCTTAATAGAATATTCATAATTCAATGTCAAGCTTTAAGGGTCACGGCAAAAAATAATTGTGCCAGATTGCGCCGGGATTTGGTTCATCTGTAAGGCGTATTCATAGTATCTTGACAAATGAAACCATATTGGTTATACATTTTTATCATATATATTAGGAGTATAAAAAATGAATACACAAAAAGTTGCTATTACAGTACCTAAAAGCATATTGGCCATGATCGATCAAATCAGCCGGAAAAAGGGCGTATCCCGCAGCAAACTAATTTCGTCGATGCTTGCACAGAAGCTGAAAGATGAAAAATATGCATACCTAAAAAACACCTATGACGCTGTCTTTGATGATGATTCAATTAAAGAGGAACAGCGCTCAACAGCGCAGTGGTTCGAAAAAGCAGGCAATCAAGGCGGTCAGGAATGGTAATACGCAAGGGATCTGTTTACTGGGTTGACTTCTCTCCAGGTAAAGGTTCAGAGCCCATGGGACAGCGGCCGGGAGTCGTTATTCAAAGCGATGCCATCAATGACAGCAAGATCAACACTGTCATTATGCTGGCGATCACCTCCACCTTGAGATACGGAGAACTGCCCGGCAATGTTACCTTGCGCAGAGGGGAGGCAAACATGCCCAGGCGGTGTGTTATCAACATTTCTCAAATAAAATCTGTGGACAAAAACAGCATCAGGGAAAAAATCGGAACGCTCACCAAAGAAAAGCTTGAAAAAGTTGAAGAGGGCCTGAAACTAATATGTGATTTATAAATTTGGTATGCGACAATCATCGATTTCCGGACTCAGGTTCCCGACCCAGGCAACGATCCGTCTTCCAGTTCGCGTATTTCTCTTTTTGCCGCTCGAATTGTTTCGTCGGAAATATCAAGCGGGTTGCTCTCCTTGATGGCATCGATAAAAACATCCACCAAAACGGGGTCAAACTGGATCCCGGCATATGCTGCCAGTTCCCGGACAGCTTCATCGGCTGAAAACCTTCGCCGATAGACCCGCTGGGAAGTCATCGCCACAAACGCATCCACAATGGCGAAGATGCGTGCGCCAAGGGGGATCTCATCGCCCTTCAAGCCTTGAGGGTAGCCGTTGCCATCGTAATTTTCATGGTGCCGCAGCAGGATCGACCTCTCCTCGGCAAAAAAGTCGAAAGGTTCCATCAAATCGTGCAGCTTATGGGGATGGCTTATAATATGTGCGGCTTTACTTTCATCCAGGTCTCCGGCTTCGTCCACAATCCCTTTCCCAAGCAGGATTTTTGTCGCATCATGAAAAATTGATGCGTTGTGAAGCGTGATAACAGCCGAAGGATTGAATCCTAATTTGTTGCCAACCAGATTGAAGTACTGCTTTACCCGCTGATTGTGCGCCTTATTGCGATCACTTCCCCGGTCCCAAACCATTAATTCCAAGGATTCCACCGCGGCTTTTTTTGTTTTTTCCAAGACAGCGGTGAGGCGCTCCTTGAGATACTTGAAATTTTTTACAGTGTCTGATGTCCGCAAATTCTGGCGGTATACGACAACACGGTTGCGGCCTTCGGCTTTGGCCTGATAGAGCGCCTTGTCGGCAAAAGCCAGCAGATCCCTGCCGGTGGCCGGGTCTGAGTTTGAGACGGTTGCCAATCCAAGACTCACCGTTACAGTGGCGGTATTTTCCCCATCGCCATATGTTTCGCATTCACAGAACCGCCTTATTTTCTCTGAGGCTTTGCGGGCATCGTCGATGCCGGTTGCAGGCAGCAAGGCCATGAACTCTTCACCGCCGTATCTAAAACACATATCGGTATCGCGCAGGTTTTTTGCAAGTCTTTGGCCGAATTGCCCCAGGACATGGTCACCGAAGTGGTGACCGTAAGTATCGTTGACATCCTTAAAATAATCCAAATCCATGAGCAGGCAGGCCAGATCGGTTCCGTATCGTCGAGCGCGGCTGAATTCTTTGTCCAGAAAATCGTTCATGCTGCTACGGTTGTAAAGACCTGTGAGCGGATCGCGGGTAGCCATGCGGACCAATCTGGCGTTGGCCTGCTCGACCTCTTTCTTCAGCTTGAATGTTTCCAATGTCTTGGAAATGCAAAGGGAAAGCACGTTTTGAGTAAGGCCTGATTTGGGCAGGTAATCGTAGGCCCCCGCTTTGATCATCTTGGTTGCGACCACCTCATCGCCATGGCCGGTCACGGAAACCACCGGTGTATTCAGATCCTCTTTGTCCATCCATCGCAAAAAATCGAGACCCGAGCCGCCAGGAAGAAGGTAATCTACAAAGATCAGGTCGAATTTTTTCTTTGTTAGAATCGACATGGCTGCTGCCGTGCTGCTCGCCCGGGCCAGTTCGATATTGCCCAGAGACGATAGGTGCGCTTGAAATAATTCATAATCCTGGTCAGAGTCTTCTACGTAGAGGATGCGGATTTTTTGATCCAAATTGGTGATAGGTTCTCCGCCGGGGTAAGGTTTTATCTCTGCCTGACGTATGCGGCTCATCTTTTTGACAATTTCCGCGATGTGGCGGCCGGCCTCATCTATCCTATCGATATGTTTTGCCAATTGTTCCGGAACGTGCTCGCCGAGTCTCATCATCTCGATACTGCTCAGAAGCGCCATCAGTGGTTGATTCAGTTCGTTGGAAGTTGCCCCGGCCATCTGCAGCAGTACCTTGAGCCGTTCGTCTTCGATAACCGATTTCTGTTGCGCGATGATCTGGCGGTTCGCCTCCTCCAACTGGTTGACACTGGCTTTCAGTTTATCCTGGGTCCGCCGCAGTTCGACTTCGGTCCGTTTTTGGGAAGTGATGTCGAGCAGGACCCCCACAAGCCCCTCCTGAAAACTGTGGATCTCCTGGAAGCTCGCCAGAAAACAGATCATGTTCAGAAGCCGGCCATCGATGCCTGGAATTGCAAGTTCACTTGTTTGGGTGGCAGCGCCTTGAAACAAAGCCTCATCCATGTCATGGAGTCTGTCCGCAAGCTCTTGTGGAAACAACGCATGTGCGTGACGACCGACAATATCCCCTTTGGATCTCCCCACAAGGGTTTCAAAGGCCTTATTGCAGCCGGTGAAAAGTCCGCTGCGGTCCTTGAAGAAGAGAGGGTTGGGCACGGTATCGATGAGGATTTTCAGAAAGGTGTAATATTGTTGCTGCTCTTGCCGCCGGCGCACCTGATCGATGGCATGCGAAATGGCCCGAGACAGCAGATCGCCGGTCAAAGCGCCTTTGATGAGGTAATCGGAGGCACCCGCTTTCATGGCCTGTACCGCGATCTGTTCGTCGCCCTGGCCCGTCAACAGAATCACAGGAAAAGCATTGGTTTCTTGCTGTTGATTCAGTTTTGAAAGAAATTCGAGTCCGTCCATATCGGGCAGCCGATAATCCAGCAGCACACAGTCCACCGCTTGGCGACAGATAAATGCCAGGCCCTCCTCACCCGTGGAAACAGCATATACCCGGTAAGTGCGCAGCTCGCTTTGCTCCAGCATGCGGCGGGATATATACACGTCATCGGAGCTGTCATCCACGATCAGAACATGATTTATTGTTCCGATATCCTTTTCATTCATCCGGAGTTACCCCCCTTTTGGAAGGACCGCGATCCCAAAACAGTAATCCTTACATATCCACGGACTTGTTGATGCAACTATAGGGTTAACTTGTTAGCATATCAAAAGTCAATTTTAAGTCCGAAACGACTGGGTTCATACCCCCAAAAAACCCCTCCAAAAAGGAACCAGCAA
>CAJIBC010000550.1_pt1 | contig 10246 bp, 10 predicted proteins | sample 9199231 | NCBI WGS metagenome assembly CAJIBC01 (sample SAMEA7708282, study PRJEB35096) | sediment metagenome | biome: marine neritic benthic zone biome [ENVO:01000025]; feature: sediment [ENVO:00002007]; material: shallow marine sediment [ENVO:03000034] sea grass bed [ENVO_01000059] ...
CCGGCCGTGAATTCCAGGAAGACTTCGAACCCATCCTGGAACGCCAAACCCATCATTTGATCAACTACATCCAAGGCGTCATGCACATGGGCCAGCGTGACATCGCCTGGGTGCGCGTCAGTAAGGCTGCCGTGGAAAAAGGCTTTACCCTCAAAGACATCGGTGTTGTACTGCACGCCAAATTCCATCAGGATTTTGGTAAGATTATGGACAAGGTCCAGGTCACCATCTACACCAAACAGGAAGATGTGGACAAAGTCACCGCCCAAGCTCGTTCCGCCTACAAGCACAGAGACGAACGCGTGGAGACCATGACCGACGAGGATGTGGAGATTTTCTACTCCTGTACCCTGTGTCAATCCTTCGCTCCCACCCACGTCTGCGCGGTAAGCCCGGAACGTACCGGACTGTGCGGCGCCTACAACTGGATGGACTGCAAGGCTTCTTATGAAATCAACCCCACCGGCCCCAACCAGCCCATTGAAAAGGGTGAGGTACTCGATCAGGAAATGGGCACTTTTTCCGGGGTCAACGATTTCATCAAAAAGGCCTCCCGCGGCGCCATCGAAAGTTACAACTTCTACTCCATGGTCAACGAGCCCATGACCACCTGCGGCTGCTGCGAAGCCATTGCGGCCATGCTGCCCGCCTGCAACGGTGTCATGACCGTTAACCGCGAATATGCCGGTGAGACCCCCTGCGGCATGAAGTTTACCACCTTGGCCGGCGTCATGGGCGGAGGCGCCTCATCGCCGGGTTTTGTGGGCCACTCCAAGTTCAACATCACCCAGAAAAAATTCATCGTCGGCGACGGCGGCCTGCTGCGCATGGTCTGGATGCCTAAAATTCTCAAAGACGAGATTAAAGAGCGTCTGGATAAACGTGGCGAGGAACTGGGGGTGAAAAACTTCTCCGACATGATCGCCGATGAAACCGTCGGTATCACCGAAGAAGAGATTCTGCCCTGGCTCCAGGAAAAGGGACATCCAGCGCTGGCCATGGATCCCCTGGTTGGCTAAAAACGCATACTGATACATCGGGAAGCGGTGTGCCCCACCGCTCTCCTGGTGATCACTCAATAGATAGAAGGAGAATCAAATGGCATTAACCGGTATTCAGATTTTCAAGCTCCTGCCGAAAACCAATTGCAAGGAGTGTGGTGTGCCGACCTGCCTGGCCTTTGCCATGAATTTGGCATCCGGAAAGGCCGAACTGGACGCTTGCCCCTATGTATCGGACGAGGCCCGCGCACAACTGGCCGAAGCCTCCGCACCACCAATCCGCCCGGTTGCTGTGGGCAAGGGTGTTCGCAAAGCCACCACCGGTGGTGAAACCGTCCAATATCGTCATGAGAAAACCTTTTTCAACCCCACCCTGCTGGCCACCCTAGTCTCTTCGGACATCTCCGCTGATGACCTGGCCGCCAAACTCAAAGGCTGGAACGCCCTGCAGTTTGAGCGTGTGGGATTGAACCTGCGCCCCGAACTGGTGGCGCTTAAGGATGCCAACGGAAACGCAGGTGCTTTCGGCGCCGTTGCCAAACAGATCGCCGAGACATCGGAATTCAACGTTATATTAATGACCGAAGATGCCGACGTCATGAAAGCCGGTGTGGAAGCTGCAGGATTCAAACGCCCGCTGATGTACGGCGCAACTGCCGCAAACATCGATGCCATGGGCGCATTGGCCAAAGACAATGATCTGCCTGTAGGCATCAAAGCAGATTCTGTGGAAGCCCTGGTACCTCTAAGCAACAAACTGACGGAGATGGGCCTTAAAGATATAGTTCTCGACCCGGGTAGCCGCGAGCCCAAACAATCCAATGAGGACATGATCGCCATCCGACGCGCCGCCCTTAAAAATGGCAACCGCGCCATCGGTTTCCCCACCATCACCTTTCCGTGTGAAATGGCCTCCAACCTGGATGTGGAGACCATGGTGGCCGCCACCCATATCGCCAAGTACGGCGGCATTGTGGTGATGAGCGATTTTGCCGGCGAGAGCGTCTTTCCGCTGCTGCTGGAACGGCTCAACATCTACACCGATCCGCAACGTCCGATGACCGTTACCGAAGGCATCTACGAAATCGGCAGTCCGGATGAAAACTCTCCGGTGCTGGTCACCACCAACTTCGCCCTCACCTACTTCATCGTCTCCGGCGAAATCGAAGGTAGCCGCGTACCGTCCTGGCTGCTCATCAAAGACGCCGAGGGTCTGTCGGTACTCACCGCCTGGGCCGCCGGCAAGTTCTCTGGTGATGACGTCGGTATGTTCATCAAAAAATCGGGCATCACGGACAAGGTCAAACACCAGGACCTGATCATACCCGGATACGCTGCCGCCATCGTGGGTGACATCGAAGAGGAACTGCCCGGCTGTAATATTATTGTTGGACCGCGTGAAGCCGCTCATATACCCGGATTTCTCAAAGAGAAATATGAATAGTGTAAAAAAAGACGGCTGCCATGCAGCCGTCTTTTTTTGAACAAACCTATCACCAACCGAACCAATTTTTACGGGAGGATATATGTTACTCATCGGCGAAAGCTTAAATGTGATTTCCACAAAGATAGGAGCCGCCTTTAAAGCGCGTGATCCCAAACCGATCCAGGAAGAGGCCCTTTTTCAGAAAGAAAAGGGCATGGATTACATCGACATCAACCTGGGCCCGGCCAAAAAAGACGGTCATGAATTGATGCCCTGGGTCGTGGAAGTGGTACAAGATGTGGTGCCGGACGTTCCCCTGGCACTGGACACCTCCAACATCGACGCCATCGAAGCCTCTTTGAAGGTGATTAAACAAGTCCCCAGCGGCACCCCCCACATCGTCAACTCCATCATGGCCCGCCCGGAGCGCTACGAGCGCATGGTGCCCATGTGCGCCGAGTACAACGCCGACTTTGTCGCCCTGATGTGGGGCCCCGAAGGTCTGCCCCGTGATGAGAACGAACGCGCCGCCCTGTGCGTGGAGCTGCTCTACTTTGCCAACGAAGCCGGCATCCCCAACGAAAAAATCTGGGTGGACGGCATTGTCACGCCGGTGAATATCCAGCAACCCCAGGCCATCAGCCTGATGGAGTTCCAGAAGATGATTCCGGACATGTCACCGGGCGCCAAAAGCACCTGCGGCCTGTCCAACATCTCCAATGGTCCGCCCGAACATCTTCGCCCCATATTGAACTCTACCTACATGGTGATGCTGCAAAAATGCGGCATGGCGTCAGTTATCTCAGATCCGCGCGACGACCAACTCACCGCCATCGCCAAGGGCCAGCGCCAGGATATCGTCGATCTTATCTACGGAATGCTGGACGGTACCGAACCCGATATGGCCAGTCTCTCAAAGGAGATGCAAGACTACGCCAAAACCGTCAACGTCATCCTGGGAAAGACCCTGTACTCCGACTCCTGGTTGGAAGTGTAATACTATACTAAGAAGCATCCCTTAGCTTTAAAATTAAAAGCGTCCTTCCCCTGGGAGGGGCGCTTTTTTGCAGAAAAGGGCCCCTCCGTAACGATAGACCTATATATTGTAACCCCCGTTACCTATCAATTGTTACCCCGACTGCCCAATCTATTAAATTATCGATCACCATCCACCAACTTATATCACGACTACAATCTTTACCTACTGTTATGCTTAGACTTTTAGTACATTATAATTATGAACCATTTACGAGATTTCTGGCACATTTTTTGATGCATGATTTTAATTGAAAAGGATGTGAAAAAGTTTTGGCCTTTACAGAAATGTTAATGGGTAACAACTGTTCCGGCCCTGACACATATGAAATTCCGGTAAAAAATGAGCTCTCGTAATCTGATGCATGTGGAGTTGGCATGGAAATTACGGACTTAAATGCAGTTTTGACTGTTGCAGGAATTTTAATCATTTTTGCGATGATTCCCTATGTCTATACCCATGTTCAGCGTGTAAAAACGACAAAGACCCAGATTACCAAAATGATGCATGACGTTAAGCGCCTGATGGATGGTAAGTTAGAGACCACAGGACCCGTTGCTGACCTTGCCGAGAACAAACAATATCGGCAAAAGTTAGAAACCGTCAGATGCCTGTTGGATAAAATCCTATCCAAACGCAGCACCTACCCCAAGGCGCTGCACTATTACGCCCTTTATCATATCGCGACGGGACGCCTTGATCTAGCCGAGAAAAATTGGACCCGGGCAATCCAATCTGGCAAGGATCGTCAAATCTTCCATAATAATCTTGGGAATCTCTATTTTGAGAGAAAAGATTACGACAAGTCCATGCTGCATTACAAAAAAGCCATCCAAATTGACCCAGACTATGATCCGCCTCATGTGGGTATGGGGAATATCAAGTTTCAGCGAGGCAAAATCTACTCGGCAATGGGATCATACTCCTATGCTGCTAGAATAAACAATGGAAATGCAAATGCGCTGATAGGAATCGGTAACTGCTATATGCAGACTAAGAATTTTAAGAAAGCAAAAGGGAGTTATGAACAAGCATTTAAACTGGACAAAACCAATAAGTTCCTCAATGCCGTACTATCCGATATATATATTGCGAGAAAACAGTACCATGAGGCAGACAACATATTGCTCGGTGCCATTGATCGACATCCTACATATTCGGTGTTTCATAAACAGCTCGGTGACATCAAATCAAAGCTGAATAAAGAGTTGGATGCAGTTGAGGCTTATACCAACTTCCTTAGATTAGAGTGCGAAAAAGATAGCCTCTCCCAGTTCATTAGAAGTAAATTTGAAAGTTACTTAGCAGTTGAAATTATTTCGGACTTACTCAAAAAAAAGAAAAAAATAAACTACGATCAATTTATCAAAGAATTGAACAATGTTGTGACGGTGTATTTAATAAACCAAAGAATACTAGGAAAGTTGACCGCCATAAAGAAAAAAGCATATCAGCAATTTTCACGTTATTATATTGATAAGGTTGTAGTATCAATCGCACAAAATCAAAAAAGGCGCCCACCAAAAACAGCTGACCCGGTAATTTTAGCGTCGTGACCTCCCAAGGCCGAATGATGAAAGGGGGGTATTACCCCAACAACATACGATCCGACAGCACGGCCTCGCGCCGTGAATCATAAAACCGAGCCACCAAATCTTCCTGGTTGAGAGCGTCTTTCTCCGCGCCTTGAATATCCAGAATGATCTTCCCTCGATGCAGCATGACCAACCGATTTCCCATCTTGAGGGCATGTTGCATATTGTGGGTCACCATCAAGGTGGTCAGTTTCTGTTCGTCGATGATACCGCGTGTCAGGGTAAGAATCTGCCTGGCTGTTTTGGGGTCTAAAGCGGCGGTATGCTCATCTAAAAGAAGCACTTGGGGTTGGGCCATGGTGGCCATAAGCATGGTCAGTGCCTGGCGTTGACCTCCTGAAAGCAAGCCAACCCGGTCGGCCAATCGATGTTCGAGCCCAAGCCCCAATCGTTTCAATGCCTCCTGAAAATGCCGGCGATCGGCCCTTTTTACGCCGATGGACAGACCGCGCCGGGCCCCGCGTCGATAGGCCAGGGCCAGATTCTGTTCAATGGTCAAGGTGGAACAAGTTCCCATGAGAGGATCCTGAAAAACCCGGCTGATAAACTTGGCGCGCTTGTGCTCCGGCCAGTGGGCAATATCTTGTCCATTGAGCAGCATCCGTCCGTCATCAGGCTCATAGGTACCTGCCAGGCAGTTTAGCAGGGTGGATTTTCCGGCACCATTGGAGCCGATAATGGTGACAAAATCCCCATGAGCAACATCCAGATCCAGCTGGTCCAGTGCGAGCACCTGATTGACGCTGCCCTTGTGAAAATATTTGGTAAATTGAGACAGCCGAATCATGGGGAGCCATTTCCTGAAAATCTGGATTTAATCTTGGGGGCCATCAAGGCGACGACAACCAGTGCTGCGGTAATAAGGTTTAAGTCGCTGGGGGTAAAAGCAAATGATCCCATCTTCATCCCCAGGGCCAGTGCTATGGCCAATCGATAGAGCACCGAACCCGCCAAAACGGCGATACAGCCTCTTATTACGCCGGTTTTGCCGAAAACGGTTTCACCCAGAATCACCGATGCCAGCCCAGCGATAATAGTGCCGATGCCCATGTTGACATCTGAGGCACCCTGGTTTTGGGCTACCAAGGCCCCGCTCACTGCCACCAGTGCATTGGAAAGCCCAACCCCGAGTATGATCATGTGGTGGGTGTTGACGCCCAGACTGGTGATCATTTGGGGGTTGTCGCCGGTGGCCAGCATGGACTGTCCCAGTTCAGTATAGAGAAACCAGATAATACCGGCCGTAATGCAAAGCGCAAATACCCCATAAATGATGGGTGCCACCACAAAACCGGCCACCCCCATGTCCATCAGAGGGTCCAACACCGATGGGACCGCTAATAGCGATATGTTGGGGCCGTCCATGATGCGGATATTGATGGAGTACAGGGCGATCATGGTCAGAATGGACGCCAGCAGATGCAGAATCTTGAGTTTGGTATTGAGCAATGCCGTGACCGATCCGGCTATGAATCCGGCGCCTGCAGCATACAATAGCGACAGGAAGGGATTTACCCCGTTGGTGACGGCAACGGCTGATACGGCAGCGCCCAGTGGCAGGCTGCCGTCAACGGTTAAATCAGGAAAATCCAAGACCCGGAAGGTCAAATAGACGCCCAGAACCATGATCCCATAGACCAACCCCTGCTCCAAAGCCCCTATAAATGCATACCATGTCATTATCGATCAGGATTCTCTATACCAGCATCAGGACCGGGGATGGCACCGGCCACCCACCTGCCTCAACCTCAAAAGGTCGCTATTCATATGTCTTATCGGCTCTGTTTATCAGTGCAGCGGGAATCTCGACCCCCATCTTGAGGGCCGCCTGTTTATTGATATGCAACTGCAGCTTTTCCTGTGTCTCCACCGGCGTGACCGCTGGATCAGCGCCTTTCAATATGCGTTGGGCCAGGGCCCCGGTCTGGTAGCCGTGCTGATAGTAATCAAACCCCATGGCCGCAATGGAGCCCCTTTTGACCGAATCCACATCAGCATTGAACAACGGCAGTTTATTTTGCTCGCACACCTTGATGGCCGACTCCAGAGCTGATACCACGGTATTGTCCGTGGGAATGAATACGGCATCCACCTTTCCCACTATACTTTTGACAGTCTGAAACACATCACTGGATTTTGAAACGGTGGCTTGGACAATCTCAACGCCGATTTTCTTGCCCTCGGCCTTGAAGAGGGGCACCAATATTTTCGAGTTGACCTCCCCGGCGTTGTACAAAAACCCCAATCGCTTAAGGCCGGGCAAAAACGCTTTGACCATTGCCAGATGCTGCCCCACAGGTAACATATCAGATACACCGGTGATGTTGGCGCCGGGATTACGAAGATCTTTCACCAGACCGGCACTGATCGGGTCGGTGACGGCGGTAAAGAGCATGGGGGTCTTTTGCATATGGGGTGATTTTTTAAGGGCCTGGGCACAGGCCTGGGCCGTGGGGGTTGCAATGGCCAAAATCATCTGGGGTTTTTCGCCCATGATTTGGTGGCCGATCTGGTTGGCTGTGGCCATATTGGCCTGGGCATTGTGCACATTATAGGTCACATCCAGTTTCTTGTCAGCCAAAGAATCCTGGAACCCTTTGAGAACAGCATCCAAAGCCGGATGCTCCACGAATTGACTCACCGAAATGAGAACTGATTGGGCCTGGGTCGCCGCCGGAACCATGACCGTCAAAAGAACTAGTAGTATGAGTATCCCCTTATTCATTGAACCTCCTCCTGATTGTAGGGCATATTATGGTGCTTCGTACCGCTGATTGGGTGCTGCTACCGGCCCATGCTGACTGATATAAACGCCCGCCATTACAATGGCTGCGGCCAGGCACTGTATCCAGGAAAGGGACTCGTCCAGCACCATCCACCCAAATATCACACTGAATACCGGAATAAGATTTACAAAGGCGGATGCCTGACTAGCGGCAATATGTTTGAGACCGAAATTATACAATCCATAGGCCCCCAATGTAATTACCGCGCCGAGATAAATGACGGCCAAACCTGAAACCGGTTCAAAGTGTGTGGGCAGTTGGGTGGAGGGTAAAAAAAGAAGTGGAAAATAGAACACCCCTCCCACGAAGGCCTGCATGGCGGTCAGAAAGAGAGGACTGTACCGCCGGGTAAGATGCTTCAACGTGATGGTATAACCTGTGGCGCACACCATGGCCAGGAATTCGAAAAAATTACCCAGCGCCGGATGGGGCGCATCCGTTGTGGGCACACTCTCCAGTGTAAGCCAGCAGACGCCGGCAACCGCCGTCAAGGATCCAATCCAGGTATAGGGTCCGATGCGTTCTTTCAAACACCAGGCAGCAGCCATGGCCACCAGTATGGGCAGCATGGCCGTAATCATCCCCGCCTGGGAAGCCGTGGTATTCTCAATGGCTTTGGCCTCAAACAAAAAATAGAGGCATGGTTCGCAAAAGGCCATGAATAAGATGTATTTCAGGTCACCGGTTTGATACGTTACACACTTTCGGAACCACTTCAATAAACAGAGAAAACAGAAACTGGCCACAGCCATACGACCAAAGATGACCACCATGGGATGATAGGCCCTAAATGCAATCTTTAGCGCGACAAATGAACTGGCCCATAACACCATGGCCAGCAATAGGCCCAAAGCCGGTAGATAACGGTATATTTTATGATCTTGCATATCATTCATAATGCTGACAAGGGTTCGCAGTAACTTGGCTACGCTGGCGTACCCTTGCCGTCGTAGTTTGGGCGGAGCCCTAAAGACTTTTGCAACAATGGGGCTAACATAGAAACCATCTTCCCGACAAGTCTAATTTTTTAGCGCCCTTCCCAATCTTCATCCAGGCAGTGTATCACAACAGCAGTCTACATCAGAATTCCTGAACCACCCCATCAGAACTTACAATTTGAAGATACCGCCTGGAAGACCTATATTGCCGACAGTGACAAATCAGTTGGCAATACCATCCACGAAAGGAGAGCACCATGCACCATTGTAAAACGTCAGGCAGGCAGATCCATCGGTCATGGTTTCCCAGCCGCATCAACGTCACTATGCAACCTTGGGTGGGGCTGCTTAGAGGGTTACTCAAAGTGATCTTCACCCCGGAGTCTTCAATACCGCCGAATATGGTCGCCAACCATATATGGAGTCGTTGGCTGGGCCCAGCTAAGACCCTGTTCTGGATGGCCAATGCCATCGCCTTCGGTATCGTTTTAGCAAAAATTTGCAGATGATGGAGGTCCCACGGCGATGCAGGAGCGGATATGGATCATCATATGGTATCCAGGGAGAAAGGCAAAGGTGTTTTCGTTTCAGGCAGGATGCAATCGTTGGACAATCATTCACTGAGACGATCGGTGGGCAACTGGTTCTCTTTCCAGAGCCCCCAGCCGTTTTTCATGTAATAGATCTTTTCATACCCCATCCATGTCAATTTTTCTGCCAATGCAACACTTAGCCGACATTGGCTCCCCTCACAATATACGATAACAACCCGATCCTGTGGTACCTGTGAGAAGAAATCGCCGGACCAGGCGTCAAATTCATTGGGATCCAGGTTTATGGCCCCTTTAATGTGCCCGGTCGCATAAGCTCCCTTTGGCCGGGCATCGGCAAACAGGGCCGTCCCCTTTTTAAAATGGGCACGGGCATCTTCCAGCGAAATGGCCGATATGCTACCGTCACCATCGACATTGACCCCACCGGTCTGATCTGTGGTTCCTGGGGGTATAATATTGGGTCTGATTGCGTACCCAACCCCTGCCAGAACCACGGCAACCGATACGATAGCAACTGCTTCCTTAAAAATGGCTACCCATTTCACCATATTCATCCTATGCACCAGCAATTGGAGTTTAGCAGGACCGTTTATGCGATGAATGCACCGTTACATTAACATATATTTTCATGAATTCAAATTCCCACCGGCATTAGGGCAGTGGGAAAAAACAAATTGCATAAATTATTTTTTTCCACGCCCCTTACCGATGCCACTGAAAATCCATCGGACCGCATCGTTTTCCAAGCAAAATTGATATCATAGCATTGTCGGCGCGTAAACGAACCCTCGCATTTTCTCCGACTTTATGATAAGAGAAACAGTTAACTGTCCAATTGTAAGGCCATGGGAACCACACGTAAACCAACAATTCCGGGAGCGCATTTCGACTCAGTAGCCATACCCATAAA
>CAJIBC010000182.1_pt1 | contig 10219 bp, 9 predicted proteins | sample 9199231 | NCBI WGS metagenome assembly CAJIBC01 (sample SAMEA7708282, study PRJEB35096) | sediment metagenome | biome: marine neritic benthic zone biome [ENVO:01000025]; feature: sediment [ENVO:00002007]; material: shallow marine sediment [ENVO:03000034] sea grass bed [ENVO_01000059] ...
ATGATATGGTTTGGTGGTATTGCGGGTCCAGACAAACACGCTGTTGGTGGCCAGGCTGCCGAAACTGTCGTAGGTGCCGTTTTGCAGGCCGTTGCCCACCCCCACCAGCACGATGATCATATAAACACCCCAAAAGACCCCAAAGGCGGTCAATGCCGAACGCACCTTGTTCTGCCTCAAAGTGTAAAGTGTCTCGCGCAATCCGTCGAGGTCGATGAGCATTATCTTATTCATCCCTGAGTGCTTCCACCGGCTGAATCCTCGCAGCTTTGTGCGCCGGAAAAATACCGGCCAGGGCACCACTGAGGACCAATAGCATCATGGCGCCCAAGGCCACCCAGATGTTGACTTCCGGGTTGTGAAAATAGTCCGCGTTGGTGATCAGCCGCGATGCGGCCTCCAGCAGTATGATCCCCGCCACCAGGCCCATAGCGCCGAACACGATGGTGGTCAGGATGGCCTCTGTGAGGATCATATCGATGATCGAGCCTGGTGTGGCCCCCATGGCCTTGCGGATGCCGATCTCCCGGGTGCGCTCTTTCACCGTGATCAGCATGATGTTGGAGATCCCAACGATGCCTGCCACGATGGAGCCGATGCCGATGATCCAGATAAAGGTGCGTACATTCTTCAAAAGACTCATGTATTTGGAGTATTCCCGGAACGTATTGTGGAAAAAAACCGCGCGTTCGTCCCTGGCATCGAACCCATGGCGCGCCGCCAGACGATGCAATATTTTGCGCTCCACGGCCTGGGAAGCCTGGACGTCGTCGGCCTGAACGGTGAGCGCTATGTTATGGATGCGGTCGTTTCCGGAAAAGACCTTCTGAATCGTGGAGACCGGGACATAGATGGTCTCCTCCTGGCGATTATCACCCGGATCGTGGAACACGCCCACCACCAGAAAGGCGATGCCGTTGATATGGATGTACCGGCCCACAGCAGGTGCTTTGGCAAAGAGTTCGCTATGCACCACCTTGCCGACGACAGCGGTCTTGCGGACCTGGTTTAGATCACGCTGGTTGAGCCGCCGCCCTGTCAACATGCGGATGTTTTCGATCTGCTGGTACTCCGGGTGAACGCCCACCACAGTAAAGTTGGAGGCGCGCTCCCCAAACCGGATGGTGTTATTGCCCCAGAGATAAAAGCGTGCGGAACTAAGATCCACTTCTTTGACACCGGCTGTCAGATCCGCCAGGTCATGGTTGTGAAATTGGATGGCCCGGCCCTGGCGCAGGCCCTTATGGGGCAGGCTGGTCTGCCCCGGGTGGACCCAAAGGCTGTTGATGGCATCTTCGGCAAAGGCTCGGCGAACGCCGTTCTCGATGCCATAGCCGGACCCCAGAAGCAGTATGAGCATGAAGATGCCCCAGGAGACGGAAAAGCCGGTGAGCAGCACGCGCAATTTATTGCTGCGGATGTTGTGAAGAATCTCGCCGATTTTGTCACCGAATGCCTGCATGCTCAGTCGCTTCCGTTTTCAGTAGTGACGCCGTCGCGAATCCGCACCACCCGGTCGGCCATTGCGGCGATGTCGGCCTCATGGGTGATGACCACAATGGTGATTCCGTCCTGATTGATCTGTTGCAGCACTGTCATGACCTCTTTGGAGGTCTGGCTGTCCAACGCGCCGGTGGGTTCATCGGCCAGGATTACGGACGGTTGGGTGACCAGCGCCCGGGCAATGGCCACCCGCTGCATCTGCCCGCCCGACAGTTCGGCGGGAAGATGTCGCGCCCAATCCAGGAGCCCCATTTTTTCCAGATATTCCAGGGCCACGGCATTACGTCTTTTTTTGCCCACATTCTGATAAAACAGGGGCAGGGCCACGTTCTCCATGGCGCTCTTAAAGGGAATCAGGTTGAAGTGTTGGAACACGAATCCCAAAAGCCGGTTGCGGATCATGGCGGCTTTCTTTTCCGTCTGATCCCATATGAGTTCGCCGTTTAGGTGGTACTGTCCTCGGTCATAGGTGTCCAACAGTCCCAGTATATTGAGCAGGGTGGATTTGCCCGATCCACTGGCCCCCATCACGGCCACAAATTCGCCGGAGTTGATGGTAAGGTCGATGCCCTTGAGAACTTCAAGCCGCTTAGTACCCATGGGGTACGATTTGCATAGCCCGGTTACCTGAATCATCGCTTTCGCTCATTTGGGTTTGCATAACCACTGGGACAATTTTCCGAATTAACTTGAGTCGACCGGGGATTAATAATACAGCACCGCACGCCCTTTATGAACCCGTATGTGTTTGATCCCCTTTGGCAGTTCATACCAGTCGTCGATACTGCCTGATTCTTCGCCATTCACCATTGCTGCAGTGCGGATCACCATATCCAGCATCTGTGGCGACACGGGTTGACCGTTCAGCTTCAGGGCCTTTAGATCAAGATGGGCAGCGCCTTTTTGGGTATGCAAAACCCCCTTGAAATCGAAGTCCAGTCGCTCGCCAAAAATGAGGCTTAGATTCAGCCGTTCCCCATGGACTTTCAGTTTTCCTTCAACACGGTTTTTATCCAACAGCGCCACATTGAGGCTGTCTATGGGCGGGTTTTTCTCCTTAGCCAAACGGTGGTCGATGTAGGCATTCAGTTCTGCCTGGGTCACTTCAGCGGTAAGGTCTTTGCCATTGGGACGCGTTTGGTGCGATTCAATTTCTCTGAGGATGTGTCGGACTTTAAGCGCATTCAGGGTTTTCTGGTCGATTCCGCCCATCAAAACCACGGCTAAGCAGATCATCACCCACAGGCGCCAATGGGAAAAGGTTTTCATTCTGCCTCCGTATTTTTGCCATCCGAAGCTGAAATGTATTATCCTAAATGAATTTAGTTGGGCCACAATCTATCAAATTGATATCATCCACACAATAAAGATATATGAAATCGATCTATAGGCTTTAAGATAATTAATTTGGCAAAGATAGAGGGAGGAAGCCGTATTGTAATGCCGCGACCACCGATAACGCACTTCAACTTAATTATCTTAAAGCTGATGTAGCCATGGATGGATCAAATTCGGGGAGATTCTTTCCTGGCAATAAAGACGGGACCTGGAAACCTACTCCGAATCCAACACTTTCCGAACCATAATAGCCATATCAGGCTTGGTAACCGGTTTCATTAATAGTCCCTTTATCCCAATGCTTTGGACGCTATTCTCGCTGATCATCTTGCTGAATCCCGTGCAAATAATTATCGGAATGCCGGACTTTATCATCATCATTTCAATGGCCAGCTTGTCGCCATTCATGTTGGGCATGGTCAAATCCGTGATCACCAGATCGAACTGATCTGATTTAGCTTTAAACAGTTCCAGTGCCTCAATGCTACTGGTGCGCATGGTTATCCGGTATCCCAAGCGTTCTAGCATTTGCTTGCCGATATCGGCCAATATCTTATCATCATCCACCAGCAATATATGTTCCGTACCGGTGGGCAGCGGGCCTTTAATCTCTTTCGGCGGCTTGGCCCGGGCTTCAATTACCGGTAAATACATGTTGAAGACGGAACCTTGACCCTGCTTGCTGGACACCTTGATAAAGCCGTGGCAGCTTTCCACAATGCCGTGCACCACCGCAAGCCCCAGACCCGTGCCTTCCCCCTTGTCCTTGGTGGTGAAGAAGGGATCGAAGATACTCTCTATCATCTCTGGTGACATCCCCTCGCCGTTGTCGGTTACCGTCAGCTTCACGTAAGTGTTGGCCACCGCCTCAGGATGCTTAGCCGCAAAGCTCGTATCCAGCCGGACTTCGTCCAAGGAGACCTCCAATACCCCTCCATGATGCCGCATGGCATGCATGGCATTGGAAGACAAGTTCATCAACACCTGATAGATCTGAGTGGGGTCGGCCAGCACCTTGCCTTCACTGGCGATGTTACTGCGGATCTGGATGCTGCTCGGCAGTGAGGAGCGCAAAAACTTCAACGCCTCCTTGACGATCAGATTGACCTGCACCGGCTGCATCTTCTGCTCGCTCTGACGGCTGAAGGTTAATATTTGCATGACTAGATCGCGTGCCCGCATACCGGCATGATATAAATTCTGCAGATCGTCATGTACCTCGGAATCTTTGGCGGTTTTGTCCAACGCCATCTCGGTGTAGCCGAAAATGACCGATAGCATGTTGTTAAAATCATGGGCAATGCCGCCGGCAAAAGTGCCGATGGCCTCCATTTTCTGTGCTTGTAGAAGGCGCTCTTTGAATTTTATGCGTTCGGTGATATCTCGAATGGCGGCAATGTGCGCCTTGTGGCCCTGCCAGTATAGATGGCTGGCTGTTATCTCCACCGGAAATACAGTCCCGTTCTTTTTCTTGTGAGAACGCTCGGGCACCACGGTCAACTCCTCTTGGGTTGCTCGCGTGGTGGATTCCGGCTCGGCCGATAGATCCGTATTGCGCAGTTCTAATAGCTCTTTGCGTGTATAGCCATACATCTCGGATGCAGCACGGTTTACCTCCAGGATGCGGCCACTGTCTTTATCGATAAGGAACAGGGCGTCTGATACCAGTTCGAACAACTGGCGATACTTATGCTCACTATACCGAAGTTCCTCTTGGGCCTGTTCACGCTCGAATTCGGCTTTTTTTAATGCTTCATGGGTCGGAATTTTTGCCATCGTCACATCCGGAAATTAAAAGACCGTCATGGATGTCATCAGATCTGTTCATATCAACTGTGGATTGTACATCATGGAGGGCAATCATTTTGCTTATCATAACAGATAAATATCAAAAATTGCAAGATGGATGCGGTATTTTGGCCTTATCAAGGATTGGCAATGCTTTTTACGATAAACAGCCACATGATTTTCCCTCCCCCGCCACCGAGCCGAGAGGTAGATGTTGCAATGCACAAATTGTTTGTTGACAAAACTGTATAACTCATTAAGATAGAGCTTTAGAATCTTTCTGGCAATATGCCGCACTGCAACAATCATTCGCGTTTTTAAAGGAGGAAAATGATGATGGAGGCCAACCCTATTACAAAACAGGTGCTTGATTTGCAAAAAGGCGCTTTTTCCAGCTGGTATGGCGCTATGGCTAGCTTACAAGAACAAGCCGCCCTGACAGTGGACACGATGTTAAACCAGGCAACCTGGATTCCTGATGAAGGGCGCCAGGCGATATTGAGTTGGGTGAGCGCCTGGAAGAGTGAGGGCGATCGTTTTCAAACGTATGTGGAAGAGAGCTATTGCGGCCTTGAAAAGCGCCTTGTTCAAGAGATAAGGACTGCGCCTGCAAAGCCAAAACAAGCCGTTGCTGAAACAAAAAAGGCCGCACCTGCCAAGCCAAAACAAGCCGTTGTTGAGGCAAAAAAGGTCGCACCTGCCAAATCCCAAAAGCCTGCCGCCGAGGAAAAAAAAGCCGCGTCTGCTCAAGAAACAAAATGAGCTGCCACACAATAACCCTTTACCAAATAAGGAGAGACCGCTATGGAACAAAAACAAGTGTTCAAACAAATGATTGATTTCAATCAAACCACATTCAACAATGCCTTTGATGCGATGGCACTGCTGCAGGATCAGTTCGAAAGCATAGCCAATAAAGCATTGGAGCAAATTCCCGGTGTACCGTCTGAAGGACGCAAGGCAGTTGAGAATTGGTCAGAGGCCTTTAAAGAGGGCCGCAAGAACTTCAATCAGCAAATTAACAACGGCTTCGAACAAGCCGAGAAGCTCTTCGTGATCTAAAAAAGAGACGCTTACCGGGGTGCTGTCCATTTTTGCCCGAAAATATTCTGTGAGGTGCTTTTAGCCTTTAAGGTTCGCGCGAATATGGGCGTACCCTTTCTTGGCCTATTCCACTACCTCCACATTTGCTGCGGAGAGCCCCTTTTTGTCCCTGTCCTACATCAAAGGTTACTTGCTCACCCTTTTTTATCGATTTGAAGCCGGAAGCATTTGTACTTGAAAATAATCTGTCGTTGTTGTCATCCACCAAGACGGAGAGGTGTCTGATGATACATACAGCAACCACCAAAGGGTCGAGCGAGGTTTTTTATAAATACAACCTTGCCACCGGTCACTATGAATACATCATACCGATAACCAATGAGACCAGTGGATTCTCAACTGATTATTGGATGGAGAAAGGCACCCACGGAATTTTAAATTTAGTCCATCCCGATGATCTAGAAAAGATACAAGCGCATTTTGATCAATTCAATGAGGTGTTGGTTTGTGATGATTTGTATGGATCGTCCCTTGAATATCGGCTTAGAACCAAAGATGGCAGCTATCATTGGTTTAGCGACAGGCACGCCATACTAATCGGTCCGGAAGGCAAGCCGGATGCCGTAATTGGCAATATTCGAGACATTACCAAAGAGCAACTCGCAGAAAAAACATTACAAAAGTTAGCCCATATCGTGTCCATGTCAAAGGATTACCTGGCCTTAATAGACCGTAGCTACACCTATCAAGCAATTAGTCGGGAATATGCTCAAACTTTAAAAAGAGATCGGGATGACGTCATAGGCAAGTCGATTTCGGATATCTTCGGACCGGATATATTTAGAAAAATTATTAAACCCATGGCTGATCGCTGCCTTGGTGGAGAGAAAACACGTTTCCAAACATGGTTTGCCTTTGCGGAAGGTGATCGTAAATTGTTGGATATAGAATATACACCTCATTATGAAAAAGGGCTAAAAGAGATAACCGTTTCGGGTTACGTGGAAAGCACTCGGGATATAACCGTCATCAAAAAACTCGAAGACCAACTACTGCAAACCTGTAAGATGGAGGCTATCGGTATGCTTGCCGGCGGTATCGCTCACGACTTTAACAATATATTAAGTGCGATCATAGGTTATACCGAATTGTCAATACCGTTAACATCAAAAGAGTCCGACTTGCATAAGAACCTCCAACAAGTTCTTCAAGCAGGCCGAAGAGCAGGCGACCTGATACAGCGCATTCTTTCTTTCAGCCGCAAAAGCGAACTGGTATTACGGCCGGTTCAAATCAAAACTATCTTAAATGAGGTGTTTGAGTTTATCAGGGCTTCCTTGCCATCAACAATTGTTATTGAGCGTAAAATACAATCAGATGCCCTTATAACGGGAGATGCTACCCAAATCTATCAGATCCTGATGAACCTTTGTGCCAATGCCGGTTTCGCCATGCGTAAAAAGGGCGGTATTTTGAAGCTAATTCTATCAGAGATTGAGCTTGACGCTACTTTTGCCGATCAATATCCAGGAATGAAGCCTGGAAATTATATCAAACTTAGCGTCGGTGATACCGGATCCGGCATGACCCCGGAAATCAAGAAACGTATCTTTGATTCCTTTTTTACCACCAAAGAAAAAGGCAAGGGGACCGGGATAGGTCTCTCTTTAACGTATGATATTATTAAGAGCTATGGCGGCATAATAACCGTAAAAAGCGCACCGAATGAGGGATCGACCTTCGATGTGTTTATTCCGACCATTAAAGGCGAGAAGCTTACTGAAATCGATATCGTCGAGACCGTATACAAGGGCAATGAAAGGATCCTGTTTGTCGATGATGAAGACGCCTTGGTCGATCTGGGTAAACAAATGATCGAGTACTTAGGTTACAGCGTAACGGCTCGGGCAAACAGTCTGGATGCCTTAAATTTGTTTCAAAAAGATCCCTACGCTTTTGATTTGGTGATTACCGATTTGGTCATGCCGAATATGAGCGGGGATGAGCTATGCAGAAATATTTTGGAGATTCGACCGAATATTCCGGTCATATTAATCACGGGATTTGCTGAGCAGATTCCATCTGATAAGGCCCAATTAATCGGTGTTAAGAAAATAGCGACAAAGCCCATTGTTATGAAAAATATCGCTAAGCTTATCCGGGATGCTTTAGCTTAGGGCTCGCGCCACGGAAACTAGTATGGGGTAAAAATAGGGAAGGGCCCTCTGTTCAGCAGCGCCCGTTCCTTTAATGCTAATTTATCAAATGGTCATTAGGTGTAAAACAAGGGGAAAGTGGTAGATTTTTGCTGTCAATGGGAGCCGGGTAGATCAGTAGCAGTCTATTTGGGGTTGTAATAATCCGATGAAAAATCCTAAAATCACTGGATCGGTTCCGTATTGATTGTTGGTTCACATTTAGTCTCCATTAAGGAACAGTTATGGCCTCCAGAGCCCAGGAAGATTACCTCAAAGCGATCTACGAGCTTGAAGAGACGGCCGGTATCGCCAAAACAACCAAATTGGCCGCAAAACTCGGCATCAGAGCGGCCACCGTCAGCGAAATGATTCAGCGCCTCTCCAAGGAGAGACCCCGCCTGGTTATCTATAAGCACCACCAAGGGGTTCGTTTGGCGCCGGCCGGTAAAAAACGGGCCCTTGCCATCATACGCCGGCACAGGCTTCTCGAAACCTTTTTACACAACACGTTAGGGCTTAACTGGGAGGAGGTCCATGAAGAGGCGGAAGTGTTGGAGCACCACCTCTCCCAGCGTGTCACAGAGGCCCTTGACCGGCATCTTGATTTTCCAAAGTTCGACCCCCACGGCGAGCCTATCCCCGACAAAGAGGGGAACATGGCGACTCACACCCGCATGCAACTAACACAGATCAAAGAGGGGCAGAGCTTCATCATCTTCAGTGTCGATCCCATCTCCGGAGAATTCCTCGGGCATCTGGCGGGTATGGGCATCGGCATCCGTACATCGGGCCGGCTCCTGGCGAAAGCACCGCTAAATGGCCCCATTACCATCTCGATTGGAGGTCCCGAGAGCGCAACAGAGCATACCATCTCGCGGGATATCACAGACCGCATATATGTTGAAACGGGCTAATCATCGAAGTTCATAATGAATGATCATTAGACCTATATTGGGACCCTAAGAAAGACAATTTAAGGTAGTGGCGTCTGATTAAAATTTAGGTTGACCTAAATATATTCGGTCTTAGAATTAGATCAGGCCACAACGTTCTTGATCATGTGTCCATCGTGTCGACCACCAAGGCCGCATCAATCAATGGGGGGTATTAATGATGAAAAAACGCGGTTTCCTGGCTAAAAAAGTTATCATGGGCACGCTTATCTCCCTTGGAGTCTTGTCACTATCTCTCCCAGAGGTATCATCAGCTGCCACTTTCAAGAAGAAATACCCCATGAAAGTCGGCGCCACCGTCGGGATGGTGGCCGATATCGTACGGGAGGTTGCCTTGGAAAAGGCCCGGGTTACCAATATCATCGGATCCGGTATCGATCCCCACGTCTACAATCCCACGCGCAGCGATGTGGCCACCTTGCTGAAATCGGATATCATCTTCTACGCCGGGTTATTGCTGGAGGGCCAAATGGGCGATATTTTAGTCAAGGTCTCGCGCAAGCGGCCCGTGTATGCCGTAACAGAGTTACTGACGTCCCAGTTCCTGATCCATGATCCCAAGACCGATCATAGCGACCCCCATGTGTGGATGGATGTCCGGGGATGGATGAAAGCCGTGGAGGTGGTGGCCGAAGCCTTGACGCAATTCGATCCGCCCAACAAAGCCTTCTACCTGAAAAACGCAGCCCGCTTTGGTGAGCAGCTTCGGCAGCTCGACGATTACGCCAAACGCGCCATCTCTTCCATTCCGGAGAAACAGCGCGTGCTGGTCACCGCACATGATGCTTTCAAATACATGAGCCGTGCATACGGCATCGAAGTGGTGGGCATTCAAGGTATATCCACTGAATCGGAAGCCGGGATCAAAGACATCAACCGCATCGTCGACATCTTGGTGCAACGGAAAATACCGGCCGTGTTCGTGGAATCCAGTGTCTCGGATAAAAATGTCAAAGCCCTGATCGAAGGCGCCGCTTCCCGGGGCCACGGTGTGAAGATTGGCGGAGAACTCTTTTCAGACGCCATGGGCCCTCCCGGAACGTATGAGGGCACCTACACCGGCATGATCGACCATAACGTAACCGTGATTGCAGGAGCCCTCGGCGGCAAGGTGCCGGATAAGGGGATGCAGGCCAAATTGACCCTAAATCATTAAACATAGATCATTAACCATTCGTTTTAGGAGCGATGATGCTGAATCTATTCCGACATTCCAACGACCATGAGGCCCGGCGTTCAACAGGGCGGCAAGAGACGCCTTTATGGGTCAACGATCTCACCGTGGCCTATCACCGCAAACCCGTGTTGTGGGATGTGGATCTCTCTCTGCCCGAGGGAAAGCTCATCGCCGTTGTAGGACCCAATGGCGCGGGTAAAAGTACTTTGATCAAAGCC
>CAJIBC010000582.1_pt1 | contig 10054 bp, 11 predicted proteins | sample 9199231 | NCBI WGS metagenome assembly CAJIBC01 (sample SAMEA7708282, study PRJEB35096) | sediment metagenome | biome: marine neritic benthic zone biome [ENVO:01000025]; feature: sediment [ENVO:00002007]; material: shallow marine sediment [ENVO:03000034] sea grass bed [ENVO_01000059] ...
ATGAACTGTGCCTGAGGTAAGTTAATGATAGCCATAATGTAAATTCAATTTTGTTATGATCCTTGATAGTTACATCCTGGCAAGTTGTCACAACTTCTCAATAGCCGGAAAATTAGCAGGTTGCCATCAGAAACTTGCACCTATACCGAAATTACGATTAGGTATTGTACCTTAATTAATGCTTATGCTTTTGAGCTAGGTCGATAAGATCTGGGATTTTTTCGAATATTTTATCGAGCGGACCTGATTTTTCCGGGATCTTTTCCACCCTGACCTCCTCTTCGGTAAAGACGATGGCGGCTACCGGCCTTACTTTTGCAGCGCCGCCGGCGCCACTACCCTTGCCTTTGCCGTTGGCGTGGCTGCCCTTTTTACCCTGACTGTGGCAGTCGCCTTCGCCTTCACCACCACCACCACCGAAACCGATACTTATCCTGCAAAGGGGTATAATCTTAGCTGATCCCAATTCAATTGTCTGACCGACCACTACTTCGCTGTTGGCTGCGTCGCTGAGCGACTGGGTTACTTCTTCTATAAATTCAGAGATGTTTGTCATGTCAGCCTCCTAAAGATGAAAGAATTATTTGCCCAATGATTCAATGCGTACATTCTGACCGTCCACCACGATTACAGCAATCGGTGTGGCCTTTGCGCTTCCACCGGCAACGCCCCCTGTTCCCTGGCCGCCGGACTGTTCGCCGCCGCCCTTGTCTTCACCAGTACCACCGCCGCCGGCGAATCCCAGTTTAAGTTCGCACATGGGCAGTACATGGCGATCGCCAAATGAAACTGGTTGGGTCACTACGGCATTGCTCTGGGCCATTTTTTTAAGTCGCTCGCTGATCATTGAGATGATTCCTTTTAAATCGTTCATAAAAAAGCCTCCTTCTTATGCATGACGAAAGCCGTGCAGCATCATGCGGGTTGGTCTTTCTAATAAAAGCATTCCGGCGGTTAGCAGAAGATAGCCGATAATGAGAGTCGCATGCAGATTGGCGTGAATGTGGACTACTTCTTCATCATAGACACAGGTCAGCGCCAGTTTGAAACGTTCGGACGGCTGCCTCACCAGGCGGAGCAAAAAATCGATTAAGGCCGTGTCGGCCGGATCGGACAATCCGATGCGGCCCTTCAGATGGCCTTTTAAAATTACTGTCCTGGCCGTGCGGCCGAGAATGTGACTTATCGTTTGGCGATGACGCTTCATGACGCCGGCTTTGGCCAGGGATGATTTTTTTTTCTTTTTCTTCTTCTTTTTTTTAGCTTTTGGGAACTCTGAGATGTGGGCCACCGGTAGGCCCAAAATAGACAATTCCAACGCTCGGCCAATTGTTTTGGTGACCGTAAGGACGATCAGGCCCCAATCCAAGGAAGCGGAATAGGCGACGCCTTCTTGATCGTCAACCCAGCCGTTGAGTCGAATCCGCCATGGAACGATCAAAAGGATGAGCATCCCAATAATGATGACGATACCGATAGTGGCAAACAGGTTCATGCCGATACTCCCTGCCACACTCTGGACAGTGCAATTTTCCATATCGGTTTACGGGTAAAACTCACGGCCTGCATCCGTTTGCGGGCCGGTTCCTGCAAAGGTCCCAAAGAGTAACCAATGGTTTTAACGCCATTGATCGATCCTTTCAGGCCGGGCGATCCGCCTGCAAAACCGGCAAAGACATATTCCGGCCAGCGCAATCCGGCTTTGAACACAGCCTTGAGTGCTCCGTAACGCCTTTTCGCGTCAGTTGCGACCCGTGGTTCAGGGGCACGTCGACGCTGAAATAGAGCCGATTCAATTCGCCCAACCAGGCCCTCTGGCGGTTGGTCGGGCGGCAGGCTGCCCAGTAAGTCTCGCAGGAGCAATGCTTCCCTGAATTGAGAAGCAACTTCTTCCTGGAGTAAATCTTGTTCAAAGCGTTGGGCCGCTTCATCGTCCAGGGCACCGTCCAAATAATCTTCAATGCGGTCATGAAAATCCTGGTTCATCGGGATATCTCCTTAAAAAGGGGGAACAGGTATTTTTTCAGTTTAGCGCGGGCCCGGTGCAGGCGGGTTTTTACGGTTCCCACAGGCATTCGGGTGGCTTGGGAAATTTCACTATCAGAAAAGCCTTCACGGTAGCGCATAACGATCAACCCGCGGTCTTGGGCGGATAAGCGATCCAGAGCGTGGTCGATGTGCTGGGCCATTTGTTTTTGATGTACATGGTGCTCCGGTGACGCATCATGGCATGCTGCATTCCGATTGTTTTGCTCGTTATCCAGTTCCATTTCAGACAGGCGCTTGGTTTTATCAAGACGTTTGAGACAGCCATTATAAGTGATCCGGGCCAGCCAGGGCGCCAATGGTCGTGTGGGATCGTGGCTTTCAATGGCGCGGTGCACGGTCATAAACACCTCCTGGGCAGCGTCTTCGGCTGCCGATTGATCTTTGAGAATGCGGAAGGCGACACGATACACAAGCGGCGTGTAGCCTTGCACTAGCTGACGCCAAGCCCTGGGACTGTTTTGGCGACAGCCCCTGGATATATCCGCATCAGAAAGTTGATTCTCAGCCATCGGTTTCCTCTTGCATCACTGAGTAATATCCGAAAAATGCCCAAACGGTTTCAATTTTTTTTAGGAGAGTGTCGTCTATCTAAATATCATACTGAAAATTAATGAAAAATCTAAAAGAGGCGCATTTAAATAAAATTCAGGAGTCGGGGAGTTTATTCCAAGACCAGCTTTTTCACTCTCCAACTCTATGGCTTTCTGAGGCGTGTTATGGACTCTTCAACCCCGACAGTTTTGCTTCGGCACGAAATCCGAAACGAATCTGATTGTCCAGGTAGTATACAAGATCCGGGTCAAACCGGTAGAACTTGACCTTAAAGCGTTTGCTTAAGCTGGCCAGATCCACTACTTGTCCCGGTTTGAAGAAATCTTTGATGAACGGGAAGCTTTTAATATACGCGCCGAATGCTTGAGCACCGGCAACCCCGGTTTGCACTTGCCGGATCACGCCGGACATCTGGATGCCGCGAATCCCCTGCCACCCATCGGCACACGGATGGATGGCGACGGCCACCCGCTCATTGGCAGATGCCTCGCAGATGTGCCGGGATTGGGGGTCCGAGAAGAAGAAAAAAGCGCTCTCTTTGAAAAGGTAATAGACCGGTGCGGCCCAAGCCGCTTGCCCGTCAGTGGTGGCCAGCGTCATGGTGCTCTGTTGACGGACAAAATCTGTGGCCATCTTGTTGATCTCATCGGCGTTTACTTCAGTTTCCCTTTTCATAAGCATTGTATCGACAGGCGTTATGCCATCAATTTTCATTACCCGATTCCGGTGGTGGCTCTTCAACAGGAATCGGTATTTTTACGAAATTCACACCTTCCTTACGCAGGGTTTCTTCCTCTTGGGGAGTGCTGACACCGCGGATATCGCGCGGTTCATTGACGCCGTAATGGATCTTTAATGCCTCGTTGGCGAAATCGGCACCGACATTATCAAATGTTGTGTCCACGTAGTGGGCAATGGCACGAGCCATCTTCTCGGGGCTTATTTGGGCGGGAAGGTCGGTGGGTTGGGATGGGGCGCCTTTGATGGCAAAGGTGGATGGCATGCGGGTGATATCGGTGCCGTCACATACCGGGCAAGCAATGAGATTGGTTTTGAGTTGCTTGCTAAACGTTTTGGCGTCTTTAAACCACCCTTCAAAGGTATGGCCTTTTCCACATTTTAAATCGTAGGCAATCATATGTATGCAGCATCCTTGGATTGATTCTTAATTCAAATTATCATAATCCCCTACAGGATAAAAGAAATTATTGACAGATGCGGGTTTTTGTCAAAGAATACGCTACATTCCGACGCTGGGAGTAAACAACGATCTTTATATCGCTTTATTTAGAGGGAGCATGGAATATGAAAATATTCACAAAAATCGCCATTTTAATATTGATGGGAGTGCTGTTTACCGCCTTTACCAGCGCGGCGGAGACCCAATATGTGACAAATAACCTGGTCATAACGTTAAGAACCGGACCGGGGAGTGACCGGAAGATCATCGCCCAACCCCGATCCGGAACACCTTTGGAGATTATCAACCCAGGTGATGATTACACCGAAGTCAAGACCCCCGGTGGCACACAGGGATGGGTGCTGACCCGCTATCTGACGCCCAGAGTGCCGGCCGCTATCGTGTTGGCGGGATTGAAGAAAGAGCATGCCCGGGTGGTGGAAAAATATGAAGCTTTGAAGCAACAGGCCAACCAGCTCGATACGACCAGCAAAGGATTGTCGGGAGATTTGACCGCAACCCAGAGTGCCCTGGAGAAGCTGACCGCTGAGCATGAAACCTTGAAAAGAGAGTCCCAGGAGTTCTTAAAGCTAAAGGCGAAATATCAAAAATCCGTCAAAGAGGCCACCGAAGTACGCGCCAGGGCGGACAAAGTGGATAAAGAGTTGCAGCAGCTATACAGCAGCGAACTGAACACCGGGTTGCTTTACGGCGGAGGCCTGATTGTCTTGGGGTTCATCGTCGGATTTATCGTAAAAAGGCCTAAACGAAGATCGCCACTGATGTAAAGCAATAGAAGAAACAGCCATGCCGGATGTAAATACAGACATACTGGTAATCGGCAGCGGTATTGCCGGTTTGATGTATGCCATCAAGGTGGCGGAGATGGGCACTGTCGCCCTGGTCACCAAAAAAGAGGCCATGGACAGCAGTACCAACCTCGCCCAAGGGGGCATTGCCTCGGTTTTTGGCCATGACGACAGCTTTGGACTGCATATCGACGATACGCTCTCCTCCGGCGACGGACTGTGCAATCGAGATGTGGTGGAGTGCGTGGTGAAGGACGGCCCCGCCCGCATCCATGAGCTCATGGAGATGGGGGTGCGGTTCAATGTCCAGCAACAAAAGGCCCGCAAAGACCACCGCGCCCAAGGCTTTGACCTGGGGCGTGAAGGTGGTCACTCTCAAAATCGCATCGTCCATGCAAAGGATATGACCGGTCAGGCGGTGGAGCGTGTGCTGGTGGATCATGCCCGCAGCCATCCCAGGATTACGCTGTTCGAAAACCACATGGCCATCGACCTTATTACCCAGTCCACCCGGATGAAACGGGGCATGGTCACCACCACCCATGAGGATTTTTGTTGCGGCGCCTACGTATTGGAGCGCAGCACCAACACCGTTAAAACCTTTGCCGCCAACGTCACGCTGCTGGCCACCGGCGGGGCCGGCAAGGTGTATCTTTATACCTCCAACCCGGACATCGCCACCGGCGATGGTGTGGCCATGGCGTATCGCGCAGGTGCCACCGTGGCGAACATGGAGTTTGTTCAATTTCACCCCACCTGCCTATTTCATCCAGCCGCAAAGAATTTTTTAATATCAGAGGCCGTGCGGGGCGAAGGCGGCATTCTGATGGATGCTGCCGGCCGGCCCTTTATGGCCGCTTATGATCCCCAAAAAGATCTGGCCTGCCGGGACGTGGTGGCACGGGCCATCGATACCGAGCTGAAAAAGAGCGGGGCCGATTCGGTCTATCTGGATATTTCCCATAAAAAGGCGGATGTCATTAAAGACCGTTTTCCCAATATTTACGGCAAGTGCCTGGAATTGGGCATCGATATGACCCAATCGCCCATTCCCGTCGTTCCTGCCGCCCACTACATGTGCGGTGGTGTTGTCACCGACGTTCATGGCCGCACCGATATCCAAAATCTATACGCCGTCGGTGAAACCGGCTGCACCGGCTTACACGGCGCCAATCGTCTGGCCAGTAACTCTTTGCTGGAGGCGCTGGTCTATGCGGACTTGGCAGCCCGGCACACCCTAAAAACGTTGCAGGCCGGCAATTTCATTCCATTGGCGAAAGCGCCGGCCTGGGATGATACCGGTACCACCAACAGTGACGAGATGATCATGGTGGCCCACAATTGGGATGAGATACGGCGCTTAATGTGGAATTACGTGGGCATCGTGCGTTCGGATAGGCGCCTGGCAAGGGCCCAGCGCCGTATTGAAATCATTCTTTCCGAAATCAAGGAGTACTACTGGAACTTCAAGGTGGCGCCCGATCTCATTGAGCTGCGCAACATCGCTGTGGTGGCGGAATTGATCATCAAATGCGCCCTGCATCGCAAAGAGAGCCGCGGTTTACACTACACTTTGGGATATCCCCAGCGCGACGACATGCGCTGGCGTAAAGATACGATCTTGCGAAGACCCTTTATGGCCTGACTGACGACCCGAGCATGAATGGCCCCAAGAAAAGGCCGCACAAGATTTAACCCTGCGGTTCACGACTTCCACTGTCCACTTCCGACCCTGTTGTGTCCGGCTTCCGATTTTTGGTCCTGTGGCGGCATCAGATTTCACGAAAATTGCAGACCGGTTGGCTCTGTATTATGATCAATGCCGTCAGGGCCCCGGCAAAAATTAATGGCACCATCTTACGTGTCGTTGGCCCGTAGACGACCCAAGTAACTTGCCCCAAATGGCTTGCCCCAAATAGCTTACCATAGATTGGAGTGTTTGCTGCGGTTTCATTTAAATGTGAGAGGTGACCCGATGACCCGGAAAATGAAAGCACTGGTTAAAGCTAAGTCCGAGCCTGGTTTGTGGCTTGAAGAGGTCCCGGTACCCGAGATCGGTATCAATGATGTGCTGATTAAGATTGAAAAGACCGCCATTTGCGGCACCGACGTCCATATTTATAAATGGGACCAATGGGCCCAAAAGACCATTCCCGTGCCCATGGTGATCGGCCACGAGTTTGTGGGGCGGGTGGCCGAAATCGGGGACAATGTGCATGATTTCTCCCCCGGCGATCTGGTATCCGGAGAAGGGCATCTGGTGTGCGGTCGCTGCCGCAACTGCCTTGCGGGACGACGTCACCTCTGTAATAAAACCAGTGGGGTGGGGGTGAACCGGCCGGGCTGCTTTGCCGAATATCTTGCCATACCGGTCACCAATGTGTGGCATTGCGATACCCAGATTCCCACCGACATTCTTTGCTGCTTCGACCCCCTGGGCAATGCCACCCATACGGCCCTCTCCTTTGATTGCCTGGGCGAAGACGTCCTCATCACCGGCGCCGGCCCCATCGGCTGTATGGCCACCGCCATTGCCCGCCATGCCGGCGCGCGCCATGTGGTGGTCACCGACGTGGTTCCCTATCGTCTGGAGTTGGCCCGCAAGCTAGGTGCCACTCTCACCGTCGATGTGAGGAGTGAATCAGTCGAGGATGCCCAGAAGCGTTTGGCCATGAAAGAGGGGTTCGATATCGGTCTGGAGATGTCCGGTACGGCCGAGGCGCTTCAGGAGATGTTGGTCAACATGTGCCACGGCGGGAAAATCGCCCTGTTGGGAATTCTGCCGCGCCATACCTGTGTGGATTGGGATACGGTGGTGTTTAACGGCCTGACCCTCAAAGGCATCTATGGGCGCGAGATGTATGAAACCTGGTATAAAATGACGGCGATGATTCAATCGGGACTGGACATTGCGCCGGTGATTTCCCACCGCTTTGATTTCAGCGACTATGAAGAGGGATTTAAGGTGATGGAGAGTGGGCAGTCGGGAAAAGTAATTCTGAATTGGCCGTGAAGAGTTAATTGGCCCTGGATATACCAATTGCCAACAACGCCATTTTATATGGTATCTTGACCCGTAAAATAAAGAAGGAGAAGTGCCATGTACGGCAGCATAAAAGAGTATCTATCCGGAGAATTGAATCAAATTCAGCAGGATGGTCTGTTTAAAGAAGAGCGCATCATAGCTTCGCCCCAGAGCGCTCGTATCACATTAGCGGACGGTAGAGAGGTGCTCAACATGTGCGCCAACAACTATCTGGGGCTGGCCAGCCACCCTGATGTGATTGCAGCTGCTCAAAAAGCGGTGGCAGATTGGGGTTTTGGTTTGTCTTCGGTGCGTTTTATATGTGGTACCCAGTCACTGCACAAGCAACTGGAGGCGTCGGTGAGCGACTTTTTAGGGATGGCCGACACCATCCTGTACACCTCCTGCTTCGATGCCAACGGCGGTCTGTTTGAAGTGCTGCTCGATGCGCAAGATGCCGTGATCAGCGATGCCTTGAACCACGCCAGTATCATCGACGGCATACGGCTGTGCAAGGCCAAACGCTATCGGTACCAACACAGCGATATGGCCGACCTGGAGGCCAAGCTCAAAGAAGCGCAACCGTGTCGATACCGCATGATTGCCACCGATGGGGTTTTTTCCATGGATGGTGATGTGGCCAAGCTCGAAGAGATTTGCGATCTGGCCGACAAGTACGATGCGTTGGTCATGGTGGATGATTCGCATGCCGTTGGGTTTTGGGGGGCCAAGGGGCGCGGCACCCACGAATATTGTCAGGTCATGGATCGGGTGGACATTCTGACCGGCACCTTCGGAAAGGCTTTGGGCGGCGCCAGCGGCGGCTACACCAGCGGCCCCAAAGAGATTATTGAATTGCTGCGCCAGCGATCGCGCCCCTATCTTTTCTCCAACACCGTAGCGCCGGTGATTGCAGCGGCCGCTGTCAAAGCCATTGGGCTGCTGATGACGTCCACCGCATTGCGGGATCAACTGGAAGTGAACGCCCAATTTTTCAGAAAAGCGATTGCCGCACTTGGCTTTGAGATTAAGCCGGGTAACCATCCCATTGTCCCCATTATGCTGGGAGACGCCAAACTGGCCCGGCAGATGGCTTCGCTGTTGCTGGAAAAAGGGATCTATGTCATCGGATTTTCCTATCCAGTGGTCCCCATGGGCCAAGCGCGCATTCGGGTGCAACTCAGCGCCTTGCATACCCGGGAGGATCTGGAATTTGCCATTGAACAATTCAAGGCGGCCAAGGCCGAATGCGGGCGGGTTAGTTCATTGAAATAGTAGAAAGGTGTCCACAAAACATCCGCTGCTGTTTGAGCTGCCGTCCGTACCTGTACCCGTATCACTGGAAGTACCAGTGCCGGGAGCCACCACGGATATGGTGATGGTTTCTTGGTCGCCGGCCTGGGGTGTGCCGTCATCCACCACCGAAAAGACGATGGTGTGATCGCCCTGATCATCTGATGTGGGGAGCCATCGAAAAACACCGCTTGTGCCATCAAATGTTGCTCCGGTCGGCAGTGTATCAAAGCTAAAGGACAATAGATCTCCACTGTCGGGATCGGAAGCCGTGACCGTAAATTCAAGCGACTGATCCCACGCCACTTCCCGGTCTCCAATGGATGCGAGTACCGGCGCGCGGTTTTGGCCGGATGGATTCCAGCCGCCCAGGACCGCCCACAACCACCATGCGGCATAGGCTTTGCGGTTGGCGTTGAGTGGCTGGCTGTGGGCTGAACTGCAATCGTACCAGTCCACCCCCTCGGTATGGTTGTTTTGCCATTGTGTGGCCCAGTTTCCCTGCAAGGAACCGTTCGCACTGTCGTAGTAGTCGCAGTTGTCGTTGACGTATTCAAAATAGGTCCCATCCGGGTTATAGCGTTCGATATCGGCAAAATCGTAAAGCACCTTGTCGTTGGCCGTACAGAAGTTCCGGATCATCTGATTGGCCGCCTTGTTGTTGGCGTCGTCCCAGATATCCACATGACCGGTCATATAGACAAAGGTAACGCTGGGATAATCGGCCTCCAACTGGGCCATGGGGGTGAGGTATTGGCTGTCCAGAACACCGTCCGCGTATTTTTCGTCCACTTGACCGCACCACGACCAGATGATCACATTCACGTCGGCATTGGCCGGATTGTCCAAATAGGTCCGGGTGTTGTCCACCCACTGGGGGTAGTACCCCACGTCCCCGCCCATGGCTGTGTCGTGCAGGTCCAGGGCGCCGTCCGTTCCGCCGTTATTCCAGGCAAAAATATTGTCCGGCAAGGAAAGGCCCAACCCGGAGCCGTTGGCAAACGCCACCAACCCCGTCATACCCGAGGTCAATTGGCTGCCGTGGGAGGTGTGCCCATATGCAATGTGCAGGTTGCTTTTGGCCTGCTCGATTGCCGATTGAGGTATGGCGGTGATATCGGTGTGGCGATGATCGATGATCACTGG
>CAJIBC010000452.1_pt1 | contig 10045 bp, 6 predicted proteins | sample 9199231 | NCBI WGS metagenome assembly CAJIBC01 (sample SAMEA7708282, study PRJEB35096) | sediment metagenome | biome: marine neritic benthic zone biome [ENVO:01000025]; feature: sediment [ENVO:00002007]; material: shallow marine sediment [ENVO:03000034] sea grass bed [ENVO_01000059] ...
GGAGCAAGCTTGAAAGACTGGGTGGAGACGCAAGGCGGACCCGACAGGGGTGTTTTAAGTCACGAAAAGTTCCACTGATAACTATAATTTTCCAGATAAATGCGGACCAAAAACATTATCTGAAAGCCTATAGCCCGGATATCCTGCGGGAAATCATGTCACCCGAAACCTGCCCGTTGAGCAGAGAAAGTTCGGAATCAAAGCCAGCTGGCATTATTTAATGGATCAAATAATAAATTCTGTCAACGCAATTAAATTTATGGTATCCATAAGTTATTCTTATGGATTAATTTTAACCATAACCAATAATAACCTCACTTTTTCCCCGATAACCAATATCGTAAAGGGGGTGATTGTCCATGTTGAACTTTAACCAGTTAAGGGTTTTTTATCATGTTGCCAAACGCCTTAATTATACGCATGCTGCCTCCGATTTGTTTATATCCCAGCCGGCGGTTACGGCCCAGATGAAGGCATTTGAAGCGTACTGTGGTTTCAAAGTATTCAAGAAAAAGGGGCGGAAAAACTGGTTGACCGATGAGGGCAAGTCCTTATTTAAATATGCTTCAACCATATTTGCGATTGAGAAAGACATTGAGAATGCCGTGGATGATATGCGAAGGCTCAACAGAGGGGTATTGCGGATCGGGACCACCAAGGCCTATGCACGCTATTTCATGCCGCTGATGCTGTCTGCCTTTCATGGTAAATATCCTAAAATAAAGATTGAGCTCAATGAGGGCAGCTCCCATGAGATGGCGCTCAGTCTGCTGGAGTTTAAAAATGAAGTTGCCGTCATCGCCAAAACCGGTGAAATCGATGAAATTCGATACATACCATTCAGTCAGGAAGAAATGGTTCTGGTAACAGCGCCGGATCATCCGTTTACAAAAAAGGAAACGATTAATTTTAAAATACTTAGTGACGTGCCGTTTATCATGAAAGACAGGGGATCCGGGACTCGAAGACTGGTAGATTCATTATTTGAACAGAAGAATTGCAGACCGGAGATTCTTATGGAAGTCAGCAATACCGAGTTTATCAAAGAACTCGTCCACCGGGGTGACGGCGTCTCCCTTCTCGTAAGCGAAACAGTTGAAGCGGAGCTCGCGGAAGGGAAACTCGCCGCAATCCCGGTTAAAGGAGAAAACATCTACCTGGATGTCAGCATATGCTATCTTGCCGACCAGCAATTGTCGCCGTCCGCCCGGGCTTTTGTGACAACCCTGGAGCAACTGCGATCCGGCAGAGAGGTCAGAGCCCAGGGCATTGGTGAATATATGGCTAAAATTTCGGCCCAGTATAGAAAAAACCGCAAATTATAGCCAAGGGTTGTAAATGCAAGTCCCAAAAATACGACATTCTGGGATAGCCCTGCTCCCATTGAGGCGGCAATACCAATGGCGTTAAGCGATTGATGCATGTCAAGCTTGGATAGATGTTAAACAACCAATTCATCAATAAGCCCAGTGACATCATTGCAGGATTCCAGGCAATCAATCAAAGTGAGACAATTTTGCACTTTCTTAGATGGCAAGGATGGATTGGAAAGTGAAGCGCAATAAAGAAATTTTTTATAAAAATCTTCATCACTCATTGGGTTTGCGGCGGTACCGGTGAAGTCTACTACATTCTTGGAATACACCTGGCCATTTTTCAAGGCTACTGTAACTGGGGTGGTTTTACTGATTTCTTCACCCAGTGATTCATCCATGAGGGTCAATTTGACCTTCCTCACCAGTTCTTTCATTTTGGGGGCGTTTACTTTTTGATCATTGTAGCTTTCTAATGTTACATTACGGTCAGCTATCGCGATGGCCACCGCATAGGGCATGCTGAATTTCGCTTCATCGCCGCAAGATGGCACATCAAACCTCAGAAAATTCTTTCTGGTTTTATTTATCAAAACTTCTATGGATTCAACTTGATCCGGAGTGATGTCATAAGTCTTTGCCAAGTAGATGCCGGCTTCGATCGCCCTAAGGGTTGCCGCGCAACTCGGGTACATTTTAGTATCGATCCCGGGGGATATCAGGAGCCAATCCTTTCCCAGATTGTGGGTAATTCTGGAAAGATCATAGTTGCCTTTGCCAATCAAAGCGTTGTAAAAACCGTGGCTACCCTCAAATATGGTCTGGCAGGCCTTGTAGCCCATCTGCACCATTATTGCGGCGGTTATTCCGGCCCGTGCTGAAGTTCCGCAATGAAATCCTTTGGTTGGAGTACCGAAGTTTTCCATTAAACCGGCCGCCTGTGTTGCGGCCAAACCTAGTGCCATTCTGGTTTGCGTCACATCAAATCCCATCATCTTCGCGGCAACCGTGGCGGACGCGCAAGAGCCCCATAGGGTAGTGGGATGGATTCCCCGGCGCCTGAGAACCAGTTCGTATTCCTTGGCTGCCTGGTATAGCCGGTTAAAACATTCATATCCCATAATTTGGGCCAGCAGCACTTCCTTTCCCGTTGCGTGCAACTTCTCAGCCAGGGCCAGGGCGGTGGGCATTATGGAGGCCGTGGGATGCGAAGGTGCTGAATCGTCAAAATCCAACAGGTGTCCCAAGGTCCCGTTCACCAAAGTCGCATTAGGAAGGGAAGTTTTCAACCCGCTGCCCAATATCCTGGCTTCAGGAGTCCCCCCGGTAACATTGGCGAAGTTAACCATGACTTTGCCAGCGCTGTCCCCATAACCGCCAATAGCTGACGCCAGCCAGTCTTTGATATACCGCTTGGCCAACTGCACAACCTGATCAGGGATATCGTCATAAGTAGTGTTGACAAAGTATGTTGACAACTGTTCTGTAATGTTCATGCTTGGTCTTCCTTATCAGCTTAGATTTTCAGATATCCGATTCCATCCCGGTAATCGATTCTGGTCCCCCATTGGATGGAACATCCGGCAACATGATCTATTATCCTTTTGGCCTGTTCCTCATCGGCCAGCATGGGTCGCCCCCGCTGCGAACGCTTGGGGTGATAGTTCCAGACCGGATAAAGCTTTACCGCCACGAGATCGGGGCCTTCAAAGGAGCAGAGCCCAACCAGTGCGTCGAACCAGCGCATGTAGGCATCACCAGTTCTTGTCGCCGGCACGCCGTCGCGCAGCAATTTGCCGGAGCGGGTTTTCTCTCTAAAATCCAATACATCCTGGGGTGTGGCGTTGTGGTCGAGGCCGTTTCTTTCATAAATGTCAAAGGGAAATCGTTTTATGGTCTCGCTTTGGTAGATAAAATTGCCCAGGCTGTAAAAAATCGGTTTGCCTTTATAGATTTCAATACCCTGCAATTCATGTGGCCCATCGCCGATAATCACATCCGCGCCGTGGTCGATAAAAGTTCGCACCAGTTCCTGGATACGTTTAGGAGGCCCGTCCCTTTCCACCGTCTCCTGGTGGATATGAACCAGCACATAATCCGCAGCCCTCCGAGCCTCTCCAATGGCCCGTAGATTCCGGTTAAGATCGGACTCACGAACCTTATGTACCGGTGCGGTTTCTTTACCCAATTCAAAGGCGTTTTTTAAAAAGAAGATCTTGTTGTCTCGAATGTTGTTATCAAAGCCCAGTTGCCGGCTTAAGCGTTTCAAGTTTTCAAAGGACACGGGATCGAGCAAATAACGGGTGTCATGCCTTATGGGATTGATCCCAGGGCGACCATGCATGTCATGCCGTTGTTCTCCTGCAGGGCAATGGGGCGGGAAATCAGTGCACACGGATATTAATGCGGCTCTGCCATTGGCTGTTTCCAGGTAAACCGGCATTGTGGCTTCTGAAAGATTACGCCCGGCTCCTGCATGCACCAGTCCGGCCTCATCCAGAATAGCCGCCTCTTCGAATAACATTTCCGGACCGTAATCCATTCCATGATTATTGGACCGGCCAATAAGGTTAAATCCCATCCATTTCAGCTCATCGGCAACAAAGGGATCAGCTTGTTGATACGACTGGGTAAGTCCCAAGGTATCGACCGGCATGGGGTAGCCTTTGCATGTGTGTATTCTGGTTTCAAGGTTGGTATGGGAGGCATCGGCGTTCCGTAATATTTCCAATAGAGCAAGAAAGTTGTCTTCATTGTGGCAAGAAACCCGGCGGGTGCACATGCTCTCACCGGTTGCGGCAAGAATAAACTTATTTACAGACATCAAAGTATTCTCCTGTGGATTGATAAGCTGGATTATAAATATCCGAGCGCAATGGTTTGTAAAACACCTTGGGGATATTCAAGATTCAGGAAATGAGAGAGGGTTTCCAATACGGCAATGGCAAGTCCCGCCGCAATACCACATCCCCAATGGGGCAGCTGGGCGAAGCGCCTGAGGAATACATATAAAAAGACTAGAACACCGGCGATGAAACCAATCAGGGAGGAGAGCGCCAGCATGCCAACGATCCATAACAAATAATATTCAGTGGAATGTGGATCCACTTCATCATCGAAATCTTCGCGTTCCGAGTCATAAAAGACGGTGTGCGGTTTCTTTGAAAAAAACAGCTGGACGCCGACCGGCAACATCAAAAGAAGAGTGAGTATGCCGGTGGTCACAGGGTATATCCCGGTCAAGAAACGGTGAGTCGCCCCATCGGCCGTCACATAGACGCTGAAACCAGCCAGGAGCAGATAGAAGAAAATCTGGAGCCTTTTACCATGGTGAGAATGGGGTCCAGACACCGACATTTTCCCAACCTGGGGTTTAAACCGGGCGGCGGCTATCACAGAAAAAATGGTGAAAAGAATGAGAATAATAACGATAGGGCGCTCTAAAAAACTGAATCCATAAACCTGCACTGTCTGATATATGGACGCTTCCACCTTGCCCGATAGAACAAAGCCGATCAGAAGTCCGGGCCGCGACCATCCGAATCGCTTCATATAGATTCCCAGGCTTCCACATAGAAGAAGTGCGATTAAATCCGCCCAGTCCCGGGTGATTTGAAAGGCGGCAAAAAATATAAGCACCAGCACCAGAGGAGCCAAAATGGTGTTTTTAACAGTTGTGACCTTGGCCAGCTGATTTGAGAATAACAAACAGGTTCCCGCACCCATAATGTTGGCTACCGCCACTGACCAGAACATGATGAAAACAAGATCAAGATCTTCATTGACCATGTTGAGACCCGGTTCGATGCCGATCAGGATGAAACCGCCAAGCAGGATGGCCATGGCGCCGGAACCCGGTATTCCAAAGAGGATCGTGGGGATCAAGGCGCCGCCCTCTTTTGCGTTATTGGCCGATTCTGGCGCTATGACACCCCTTATGTCACCCTTGCCGAACTTGCTTTTGTCTTTTGAGGTTTGGATGACGTGTCCATAGGCGATCCAGTCAATAACGGTATTGCCTAATCCCGGCAAAGCACCGCACAATGAACCGATGGCGGCGCAGCGGAGTACCAGGAACCAGTTGCGGATAACATCCTTAAAACCCTGGAGCCATCCGGCTCCCAGTGTTCCAGAGCCGGAAATCATAATTTGTCTGCGAAGAAGATCCAATATTTCGGGCATGGCAAACATACCCAGGCCCAGAATGACCAAAGATAATGGTTCGATCAAATATACGGTTCCAAAAGTAACCCGCTCAATACCTGTCACAGGGGCTGAACCAAGAGCTCCGATGAGGAGCCCAAGCCCGCAAGAGGCAAATCCTTTCCAGGGATTCGGTCCTGTGAGCATGCCTACCATGGTCAAAGCGAACACGATCAGCATCATCTGCTCGCCGAAGCCTATGGCCAGGATGATTTGCAAAGCTCCGAATATGGCAACGCTAAGCACCAAGGCACCAAACACTCCGCCGAACATTGAGGAAGCAAAGGCTGCCCCAAGGGCGCGGGCAGCCTGCCCTTTTTTTGATAAAGGAAATCCATCCAAAACTGTCGCCTGAGAACCACTTGTCCCCGGCACCCCGATTAATACAGAAGGAAAAGTATCTGAGGTGACAGTCACAGACTGCAAACCTATCATCATGGCCAGGGCTTTTGCCGGATCCATACCAAAGATAAAAGGCAAGAGAATCGCTGTACCAGTTGATCCGCCGAGCCCCGGCAAAATACCAACTGCAAGACCCAGAAAAACTCCGAATCCCAAGTAGAGCAAATGTCCGGGACTAAGCAGCGTGGTTAAGGCTATCAGCATTGTATCTATCATGCTCGCCTCTATCTTCCGGTATTACTTTCTATGGTCATAAAGTCTTGGCCTTGCGCCGACGGGAGGGGCAAAATACCTTCTGATTGCCTCCCGCCAGCGGTGGAATTCTTTGTATTGCGTAAAGGACCTGTTCGTTGGGCTATATGTCCACATCAAAACGCTGCTTAATCCATTTTTTCAACCAAGCTTTAGTCTCGGGCTTCATATCGGTTGCCAGCCTCATGATTTTTTTGGCATCCTTTCCATAATACTGAGGATAAACGCCAACAAATGAAGCGGCCTTTTTCCTGAATTCGGGATCGGCGATAACCTTTTTAACAGCTTCGACATAGACATCAATGATTTCCTGTGGCGTGTTTTGGGGCAGGACGATAGACTTCGCAGCCGTGACGTTCATGTGCACAAAATTGTAGAAGGCTTCCGCCTTGGGGCCGCTGAGTTCCTTATCGTACAAATTCTTGTACAGTTCCGACATGGTTCGCATGTCAGGATAGTTGGGGTCACGTATAATCTTTCCGTCCGGACCACCGTATCCCATGGTGCATAGCGGTACCAATTGGCCCTTATCCACGAAGGGCTTGGTGCTTTTCACGTAGGTATTGATGGTGTCACCACCCAGGTTGAGTTCCCCTCGGATGACGGCCTGTCTTTTTTCGCCAGTGCTTAGCCCAAAAACAACCGTTAATTTTTCCATGCCCAGTAGTTCGAAGCCGATAATATTGCCCAATTGAACAGAGGTGGGATTGTTGGCCCCATATTTTAGCGGGGTTTTTTGGAGCGTCTTAATGTCTTGCAGCTGATCCTTTCCCTTCACCCCCGTGGTCGCTGCGGCGTAGTACATGGTGCCGATTGGCGACAGGATGATGGGATTCCAGGCAAGCATGTCGAATTTGATTTTGGGGCCACCGATAACATAGTTGGTATACGTAGAACTGGATACTGCAAATATGGTTAAACCATCTGGCTTGGTGCGGTTGTGGAACTTGTTGGCAGCTTTCACTGAACCGCCGCCAGGCTCGTTACGCACCAAAATGGTTGGATTGCCGGGAAGATATTTCTCAAAGAAGGGTGCAAACAAGCGGGCGTAAGTATCAGTGCCCCCCCCTTCTTTAAAAGGAACAACGATATTTACTTTTTTGCCCGAAAGATCAAACCCGGCTCCATAAGATAGCGGGGAGATGAGACATGCCAGCAGACAAATAGTCAAGATTCCACTGTACTTCACTCTTTTCATTGCATCCTCCTTAAGGTTATGGTTTTGAGAAACTTAAGTCTCCAAATTTGATTCAAATCGCAATTCGCAAAACTTCATGAACGGATTATGGCTATTATCAGCAACAACAATGCCAAATCGTGTTGAGTGATGATAAAAGCTGATAATACATTATTTTTATTGGTAATTAAATAAATACGCTGGTTTTTTTAAGCATGGCCGCGATCAAACAAAGTTTCAATATTGAAACATATGATGCTTTATTGAAACAATTATCGAAACTTGTGAAACGCCTAACGTCTTCAAGAGCCATCATGCCCATGAGGGAAATATTCGGTTTGCTGGAAATAATATTCTGGAATTATTATAATTTTGGAGAAATTACTTGTGGCCTTGTTCTGAGATTCAGCACAGGATACAAAGAACGCTTACGACTGAGAGAGCGATTTAAGTTTACGCCATAGGGTTGTGCGGCTGATTCCCAAACGTTGAGCGGTTCTTTTCTTATTGAAATCCTCCTCCTCCAATATAGCAAGTATCAAGTCTGCCTCGCTATCACGCGCTTTATCTTTTAATACGCTGCCACGCTTGGACACCTCTGATCCTTGTTTCCCTTCGGCTGTGGAGAATTGCTCCATCTCATCAAGCAGTTCGTTGAAAATTTTTTGTGTAAACTTTCCTTCAGAAAGAATCAATAACCTCTCAATGAAATTTGCAAGTTGCCTGACATTCCCCGGCCAATGTAATCTTGACAATTGATCCAAACCGGCCTTGGGCAATTTCACCGGGGCCAGGCGATTTTCGCGAGCCTTGCGATCAATCATCTTCACAGCCAACAAGGGCAGGTCCTCGATGCGGTCTTGCAGTGGCGGAATCTGCAGATTCAATATGTTCAGGCGATAGAACAAATCTTCTCGAAAAGCGCCTTTTACCACCTCTTGAGCCAGGTTTTTGTTGGTGGAAGAGATAATCCTGACGTCAACGGGGATCAAGCGGTTCCCGCCAATGCGCATGACTTCTCTTTCCTGAAGTACTCTAAGTAGCCGGGATTGCACACTTTGGGGAGCATTCCCCACTTCATCCAGGAAAATGGTGCCGTGGTGGGCAAGTTCAAACAGCCCGGCCTTTCCGCCCTGCAGCGATCCGGTAAAAGCACCTCCCTCATAGCCGAAAAGTTCACTCTCCAAGAGTGTCTCGGGAATGGCCCCGCAGTTGATGGAAACAAATGGCCCTCCCCGTCGTCTACTGAGGTTGTGTATGCTTTGGGCTAAAATTTCCTTGCCGGTTCCAGTGTCGCCTGTAATTAGAACGGTGGTGTCGTGTAAAGCAAATTTCTTAGCTTTGTCTATTAGTTGCATAGAAGTGGGGGTCCGGCCAAAAAAATCCCCAATATTGTATTTTGCCACCAAGCGCCTGGTTAGAGAACGTCGCAACTCATTTTCGGCCACTTGTATATTTGAAACATTCTGAATGGTGATTACACCACCGAGAACCATCTTGCCCTTCATAACAGGCACATGGTCCACCAAGTATTGCTCTCCACCGATATTCTCGAGCTGATGCCGTATGCTGCTTCCCGACTGCATCACCTTAAGGATGGCAGGTTCTCTGAAGAAGCGGCCAATGCTCATGTCGCCCGAACCTCCGTCAGGGATGCCCAGTATTGATTTTGCCACTCGATTAAGGGTTGTGATGTTCCCTTCCCGGTCTACGGCAATAATACCTTCGGCTATGGTATCAATAACAGTTCTGTAACGCTGAATCAGCTCCACCTCCCTTCGGCGGGATCTAGCCACGGAACAAGCATCTTGTAAGGTCTCGGCTAAAGCGGTCGGACTGACCGGTATTTCCAGTGATTTGAGGTTGTGCTTTTTAGCCACAGCAGCAGTAATTTTTCCGCCCATGACAACCTGGCAGCCACGGCTTATCCCATATAAAATGCAATTTTCAATATTTTCAAAATCTTCTTTATTGCGATTGACATAGATGATTTTCACATTGAATATCAATTCTAGTTGTTTAATTCCATCGATGTGATCATGATAGGTCAACACGAGAATCCTACGTCCTAATTCGGAAGCTCGTTGTATGTATTGAAATAGCTGGAAAGATGTTAGCGGTACTGAAAGTACTGGGATACTTAAATTTTGCCGAAGTTCACGAGCTGTGCCATGTCGGCTCACAATGACTTCCACCCCCTCGGCTTCCATCAGTTGACCAATGGGCACAGCTTCAAACCGGTTGGCGTTCTCTGTAGTCAGATTCACTCCCAGCCCCAACTTGCGCGCAATATTTTTAGCCGTTTTAATGAAAAAACCGCTGGGGCTAATCACTCCGATTTTTATCTTTTCGCCATTCATGACAGCTCAAATCCGTAACGGAAAAGGGAAAGGACTCTGAGTTTTGTATCATTATTCAACGTTCGATGTTCGACGTTTAATCTGTTCATTTTTGCGAATAGTTGTGGTTCGATACAAGCACCACCGATAACCTGAAAAGCGGCCAGTCTATTCATCTGGAAATCGTGCCACTGTGGTGAAGTTTTATACATGGGTTACGATCGCACTATCTCCAAAGCATCAACCAGACTCTTTTCAATGCGCTCACACATGTCATCGATATCCGACTTTTCGGCAATCAGGGGTGGTGCGACGGCAAACCAGGACGGATCTACCCGCAAAATCAGCCCGTTTTTTAA
>CAJIBC010000649.1_pt1 | contig 9972 bp, 8 predicted proteins | sample 9199231 | NCBI WGS metagenome assembly CAJIBC01 (sample SAMEA7708282, study PRJEB35096) | sediment metagenome | biome: marine neritic benthic zone biome [ENVO:01000025]; feature: sediment [ENVO:00002007]; material: shallow marine sediment [ENVO:03000034] sea grass bed [ENVO_01000059] ...
CGTTGAAATCGTACATCATGAAAATGTGCTCCTTTTAATAGTGATGAATTATAATAGTGATGAATTCGTCAAAAGTCGGAATTCAGCTCAGACCGATATTTCGGATAAGGCCGGAATCCAGTAATATCAAACGGTTCTGGATACCGGCCGTTACCGGGATGACGCGCTTTGGGACTTTTTACGGTGCTAACATTAGCAATGCCATTACCTGCTTTTCAGCTTACACGCTTTATCCCATTCGGGGCAAGCTTCTTCCATGGCGGTGGTGTAATGCACCATGCATTCGCCGCAATCCATCTCTATATTGGGTAGATCACCATACCGCTCCTTAAGCTCTTGGGCACTTAAATGGGTTGCAAAACTGCAACCGCATTGGGGGCATGCAGTTGTCACCTGATAGCGTTTCTTTGCCATGTTCATCCTCCCTTTTTCGATTCCTTAGAGCATCCCATTTGGGGGCCTAAAAGTTCATTGATTTGACCATCCGGCAGGATTTTCTCGTCCAGTGCCACCTGTCTTACCGTCGTGCCTTCGGCATAGGCTTTTTTGGCCAATTCGGCGGCACGGTCATAGCCAATATGGGGTACCAATGCGGTAACCAACGCCAGACTCTTTTCGATATAAGAAGCGCATTGGGCCTGGTCGGCTGCCAGATCTTTAATGCATTTATCGGCAAACATGCTTGCCGCTCCGGCCAGCAAACCGATGGACTCCAGCACATTGTGAGACAATAGCGGCAAGGTCACGTTCAACTCAAAATTACCCGACTGCCCGGCCAACATGATGGCGGTATCATTTCCCATCACCTGGTAGGCCACCTGGATCACCGCTTCGGGAATGACGGGATTAACCTTACCGGGCATGATGCTCGAACCCGGTTGCAAGGCCGGTAATTTTAATTCGCCGATGCCGCAACGCGGCCCCGATCCAAGCAACCGAATATCATTGGCTATTTTAACGAGACTGACCGCGATGGTTTTTAATGCGCCACTGGTTTCCACGATGGCGTCCTGGGCTGCCTGGGCTTCATAGTGGTTGGCCGCCTCGGTGAACTCGATGCCGCTGTGCTGGCTCAAGCCTGAAATGACGCGGCCGGCAAACAAGTGGTGAGTATTCAACCCGCTCCCTACCGCCGTTCCGCCCAGAGCCAGCTCCGCCAACCGGGGCATAGCGGCCTCAATTCTTTCCAGCCCCAGCTCAATTTGACGAGCAAAACCGGAAAATGTGTTGCCCAACGACATGGGAACAGCGTCCTGCAAATGGGTTCGGCCAATTTTCCGAACCGGGTCAAAGGCGGACGCTTTTTCATTGAGTTGCCCATGCAAGTGTCTCAACGCCGGTTGCACCTCCTTGGCAATGCCCATGGCTGCCGCCACATGCAGAGCGGTGGGCATCACATCATTGCTCGATTGCCCCAAGTTGACGTGGTCATTGGGATGAACCGGTGAACGCCCTCCCTTTTCGCCGGTTAGAATCTCGTTGGCCCGGGAAGCCAAAACCTCATTCATGTTCATGTTGGTGGATGTGCCGGATCCCGTTTGAAACAGATCCACAACGAATTGGTCATTCCAACGGCCGGCTGCGACCTCCTGTGCGGCCGTACCAATGGCTTCGGCCAACTTGCCATCCAGGATGGACAGCTCCGCATTGGTGCTGGCGGCGTAATATTTGATCAATGCCAATGAACGTATCAAGGAAGCCGGCGGTTTTATGCCGCTGTTAAAAAAATTATCTGCGGCACGCTGGGTTTGGGAACCATAGTGGGCCTCTTTGGGCACATTCACTGTGCCCATGCTATCGTGTTCCGTGCGGAAAAGGGCGCTTTTCTCTGACGAGTTCATTACATGCTCCCATATTGACAGGCATTGCCGCTTATGCCGGATATCGCTCCGCGGTATCGCGCAATTGATTTATTTCGATGCTCAGACTCACACACTGTTTGCCCATCAGGCAAAGCTCGGCATCCCCATTCTCTAAAAAAGTTTTCACCGAGTGATGGTCTTTATCAAGACCCACCACCCAGCGGTTCTGTTCCTCGTCATATTCGACATCGACATCAATGCCGCACTCACCGATATCAGGGTATATTTCGATTATTTTCGCACATAATTGAGCCTTATCAATCATGGTGACCTCCTATGCAATTAGTGGTAACATTTTTTTATGAAACACTATAATCACTGTTCTATAATTTTAAACCTGGGTTGAATACCTGATCAGATCTACATATTTTATTACGGCCCATCATCCCAGAGATTTCGCACACGTGTGCAGTATCCCCATGGGCCGGAAAAACGAACCGATAATCCCTTTGACAACAGAGCCTTATAAATCTATAGTGGCTATTGTGTCTACTTATGAGAACACCCGATGCATACGCTCTACTAAATAATAAACAAAAATAGCCAATTTAATATCCATAGCCGGAAGCGAAACCGGAATAATAGAACCGACGCTCTATGAATTTGACCCTAACACACCTGCGAAAAGGGCTGCGCAACATCCACAGCCGTCTCCGACGCGGAAAGATTACACGCGATGATCTGTTTATCGGCGAGGTATTGAAGCGAAGCGGCCTCATCACCGAACTTCAATTAAAGACCGCTTTGGATTATCAGCGCCAGACCCTGCTCAAGGAAGGACGCGCCGTAAGGCTGGGACGCATCATGGTCGATCTCGGATATGCTCCTGAAATGGACATCATTCGTGCCATCAATGCGGAATACCAGATTGAGATTACGTCGCTCTCGGATGATATTCGCTACCTGCTTTCCCGAAAATACGGCACCCAATTCCAACGCCTCCCCCACGTCCGAATACCCATGTGGATGCAGATGGCCGTGGCCACCACCTTTGTATCCGTGATCACCGTTATTATCTTAAGCCTGGCTGTGCTCGACAAGCAGAAAGAACGTCTATACGACCAAACCGTACGTATGGGTGCGGTCAGTTTAAGCTATTTTGCCAACAATGCCAAATTTCCTCTGCTGGAAGAGGATATCCTGCGCCTTAACACCCTGATAAAGGAGGCTGCCAGGGTCAAAGGGCTGCGGTATGCCTTGATCACCGACACCAAGGATAAGATCAAAGCCCACACCGACGTCAATCTCATCGGATTGCCTTTCAAGCATTTCGTTAATAATCCCAAGCTGATCCATGAAGATGAGGTGGTTTATTACTCCTATCGGCGAACGGGCGGGGAACAAATACTCAATCTCTTCCGGTCGATCAACCTGAAGGAGAAAAAACTGGGCCAGGTGCATGTCGGCATTTCGCTCGATTTTATCGAACAACTGGTGGTTGACGAACGCCTCTCCGTAATATTGGTCACGTTGGCGGTGATATTGATCGGCCTGATGGTCTCGATATTGTATGGATTTCGATTCTCCCGGCCCATATCGGAAATTGTTAAAGCCACGGATGAAATCGGAAGAGGCAATTATCAGTACCGGGTCCCCTTGAAACGCAATGATGAATTGGGCAATCTGGGGATTGCTTTTAACAGAATGGGCCAGGAGCTATGGAAGAACGCGTTGACTGAAAAATCTTTCGGCAAATATGTGGGCACCGAGGTGCTCGATTTAATCTTGGCCAACCCGGAAACCGACTGGCTCAAGGGAACCCGCAACCAGGCCACCATCATATTTGGCGATATTCGCGGCTTTACCTCCTATGCCACGGAAAAATCACCGGAGGAGGTTGTGGAAGCGCTCAATGCCTATCTGGAAATTGCCACATCCCATATCATCCAATTTGGCGGCTACATCGACAAGTTCATCGGTGATGCGGTCATGGGCGTTTTTGGGGTTCCAGTTTTTAGAAAGGATCACGTGGAACGTGCCGTTCGGGCAGCCATCAAAGTCCAAGAAGAGTTGCACAAAGCCAGTCGCCATGGTAACGAGTTATTGGCTTCAGTGGGCATCAGCATCCACACTGGCGTGGTGGTCGCCGGAAACGTGGGATCCCAGTCAAAGATGGAGTACACCGTCATCGGAGATAGTGTCAACGTGGCTGCACGCCTGAATGCTCTGGCAAGCGCCGGAGAAGTGGTTGTCAGTCAACAAGTCAAAGAGATCCTGGATCAACTGATGACCACCCAGGCCCTTGGCCCTCAGAACATAAAAGGCAAATCCGAGCCGGTGGAGGCCTTTAAGGTTTTGAGCATGCAACACAAATCCCCGGTGATCAAATAATATGCTTCGTATTAGCACTCTGATTCTGCTGTGGACAGTGATGGTGGCGGGTTGCAGCGGCCATTTTCTGCCGCGGCCCCCTGTGCCGCTCAAGATCGAAACCCAACGATTCGTCATGGTCACTGCCGGCCCACAAGATACCCTCGCCTCCTTGGCCCGCACCTATCTCAACAATGAAGAAAAGGCGTGGCAAATTGCAGCCTACAACAACATCAACACATTGACGCCGGGCCAGCAAGTGGTGATTCCGCGTGTACCTTTAAAATATGGCGGTATTGAGCAAAACGGTTTTCAAACCGTCCCGGTGCTGCTCTACCCGGAAATAACACCCCAACCCTCCACATCAAAGGCGACTTATGCCAAGGATTTTGATCGCCAGTTGCAATACCTGGATGACAAAGGGTTTGTCACCGCATCCCTTGACGAGTTTAGTGATTTTCTATCCCTCACAGATCAATTGCCCCCCAAAACAGTGATCATTTCGTTTGATACTACCCGCCCCTGGGTCTATGGGATAGCCTTTCCCATGCTCAAGCTTCGTGGGATGAAAGCCGCTATATTCATCCGATTGAATGAAGTGGGGTCAAAAGGCCGACTCTCCTGGGCGCAGTTGGCTGAAATGGCAGCCGGCGGATTTGATATTGGTCTATTGGGCGAAACCATCTTGCCTCCTGCCAACCAAGATCTGAAGCAGTATTTCGACCTATTTGAAAAAAAATTCGCCGCACCCCAAAAGGCTTTTATGACCCATTTAAAACAGCCCTGCCGCTATTTTGCCTACGCGGGTGGGGTGGGTGATGATCTTACCATTGCCATGTTAAAAAAACATGGCTATCGAATGGCATTTACCCGGAAACGGGGCAGCAGCCCTTTCTTTACGGATAACTATAAAATTAAGCGCTCCCTGATTTTCGGCCATTTTGACATGACTCAATTCCGTCGAAACCTGATAACCTTCAGATCTGCGGAGCTGAGATGAAATCGGTCAGCATATGCGTTGCAGGCCTTGTTTTGACAGCTGTTCTCTATGGTTGCGCCGCCACATGGCAGGGCACCCAGGGAATCGTCGCATCACAAGCGGATATGTATCGAGAACAGGCTCGAAATTTTGAAGACCAGGGCGAATTGCAGCTGGCGCTGTTTACCTGGCACATCGTCGCCGAACTCGAAAAAGACAATACGGTCGCAATAGAATCCATACAAAGGATAGAACAGACTGCTGCAAAGGCCGCCAATGACCATTTCCAACGGGGCTCTAAATTTTACCAGGCCGGTGATTACAAAAAAGCGCTCAGAGAATTTCTTATCGCCCTTCGAACCAAACCCGATCACCGACAAGCACGCCACTACCTCAAAACCCGTCTCCAAAACCCCCAACACACCACATATCAAGTCCAACCGGGGGATTCATTTACCCGCATTGCCGCCAAGATTTTTAAAGACCCCGGCAAAGCCTATATCATCGCTTACTTTAATGGCTTGGATCCTAAAAAACCGTTGTTGATCGGCCAAACGCTCTGGTTGCCCGCCATAGATCCAAACTATCTTAAGCCCCGGTCAAATGTCAGTATCCTGCTGGAGAAAGCCCAAAGCGCTTACGCTGAAAAACGCTACGACGAGACGGTCTCTTTAACCCGCAAGATCCATGATGAAGTCCCGGACCATCCCAAAGCGCGCCTATTGGCCGATTCCGCGCACTTCGATATGGGGATGGATATGTTGAAACAAAAAGCGTATATGGCTGCTGTGGAGCAGTTCAAAAAGGTCAGCCCCAATTTCAAAGGGCGCAACCAGGCCATTGCCAAGGCACGCAACCATATCAAACAATTGGTCACAGAAAAAAAACTTAGCCAGGCCCAACTGCACCTGCGCAACAATGACTGGCAGCGCGTTATCAATGTTGCTGAAGAAATTCTGGAGCATGACCCCAACAACGCCCAGGCCAAAATGCTGTTCAGCAATGCCAGCTATAATTTGGGAAAATTCATGCTGGATCGAGGTGACGTTTCCCAAGCAGTGAAATTACTGGATCGCATCGATCCATCTTACGAAGACACCGGGCAAATGCTATCCCTGGCCCGTGCAAGGATGAAGTCTCAAGCGGAGACCCACTACCGCAATGGTGTAAAACATTTTATCAACGAAGACCTTGAGTTGGCCATTAAGGATTGGAAGCGTGCTTTGGAACTCAACCCGGAGCATCCCAAAGCCCGACAGGATATCGAAAATGCCGAACACTTGCTGGACAAGCTCAAGGCATTCGAATAGGAGATACCATTGAGATTCAATTTCAAGCCGCTCTTCAAACCCAAAAGCATGGCGGTGGTCGGGGTATCCCTATCCAATGACCGTCACCCGGCCAATGTGATTTTTCATAAACTGCTGCTGCGGTACCCGGTGGATGTGTTTGCGGTCAATCCCAAAGGTGGCAACCTCCAGCGCGAAAAGATCTTCAAACGCCTGTCGGAGATACCCCAAAAGATAGACCATGTGGTCATCGCAGTTCGGGCCGAACATGTCCCGGCCGTCATGAAGGATTGCATCTCATCGGGGGTCGGCAGCGCCACCATCATCTCGGGAGGATTTGCTGAAAGTGGTCGTGAAGATTTGCAGGCCCTTGTCACTCAAATGGCTGCTGAGGGCGGTCTGCCATTTATCGGCCCCAACTGCCTGGGAATTTACGCCCCCGGGCAGTTCGACACCTTCTTTTTACCGGGTGAACGGCTGGTAAGGCCTTCTGCCGGAAACGTCGCCATTATCAGCCAAAGCGGCGGCGTCCTTGTGGACCAATTGGTAAAATTTTCAGGACAGGGACTCGGTGTCTCCTTGGCAGTCAGCATCGGCAACAAAGCATTGATTCGAGAGACCGAGTTGCTCAACTATTTGGCCAAAGACCCCCAAACCCAAGTGATTTCCTTTTACATCGAAGGCTTTGCCCCCAACGAGGGGCGCGATTTCGCAATGGCCGCCGCCAAGTGTCCCAAACCGGTTATTGTGCTCAAAGCCGGTAAAAGTGCTTCCGGCAGTCGGGCCGTGGCCAGCCATACCGCTTCTTTGGCCGGTGACTATGCCGTCTTTTCTCAAGTGATGGCCCAACACGGCATTGCCGAGGCCAAAAACGAATATGAACTGATCTCCTTTTGCGAGGCGCTGAGCTGCTACCAACACACCATCTCGGGAAAGGTGGGCATTGTAACCGTTAGCGGCGGCCATGGTGCATTGGCGGTGGATACCTGTCTACAACATGGCCTGACCGTACCTCCCTTGCCCCCGAAGGCCAGTGCCGGGTTGAAAAAGAGATTGGGCAACAGTATACAGACCATCGCATCCTTGGACAACCCCATCGACCTTACCGGTAGCGCCTTGGATGACGACTTTATCGCTTCGGTGGATGCGCTCAGCACGGCCAAAGATATCGATTGTGTATTGGTCCTTCTGCTGCCTTACTCTCCGGGGATATCTTCTGATCTGGGGGCGCGCCTGGGCCATGTATATCGTAAAAGGGGCAAACCCTTGGTGGCGTATGTCCCCCATGTGGAAAAATATCGCATGCTTATCGAAGGCTTTGAACTCAATCAGATCCCGGTTTCAGACGCCATCGAGGGAGCTGTGCTGATGGTGGAGGCATTGAGAAGATGGCAGCCGTGCTGAAAAAAGAGATTCAAACGATCCTAGAGCGCTCAAGACCCTATGGTTGGGTTTTGGAACCGGATGCTAAACGCATATTTAAGATATCGGGCATCCCGGTTCCCAACTTCCATAGGGTACAAACCGCCGACGAAGCCATTGCAGCGGCGACAACCATCGGCTACCCCGTGGTGGCCAAACTGGTATCGCCTGGGGTGATCCATAAGTCAGAAGCCAATGGCGTGGCCGTGGGTATTCGATCGGATAAAGAGATCCAAGCCACCTTCAAACGTTTCGCCAAACACAAGGCATTTGCCGGCATGCTGGTCGAGGAACAGGGCGCAGGTTTGGAACTCATCGTAGGCGGCAAGATCGACGCCCAATTCGGTCCGGTGGTGCTCCTGGGAATTGGCGGAACGAGCGTTGAGATCTATAAAGACACGGCCCTGCGCATGGCGCCTATCAACGCCAACGATGTAACATCCATGATCAACTGCCTCACAGCCGGCCAACTGCTGCGTGGCTTTCGCGGAGAAGCCGCTATTGACATCGATGCACTAATCGGGTTAATGACTGCTTTTTCGGGATTGCTCATGAAGCTGGCCGATCAGATTACCTCCATCGACCTGAATCCGGTATTCTGCTCACCCAAGGGATGCCTTGTGGCAGATGCCAGAATCATGCTCCCCAAATAACCTAATTGATGTTGAATATTGATTATGCATCGAAATGGCTAATCTTGCACGGTCTGGCAGCCGATAGTAACCTGCGAAGCAAATAACGGCTTCCTTTGTTGTCATTACACAAAGGGGCCCCATGCACCCAATGATGAATAAAACAAAAACATACGGTCTGATGGGATTGATCCTCCTGATCGGGCTCTGGACCTCAGGTTGTGACAAACCTCTGATTTCAAACGACCTGGATATCATCAAATCCCGCGGCGAGCTCATCGTCATTACCCGCAACAGCACCACCTGCTACTATGAAGGCCCCCAAGGCCCCACCGGATTTGAATATGACTTGGTCAAGGCATTTGCCGGCCAATTGGGTGTGGAAATACGTCCATTGGTGATTGAGGATGAAGCAGACATGATTGAGGCTTTGCGCAATGGTAAGGCCGATATCATCGCCGCCGGCATTCCCTTTGGCCGACAGTCCGCCCGACTACTGAGTTTGGGACCAGGCTACTGGGATGTCGAACAAGTGGTGGTCGGCCGTCGAGGCGGATTCACACCGAAAGATATCAGTGATCTGGCCGGTTCCGCGATTTGGATGACAGGCAGCAGCGACCGCGCGGAAACCCTCAATGCCATCAAAGCCGATTATATGGAGGTTCCCTGGAAAACACTTTCGGATTACAGCTCGGAGGAGTTGCTGCAGATGGTGTGGAATCAATCCCTGCCCTTAACGATGGTTGAATCCCACACCCTGGCCATGAACCGCCGGTATTATCCTGAGTTGGTGGTCCACTTCACCTTGGGTGACCCAAAAAAATTAGCTTGGGGCATGCACCCCCATAGTCGACAACTTCAGCGGGAGGTGACCCAATGGTTTGCCAAAACGAAAACGCAAGATTTTATTATTGGGTTAACTGATTATTATTTCAGCCACTTGGAAGAGTTTGATTATGTGGATTTGGTGCGTTTTCGCCGGCGAATTCAGAACAGATTGCCCAAGTATCAGTCTATCTTTGAAGAAGCCTCCGCAAAATATGGGCTCGACTGGCAGTTAATTGCCGCCCAAGCCTATCAGGAGTCTCATTGGAATCCTCGTGCAAAAAGTTTTACCGGGGTTCGGGGAATCATGATGCTCACACTCGATACTGCGAAATCCCTGGGGCTTAAAAATCGACTGGAAGCGCGGGACTCGATCTTTGCGGGAACCCGCTACATGGCAAGACTTCACCGCATGGTGGGTGAAGAGGTGCCGGAACCTGACCGCACCCTTATGGCACTGGCGGCTTATAACATCGGATTTGGCCATCTGCAAGACGCTCGTAAACTAGCGAAAATAATTGGAAAACCAACTAATTCATGGCACGGGGTAAGATCAGTTTTCCCGTTGCTTCAAAAGAAAAAATATTACCGTACCCTTCAACATGGCTACGCCAGAGGAAATGAAGCCGTACAATATGTGGACCGCATTCGAA
>CAJIBC010000146.1_pt1 | contig 9891 bp, 8 predicted proteins | sample 9199231 | NCBI WGS metagenome assembly CAJIBC01 (sample SAMEA7708282, study PRJEB35096) | sediment metagenome | biome: marine neritic benthic zone biome [ENVO:01000025]; feature: sediment [ENVO:00002007]; material: shallow marine sediment [ENVO:03000034] sea grass bed [ENVO_01000059] ...
ACGGATCTACCGGTTGTGGTCTTGACCGAAATTGACGATGATGAACTGCCCACCAAGGCGCTTGGTGCCGGTGCAGCCGGTTTTTTAAGCAAGGATCCCGGGCGAAAATATCTAAAAGCCCTGTCCGCCACATTGAACCATGCGATTAAAGTAAAAAGAATTGAAACGGAACTGGATGTTTATCACGATCGATTGATTAAAATCGTAAAAAACCGAACCCACCAACTCCATGGAAAAAACAACCAGCTGAACCTGGAGATCCAGGAACGCATGCGGACTGAGGAAAAACTGAAGCGCACCACCGAACAACTGTCCGTGATGCTGGACTCTTTGCCCATAGTACCATTTTCCTGCAAAGCCGAAAACAACTTCACCATAACCTATGTGAGCAGTATGATTAATGAAATCACAGGTTATACGCCGGAGCAATTTATCACCGGCTCGAGATTCTGGATTCGGCATATACATCCGCGTGATCGCAAACAGGTTTTGGCGAAATTGGAGGTTCAACCGCAGCCCAACCGGGTCAATATTGAATACCGATTCCGGATTGCCGACGGGTCGTTCAAATGGTTCAGCGATACACGACGCATTGTAATGCTACCTGACGGATCCGTCAGCCACTTTGACGGTACCTGGCAGGATATCACCGAGGAAAAAGAGCTTCGTCATGAATCCGAATACCGGCGCCAACAGTTGATTCAGGCGGACAAACTCGCCTCGCTGGGAGAGGTTGTGGCGGGCGTTGCACATGAAATCAACAATCCCAACAGTTTTATCACCTATAATGTACCGTTGCTCAAAGAGACATGGGAAATATTTGAACCGATCATAGCCGATTACGCAGCCACTCATCCGGAGTGGGAAAAAGATGACATCGGCATTGAAGAGTTTTGCAAGGACATGAAAGAGAGCATCCAGGCCATCAAGACCGGATCAGAACGCATCAATATGGTGGTGGCCAATTTGAAGGATTTTGCCCGCATCGACGAAAACAATCAATCCGCGCCGGTGCAGGTCAATGAAGTGATAGAGAAAACATTGTGGATCGTCGGCGCGCAACTGAGAAAATCCATCGCCAAGATAGATCTCAACCTGGCCGACAATCTACCCGAAATCCAGGGGCACTTCCAGAAACTGGAGCAAGTGGTGGCCAATCTGGTGGTCAATGCGGCCAACGCCATCCACAAAAGGGAGCAGGGCAAACTTACCATTACGACGCGCTATGTCCGCCGGATCAAATCCATTCTGATCGAGATTGAAGACAATGGCATCGGTATGGCGCCCAAAATGATCGACCGGATTTTCGATCCGTTTTTCACAACCCGGCGAGATGCCGGCGGTACCGGTCTTGGGCTGTCCGTCTCATACGGGTTGGTCCAGGAACACAAGGGCATGATCGGGGTGCAGTCCAGGAGTGGTATTGGAAGCCGTTTTACGGTCTTTCTTCCCATCGACCGGGATGTGCAGTTGAACCTACAGCCCGCGATCCTCTGTGTGGATGATGAAGAGATGGTGTTAAGCTCCCTGAGATTTTATTTTGACGAGCTCCAGGACATCTCTTTGCAAGTGTCCCGAACGCCGGAAGCCGTGATGACCTACCTGGAAAATCATCCCGAAGTCGATATCGTGGTGTCCGATATCGCCATGCCCGGAATAAACGGGTGGGAATTGCTTAAAAAAATAAAAAACCGGTTCCCCCTGCTTCCCGTCATCCTCTATTCTGGGAATCCCAGCGCGATAGAGGACAAACCTGCGGGCACGCCCGATCCCGACCATTTCCTGGCAAAACCGTTTGAAATGATAGAGTTGATGAGAATCATCAACACAATTGACAGGTTAAGAATATGAAAATCCTCGTGGTGGACGATGAACAGGTCGCTCTCTCCTCGGTAAAGCGGCTTCTGAAGAGGCGGGGGTACAAGCGTGTGGAAATTTGTGCCTCAGGCCGGGATGCCATAGAGAAGATCAAGAACGATGATTTCGATATCGTGCTGCTCGACCTTTTAATGCCGGAGGTCGACGGATTGCATGTGCTGGAATCGACAAAGGCATTTACTCCCCGTTCCGAGTTTATCATATTAACAGCCGTGGATGATCTGGACATTGCGGTAAAAGCAATTCGCATGGGGGCTTATGATTATCTATTAAAACCGGTGCTGCCCAACCGACTGATCCTGACCATTGAACGGGCCTTTGAACACAAGGGACTGCTCGCGGGATTGGCCGGCGTCCGCAAGGGTATGGCTAAATTCAAAATACCGCCGGCTTTCACCGACATCATCACACAGAATCCATTGATGAAAGAGTTGATTTCCTATGCCGCGGTCATGGCGCGCAGCGGAAATCCAGTCTTGATTACCGGGGAATCCGGGACCGGCAAGGAACTGGTGGCCCGCGCCCTGCACCGGGCAGGGCCGTCCCCTTCCGGGCCATTTATTCCGGTCAATGTCTCATCCATTTCCGAAACGCTGTTCGAACGAGAGTTTTTTGGACATGTCAAGGGTGCGTTCACAGGCGCGGACAGCGACAAGGCGGGCTTCTTCGAACAGGCCGCCGGCGGCACACTGTTTATGGATGAAATCGGAGAGTTGTCGCCGGCTCTTCAGGCCAAACTGCTGCGGGTTATCGAGGACAAGTCGATCATTCGGGTGGGCGAAAACGTCCCGACGCCGATAAAGGTTCGCATTGTCTCGGCCACGAACCGGGATCTGGATACGGCCTGCCGGGAGGGCCGCTTCAGGCTGGACTTGTTGTACCGAATCAATTCAGCGCATATTCACCTGCCGCCGCTGGGAGAGAGGCTGGACGACATCCCCCTTTTGGCCACCCACTTTTTGACGACATCATCTGCCCGCCACCAAAAAGTCATGCAGGGATTCAGCCCCGAAGCCCTGGAGGTCCTGAACACAAGAGAATATTCCGGCAATGTCCGCGAACTGGCCCAGCTGGTGGAAAATGCGGTATTGCTGGCAGACTCCCCTTTGATTCTGCCAAGTCATCTGGGGGTTGAGGCATCCCGGGGATCCTCTTTCGCGCGAACCTTATGCAGCTTCAAAGAAAACAATGAAACCCATCTGGCCTATGTCTATTCACATACCAAAGGCAACACCGCCCAAACCGCCCGGATATTGGACATATCCATACGGCAGGTGCAGCGAAAACTGGCCGAACTGAGAAAGAATCCCCAATGGAGATCTATGTTAGAGGACGATCGGTGAACTATAGGATCGGGTCTATTATATGCCATCTTTTTTCCACTTCGGTAAAGTCTTTGGGGCGTCAGATCCGTCGCCTGATGGCGACATAATTGACGCCGCATCTTTAACATTGTTTTTTCAACAGGTTGAGACCTGCCTCTCCAATAACCAGCCTCCCGGAAATTAAAATGTCACGGTATATTTGTCGTTCCGGACCGGTCACGCGTCCCGACGGTCATCGATATAAGATAGTAAAATCATAGGTATCATATACCATCTTCCCCGTCATGCGGATGTTGGCATTATTTTTGCTTCATACTCTGGTACGGATTATGGATGACATTAAATCCGGTGATGAATCGTAACACCACAGGTTCTGACCGCTCGAAACCATAATCAGACAAGGAAGCAGAATAATGATGGAGGCAATCAAGCGAATTTTGGTGGTGGATGGTGAAAAAGAATTTGCCAACACGGTAACCCGCCATCTGAAACGAAAAAAATTTATTATGCAGTCGGCTCACAATGGAGAAGATGCCCGTGAAAAAATAGATAAAACCAACCGTCCCATTCCCCAATACGATCTGGTGATTACAGATGTTATCATGCCGAAAGTAAGCGGGATTGAGCTTGTGCAGTGGATAAAAGCACATCATTCTCAGATTTCAGTACTCGTCGTTTCCGGATTGGGTAATAGCAGCGTGGTAATGGAAACCATTCGACCGGAGATGGATGATTACTGCCAGAAACCGGTAACCCCCCACGAGATGATGCGGTTAGTCCACAATATCAATAAAAAACGCCAAGCGCACTATCTGTATCAGTGTTAACTCGGTCCGGTAACGGCCATATGGAGAAGCACATTGGAAGGAAATGTAAACAACATGAATTCAGAAATTAAAAAAATCTGGAAAGCTCTGGGCAATCTCGACAAGGCGGATATCCAGACGACGGCGCTATGCCACGCGATTATAACCCTGATGATCGACAAGGGCATTGTGACGCAGGAGCAGGCCGCCAAAGAAGTGGGAAAAAGTATTCCCAAAGTCATGGCGCTGCGCAAGGGCATTTCCGATACAATTTCAGACCATAGCTCATATTTAAACCCCTGGGTGGAAAACAAAACAGTGCAGTAAAAAGGAAAATACGAGTGGACTCCAAAGACATCGCGAAAAAGTATATTCATCACCGGAACCTGCTGGTTCGTGGCCAGTTGGAACTCGGGGTTATTATGAGTCTCATTAATACCGGCATGCTTTTTGGCTTATTTTTAAAAAGCATTCTCAACCTTCCAACCAATTATGTCATCTTCATCATTTTGGCATCTGTGATCTTGGTTGCCATCTCCCAGTATTTCTTTGGATGGTATTATGAGCAGAAAAAACTGTTCGATGAAGAAAATAACTGGATAACCGACAGGACACCGGTTTTTCAAAAACTAATGAATCAAAAGGCAAACAGGCAACAATAATATGGTTTCAGCAACACAGAAAATTTGGGAAGCGGTGGCAAATCTCGACCATGCCGATACGCACACAGCGGCCCTGTGCCACGCAATTATCAATATGATGGTCCAGCAAGGCATCGTAACCAGGGAAGAAGCCAACCGGCAGATCGAAGAAAGTATCCAGGAAGTCGTTTCGGTTCACAAACGAATCGTGAATGCCATGCAGGATCAAAACACAGGCAATGTTGCCCACTCGGAGGCAAAGACAATACAATAAAGGACCGAAACAACCAATATGCATATATGGAGACGAATACAGTGACTGAATGTAGAGTATGTGGCGACGAAGTGGAAGCAGAGGATACAGCGACTTTTCCCGAGGGCAGATTATGCGCCGATTGCACGGTGTTAAAGGATAGCGCCGAACTCCTGATGGATAAGAACCCCAAAAAAGCAATTCATTATTTTACAGATATGTTCATGCAGGCCAGACGGCGAACCATATCAGAAGAAAAGCTTGAAAACTGCATCTGGGAAGCCTGGTGGAGCGGCCAAAGAAACAACTGTCCAACTATAATTTGATTAGTCCGGGTTTGACAACAATATATCCCTTGATGTCAGGAAAATATAAAAATGAAAGACAATTTTGAAAAATCCATCCATGATGAAACGATTTGTGCAGCAACTTATATACCAATGGTACCTCTGCGGGATATCGTGATCTTCCCTAACCAGACGTTTTCATTTTTAGTGGGGCGAAAAAAGTCCATGAGCGCCATGATCGAAGCAATGGGCGGAGATAAAACAGTTTTCCTGGCCACCCAGAAAAAATCGGATATTGAAGACCCGCTTGACAACGAAGTCAATCTTTACGGGACCGTCGGTGAAATTCGAGAACTACTCCATCTGCCCGATGGTACGGCCAAAGTCCTGGTGGAAGGCAAGTCCAGGGCCCGCGCCAATCGGATTATACAGGATGAGAACTTTTTGCGGGCAGAAATAGAACTGTTTGAAGAGCGCGAGGCACCTGCTGCGGAAGCAGCGGCATTATGCCGTTCTGTCATTAGCAGGCTGGAAAGGTACGCCGAACAGAACCATCAAATTTCGCCGGAATTCGTGAGCCATGCTGCCGCCATCTCCAATCCGTCACAGCTTGCTGATGCTATAGCTGCCAATTTACCGTTTAAATTTGAGGGTCTACAGCTGTTAATGGAGACCGTTGACGCTTGTATGCGGCTTCGTCTCCTGCTGGAGATGATTGAATCCGAAATTGAAATTTACACTGTGGAGCAGCAGATCGAAAGCCGCGCCAAAAAACGGATGGAAAAGCGTCAGAAGAACTACTACCTGAAGGAAAAAATGCGAGCGCTGAAAAAGGAGATTGGAGATGAAGACGGGGCCAACAACGAGCTGAGTGAGATCGAAACTAAAATCGATCAGAAGGAAATGTCAAGGGAAGCCACCGACAAGGTCCGGCATGAATTCCGAAAACTCAAGAAAATGCCGCCCATGTCGGCCGAGACCACAGTTCTCAGCAACTATATCGAATGGATGCTCAGCTTACCCTGGTGCGAAAACAGTGAAACGCACAAGGACCTGGATAAAGCCGAAGCGATTCTGAATGCGGAGCATTATGGCCTTGAAAAACCCAAGGAGCGCATCCTGGAATACCTGGCTGTGCAATCTCTCGTTCAAAAGGTCCAGGGGCCGATCTTATGCCTGGTCGGCCCCCCCGGCGTCGGCAAAACATCTCTGGCCAGATCAGTGGCCAATGCCACGGGCAGGTCATATGTGCGCCTCTCCCTCGGCGGCGTGCGGGACGAAGCTGAGATCAGGGGCCATCGGCGGACCTACATCGGCGCCATGCCGGGCAAGATCATCCAGTCTCTGAAAAAGGCCGGTGTGAACAACCCTGTCTTCTGCCTCGATGAAGTCGATAAAATGAGCATGGACTTCCGCGGCGATCCGTCGGCCGCGCTTCTCGAAGTGCTGGATCCGGAACAGAATTACACTTTTAACGATCACTATCTGGATGTGGATTACGATCTGTCCGACATCCTTTTTATCACCACGGCCAACACCCTGCCGGAAATTCCACTTCCTCTGCGGGATCGAATGGAAATTATACGCCTGTCCGGCTACACCGAATATGAAAAATATCATATCGCCAGGGACTTTCTGGTCCCTAAACAGATCCAAATGAACGGCCTGGCAGACAAAACCGTCACATTTTCCAAAAACTCTATCCTGGAGATGATCCGCAAATACACACGCGAAGCCGGGGTGCGAAATCTCAAAAGGGAAATTTCGTCAATCTGCAGCAAGATCGCCCGTGTCGTCGTAAAAAATAGAGACAAAACAGTGTTTAAGGTGACGGCCAATTCGGTCCGGAAATACCTCGGGCCGCCCCGCTTCAGGCATGGTCGGGTTGAGGAAAAGAATCAGATCGGTCTGGCCACAGGGCTGGCCTGGACCCAGGTCGGCGGAGAGCTGCTTGCCGTTGAAACGGTGGTTGTGCCGGGAAAAGGCAAACTCACCGTTACCGGAAAACTGGGCGATGTCATGAAGGAATCCGCTGAAGCGGCTGTGACCTATGTGCGCTCCCGGGCACATAACCTGATGATCGATGAGGCGTTTTACACCAAACTCGATCTGCATATCCATATACCGGAGGGGGCCATTCCCAAAGACGGTCCGTCTGCCGGCATTACCATGTGCACCGCAATTGTATCCACCCTGACGAAAAGGCCAGTCAACCGCCATATTGCCATGACCGGCGAAATCACCTTGCGGGGTCATGTTCTTCCCATTGGCGGATTGAAAGAAAAGATCCTGGCGGCGCACAGGGGGGAGGTTAAAAAAGTCATCATTCCAAAACACAATGAAAAGGATCTGCACGACATCCCGGTCAGCATACTCAAACAGATTGATATCGTCCCGGTGGAGCACATGGACGAAGTGCTGTCGCATGCGCTGGTACTGGGTGAAGATGACACGCTTTTTAGAAAAGACGATTTTAGTTTCGATTTGATGCCCACCAAGGGTGATCACCAGATTCCCTTGATCAACCAATCGGCCGGCAGCAAATAAACCGGATATAGGCTTTAAGATACTTAATTTGGACTGCGCTACCGGTGGTCGCGGTATTACAATACAGCTTCCTCCCTCTAGCCTTGCCAAATTAAGTATCTTAAAGCCTATATTTGATTTGAATAGTTCACATAATTGCTACCGACGCATAAAGTGACGATTCTTTTCGCCCCAACCGACCCCAGTTTAGCTTCTTTTAAACTTATTTCCTATTATTTTTAAGGGTTATAGAGGCAGATGGTCTTAACTGCACTGGGGTCAGGGGCTTTTCTTCTAATTGTTTCCGGCTGACATCCTTCCAATACGTCGCAGATCCACTCCTCATTGTATCTTGTCATTTTAGCTGCGCTAACTGGACCTTGCTTTATTTCCCTATAATTACAAAAAGTTAAGGTTACGATTGCCGGGCTGCCCGGTATGTCGAAATACAAAGGCGATTTCATCAGATGACAGGCAGTGATACGGCATATATTTTGCTAACTAACAAATCTCGATTCAATGGGAGGTGCCATTGGCCGACATGGCCATGCCCACTCCATCACAACAATGAAAATTGCGAACAAAACCCGGTCTCTTTTCAATTTACGGTCCTGCGCACGTGCCAGCCTGCAAGACCTTATTTTTGTTATTTTAACATAAGGAGGATGTTATGGATCATGGGCCAGCCGCCAAATTGGGAGTCGATCATGCTTCTGATTTGAAATCGAATTTGGGCATTAAACTGTTTGCGGTCTATTCTTTGGTTTATATCGGATTTATAGCCATCAATGTCATAGAACCTATGCTGATGGAAAAAGTTATATTCCTGGGGTTGAATCTCGCAGTTGTTTACGGCATGGGGTTGATTTTTCTAGCCATAATTATGGGACTGATCTACAATCATATTTGTACGGGTTATGAACAAGACATGAATGGGGATATGGATCATGATTTATGAAGCATCACCTATAGCAGTTGTTTTTTTTGTAATCTTTGTACTTTTTGTTCTGGGATTGTCCTTTTATTTTGCTAGTAGAACAAAATCCGCCGAAGGATACTTTGCTGCGGGCGGAACAATTTCATGGCAGGTAAACGGCATTGCTTTTGCGGGAGATTATCTTTCGGCGGCTTCTTTTCTAGGCATCTGTGGGATGCTTGCCTTTTATGGATATGACGGTTTTTTGTATTCAATCGGATTTTTAGCGGGCTGGGTAGTGGCTCTGTTTGTTATTGCCGAACCCATGAAGCGTCTGGGTAAATATACCTTTACGGATGCCTTGGATTCAAAATTTGATTCCAAGTATATTCAATTGATGGCGGCCATTAGCACTCTGATTGTTTCAATTTTCTACCTGATTCCGCAAATGGTGGGTGCTGGTGCCCTGGTGACGCCGTTGCTGGGCCTTCCACATTGGATTGGCGTTACAATGGTGGGGACGATCGTTATCTTTATTGTTGCTACAGCGGGCATGACGTCCACAACTTATGTGCAATTTATCAAAGGGGGATTGCTGATCATTTTCTCTACAGTTTTGACCGTTTACCTGTGTATGAATGGTATCAATAAAAAGCCTCACGACGCTTATCATCCATTCAAAACCCTTGATGTTAAAACAGAGGATGGAAAAGTTGTCCAGATAGGTGATTCCGGTTCCGGGTATGCGCTGGTATCCAATGTCTCTAACAAAGGAACCACATATACAAAGCTTTCAAAAGATGGAAAGGAGAGCTGGTGGAAACTTACTGGAGAAAAACTCGAAGAAACACTTGCAATGATCATCAAATCCGATGGAACAAAGTTGTATAATGGGGAGCCGAAAGAAGCAGCAAAATTCTTTCAGGTTGGCCATGCAAGCAAGATTTTGGTTGATGGCAAAGAAGTTGAAAAGACGGGTGCATTGGGACCGTTTAAATTCTTATCGACAATAAATAGTAGTACGATAGTTAGATTTGCCAAGGATAAGTTCAAAGCAGACGGTGACACGGTGACCATATGGTACCAAAATCCTACTTCAGGTAAAGAGATCATGCGGCCGGGGCTCAAATTCAAACTGAATGATCCCATGGGAAAACTGAATTTTGTTTCTCTCATGCTGGCATTGTTTTTCGGTACTGCCGCACTACCGCATATCCTTATCCGGTATTATACCGTTCCAAGTCAGAGAGATGCCAGAA
>CAJIBC010000713.1_pt1 | contig 9848 bp, 8 predicted proteins | sample 9199231 | NCBI WGS metagenome assembly CAJIBC01 (sample SAMEA7708282, study PRJEB35096) | sediment metagenome | biome: marine neritic benthic zone biome [ENVO:01000025]; feature: sediment [ENVO:00002007]; material: shallow marine sediment [ENVO:03000034] sea grass bed [ENVO_01000059] ...
CCAGCCTGAACACGGCTTGAATATTGGCCGCAGCAACGGATAACACCATAGGGTCGACATGCCCCAAGGGAATGAGTTCTAATTGAGCGCTTTGATCCGGGATGGATTTACCTTTCACTAAATTATCACCCTTAAATGCGGCTCATATCATAACGCTTCATCTTTCGCGAAAGGGTGACGCGATCGATTCCCAGCTGTTTGGCAGCATGGGTGATATTCCCGTCGCACGCTTCCAAGGTGGCCTGAATATGGCGAATCTCCATCTCCTTAAGTGTCAATGTTCCCAGCTTGCAGTCATCATCTCGATCCTGCAAAAACCGTAGTTCATCGGCACCGATCATCCGGCCGCGGGCGATCACCACGACACGCTCAATGACGTTTCGCAATTCTCTTACATTCCCCGGCCATTGATAGGCGCACATGACTTGCATCGCCGTCTGGGTGAGTCCCTCGACGGGCTTGCCCGTTTCAGCTGCGAAGCAACCGATAAAGTAGTCTGCCAGCACGGGGATATCTTCGACCCTGTCGCGCAATGGCGGAATGTCGATGGAAAAAACATTGATTCGGTAGTAAAAATCCTCTCTGAATTGGCCCTCTTTGATCAATTGCTTCAAATCCCGGTGGGTGGCACAAATGAGTCGAAATTGGGTCTCAATAAAGTGGTTTCCGCCGACCCGCTGAAACTTTTTATCTTCCAGCACCCGCAGCAGGCTCACCTGCATTTTGGGAGATATCTCTCCAATTTCATCGAGGAAAAGGGTTCCGTTGTTGGCCATTTCCAATCTGCCGCGGCGGGCTTTGACGGCACCTGTAAAAGCACCTTTTTCATGCCCAAACAATTCACTCTCTAGCAGCGTTTCAGACTGAGCGCCACAATTGATGGTGACAAACGGACCACAGGACTGTTCACTACGCATATGAATCGCACGGGAAATCAGATCCTTGCCAACGCCGGTCTCACCTTGAATCAATATCGGTGAAGAGGTCGGGGCCACATCTTCGATAACGGACAGGATCTCGTGCATGGCGCTGGACTGGGCGATAAAACCGTCGAGGATGGTTTCCTGTCGTTCATATAACTGTTCGCGCAAAGCCTCATTTTCTTCACGCAATGCTTTATTGGCCGCCACACGCTCCAGAAGAAGTGACAACTCTTCCGGATCAAAGGGTTTGCATAGATACTCCACAGCTCCGCGTTTCATGGCCTCGACAGCCGTCTGTATGGATCCATGGGCCGTGATCATAATCACGGTGGCATCGCTCTGTATCTCTTTTATTTTCGCCAGGACTTCAATTCCATCCATCCCGGGCATTTTAATATCCACGAGATATAGGTCGAAGAGCGCTTCTGCAAGATAGGCCAAGGCCTCCTGCCCGGACGAAGCTGTTTCCACATGGTAGCCTTCCTTGCTCAACCAAGCAGAAAGGGCCTGACAGATGGTATCTTCATCATCAATGACCAGCACTCGCATCGCTCGTGCCATGCGCATCCCCCTGTATTTCTTCATTAGGTATCGGTTTACTGGGTAGTGTTATCTTAAAAACAGTTCCCCTGCCGGGCTCGCTCTCCACATCGATACGGCCGTTATGTTCCCGGATGATGCCGAACACCATGGACAACCCCAATCCGACGCCTTTACCGTCGCCCTTGGTGGAATAGAAGGGTTCGAAGATTTTGGACAGGTGCTGTTCGTCGATGCCATGGCCCGTGTCCGCCAGGGAGATCCACACGTTGTCCTCGCCGGCATCACGCCCGCCGGTTAAAGTCATCTTCCCGCCGTCGGGCATGGAATCCATGGCATTAAACACCAGATTCATCAGACATTGCTGAATGAGCGCATAATCTCCCCACGCTGTAAAGGGCGGATCCGGAAAGTGAACCTCCCAATCAACGTTTGCCGTCTTGAGTTGATGGGATGTTAGGATGACAATGGCTTTGGCCATCTCGACCAGATCGAAATTGGCGGCTTTTAAACTTTTCTGACCGGCAAAAGTCAGCAAGTTCTTGACGATCTTCCCACACCGCAAAGCCTCTTTGACACACAGCTCCAAGTAATGCTCAAAGGCCTTGAGCCCATCGGGGGGTAGCTCATTTTCTTGGATGTAGGACAATATCAACTTGTTGAAGGTCACGATACTGGAAATGGGATTGTTGATTTCGTGACACACCGATGCGACCAATCGTCCAATGGATGCCAATCGGTCCTCCTGGGCCACGCGGGCCAGGTCATCCCGAATGGCTCGCGTGCGCTGCTCGACACGCTCGCTCAAGTCGGAAGTAATGTCACGGACGATCTCCACCATTTGGACAATTTCCCCCAACACGTTAAACAACGGGTAAGAGATGGACTGATGAACCCGCACCTCTCCTTCTGGGGTGGTAAATTCATGGACGGATCTGGCCGGCCGACCGGTTTTGAGGGTTTCCTGAACCGGACAAACCCGATCGGACCCAGTACAGGGGTTCAAGGAGCCGTGGATCACATCAAAACAATGTTTTCCCAACACGGATTCACGTCCTTTACCGCCGGTGATCAATGGGGAGTCGTTACAATTCACAATTCGGAAATTGCGGTCAATCACAATGACCCCATCCGGAGAAGCCTCCAACAGGGTGGAGGCGAAAGAAGAGGCAACACTGATTTCCGACTCGCGCTCCTCCACCTGTTCGTATTGGTGGGCAATGTCAAGAAAGAGCATGGAGGCCTGGTGGTCCAAGATCCCGACGGATTCCGGTTTGTGCTGCTGCAGATTCGCTAAAATTGTAGGGTCACTGGTGAGATCAAGAATGAGGTCCAGGGTTTCCTTGGCCAGCATTTCTTTAAAGTCATTATAGATCGGTACGCCCATCTCACCGGCGTATTTATTGAAAGAAATGGAGTGGCTGACCGGCACCATGCCCATGAGTTTTAGATGCAAACCCTGCGGTTTGATGGAATTCAGCATCCGTAGGATGGACAAACAGCGACTGCCCTTGGCCACCACCCCGACTCTCAACAGTAGTCGTTGCTTGAATGAGTCGGAGGAAGACATATTTCTCTCCTGCAAATGATAGATGCCGTGGCGTCACCTAAGATGATCCATAGGCTTTAAGATAATTAATTTGGACTGCGTTATCGGTCGTCGCGGTATTACAATACAGCTTCCTCCCTCTAGCCTTGCCAAATTAATTATCTTAAAGCCTATATAACGCCCGAGTTGCCGACCATAATTTTGATCGGATCTGAATTTATCGCACTACAGAATCGCGATATATATAATTGATTCTGGCAAAAAGCCGGTTTCGTGTCAACATCATGTAAATTAAGAGTCTGACCGGCACAATCAAACAGGGCTCATAATGAGGAGAGGTATGTCCGCAAATTGATCTTTTTGTGCTTTATATTTAGTTTTTTTCGAATGCTGTTTCGGTACGCTTCGATTGTTCTGGTGGATAAGTTCAACAACTGAGCCATCTCCTTGGTGGTCTTCCCGGTCCGGATTAAATTCACAACTTGAAGCTCGTTGGGCGAAAACATAAAAAATTTGCTTGAAAATGCTGAAGTGGTGGACCCAATGACCTCTTCAAGATTCGTGCGAATGACGTCAACCAATTGTCTTTGATGGCTTCGCAGCTCACTGTTTTCCAGCCGTTCCAAATAGGGATCGAGAAGCTCTTTTAAATTCAGGCGAATGAGTTCTTCAGAACGCTGGCGATCTTCGCCGCGTTTATCCAGAAGAACCCGCATGGCCGTATTCATCTCTTCAAGCTGTTTACTATAGGCCCGTAGTTTTTCAGTGGCCCGGGCACGCTGTTCAATCTCCTGGCGTAACTGCTTGTTGGTCTTTGCAAGTTCGCCGGTGCGTTCTCCCACCAACCGCTCCAACTCCTGCTGTTGATTGGCCCGTCTCTCCTGGTTCTTTTTTTGCTCTGTGATAATATTCCCCACAACATAGGCACTGGTAATCCGTGTGCCCTCATACACATGATGGATATAAAGCCGTGCCCACCCCGACGCTCCATCTTTTCTTATGTACTCAATGTCCACACTGCTGGATACCGGTTCTCCCGCCGCCATGGCCGCCAGTCGCTGTATAAAAACCGCCCTGCTCTGTGGCGCCAGCAAATCCAACGGGTCCAAGTCCAGGAACTCTTCTTCAGAATACCCAGCCTGACGGCACATATAACCGTTGACCATCAAAAACCGCTGCTGGACAAGATCGATGTGATAAATCCCCACAGGTACGTGTTTGAGTATCTCATAAACCATCCCGCGATCTACATGCACACCATTGTCATGCTGGTCATCCATCGTAGGCTTCCTTATCGATAATTTACGCCATAGCATCCTCCTGGGGCCACACAAGAGGATTGAGATGCAACATTTTGGCCCGCCAAGGTGCGTCGCCGTGAAAGGGATTAACTGCCCGGACCGGCTGTAAAGTCCGAAAGTTTATATATTATCAAGGGCTTAATATGTCAACACCAGCACTGCAACAATCATCGAGGAAAATATGTTGTCGGAAGCCCCCTTATGATATGATTATTCCCCGAGATGGCTTTCTCTTGACAATCCAAAAAAAAACGATAAAAGACGTTGTCACCGATGTACCGCATAAAAATAACACTCTTAATATTCATCAGTATCTTCTTTATCGTTTTTGGGATTAATCTGCTGATATCCGCATACCGGCTCACGGACCCCTTCAGCTTTATTCTGATGTTTTTTGCGTCAAACCTCATGATTTTGATCAGCGCAGCGCTGTGCCTTGGTTTTGCGCTGCGGCTAAAGCGCAGCTTCGGCACCGCCCCCCCTGAAAAAAGCGTATCGGACAAAAATCAATAATTCCATATATTCTTTAACAACAAGCATTATCTTCTTGACATTGGATTATAATAAGCATATTTTTCTGCAAAAAGGATATATATTCGAATGATTGACGAAATTAGCTTAAAGATACTGAAGATCTTACAGAACAAAGCGCGCATCCCCAATGTTGAGGTTGCCCGCGAAGTCGGAATGGCCCCGTCAGCAGTACTGGAGCGTATCCGCAAGTTGGAAAAGCAAGGATTTATCGACGGTTATGAGGTTCGCCTCAATCCGCACCGATTCCGGCGCAGCTTTGTCGGCTTCATTCATATTGCCATGGACGCAACCGCAAAAGAAAATTGTGTTGTCGAAAAGTTGGCCGCCATTGACGAAGTACAGGAAGTCCATTTTGTAACAGGCCCGGACGGCTACTTGTTGAAAGCGAGAGTCGCAGGTCCAATTGAATTGGATCGATTGGTCAGAGAACAAATTCGGCCTATCGAAGGCGTCTGTGCTACCCGCACATCGGTTGTTTTATCCACCGCCAAGGAGACGGCCCGTATTCCAATCGATGATCTCGATCTAACTTAACAAACAGGGGAAATTATGATCAGAATTAATGAACATTATCTAAAACTTCAAACCAGCTACCTATTTTCCGATATTGCGAAAAAAGTGGCAGCCTATCAATCTGAAAATCCCGATCAAGAGATTATTCGCCTGGGCATCGGTGATGTTACCCGCGCCCTGCCGCCGGCTTGTGTGGCCGCACTTCATGCAGCCGTGGATGAAATGGCACGAGACGCTACGTTCAGGGGCTACGGTCCGGAACAAGGCTATGATTTTCTACGCCAAAAAATCGCCCAGCACGATTTTCAGGATCGTGGCGCCCAGGTGGCCGAAGATGAAATATTTGTCAGTGATGGCGCCAAGTGCGACACAGGGAATTTACAAGAGATCTTTGCATCGGATATTCGTGTCGCCATTCCGGACCCCGTCTATCCGGTCTACCTGGATACCAACGTCATGGCCGGCCGGACCGGCGAATATGATGGCGGCCGGTACCAAGGAGTCACTTACCTGGAGTGCACCCAAAAGAACGGCTTTGTGCCCCAACTTGCCCCAGAGCCGGTGGATCTCATCTACCTATGCTTCCCCAACAATCCCACCGGGGCCACCATCACCAAGGCCCAACTCAAGGAGTGGGTCGACTACGCCCATGCCAACAAAGCGCTGATCCTCTTTGATGCCGCTTACGAAGCTTTCATTCGAGACGGTGAAATTCCCAGATCGATCTATGAAGTGGACGGTGCCCGTGAGGTGGCCATTGAATTCCGCAGTTTTTCAAAAACAGCCGGTTTTACCGGAACACGTTGCGCATATACGGTGGTCCCCAAAAGCTGTATGGCTTATACCGCCTCAGGTAAACCGACCCCGGTCTATCCGCTGTGGAATCGCCGTCACACCACCAAATTCAACAGCGTCTCCTACCCTGTCCAACGTGCGGCGGAAGCGGTTTACTCCTCCCAAGGACAGGCCGAGGTCAAGGAGTTGACGGATTATTACCTGGTCAACGCCGCCTACATCCGCAAAGCTATTCAATCCTTGGGTTTCGACTGTGTGGGAGGAGAGAATTCTCCTTATATTTGGATCAACGGCCGGCGTGATTCCTGGGAGTTCTTCGACCTGCTGCTCAACAAGGCCGGTGTGGTGTGCACCCCTGGCGCCGGATTCGGCCAATGCGGCCAAGGCTACATCCGGATCAGTGCATTTAACAGCTATGAAAATGTTCAAAAGGCCATGGGGCGTATTCAATCCGCGTTGGCATAACACCTAAACCCCATAGTTGCATAAAAAAGATGGCAAAAATGATGAAAAACGTTATCAGCCAGGAGAAATTACATCATGCCGATGCATTCTGATTTCCGTAACCGACTCTTTTCAAACCTCCCAAAAATTGCAAAAACCTTTGGAACGCCCTTCCACATTTATGACGAAGTCGGCATCCACCGCACCGGAGAACGCTTGAAGAGGGCGTTGACAGGCGTTGGCACTTTTAAGGAATATTACGCAGTGAAGGCGCTTCCCAATCCTCGCATCCTGAGCATTATGCGGGACATGGGCTTTGGATTTGACTGCAGTTCCATTGCAGAGCTTCTGCTCTCAAGACAGATTGGCGCCCGGGGTGAAGAGGTCATGTTCACCTCCAACAATACCGATATGTCCGAATTTCAAACGGCGTCCGACCAGGGCGGATGCATTCTGAACCTGGACGATATGACCCTGGCTGAAAAAGTCCCGACGATGCCGGATCTGATTTGTTTCAGGTACAACCCCGGACCGCGAAGAAGCGGCAACAGCATCATCGGCAACCCTGCAGAGGCGAAATATGGGGTCGCGCATCATCAATTGCTTGATGCCTACCGTATTGCACAAAAAAGGGGCGCCTCGAGATTTGGTCTTCACACCATGTTGGCCTCCAACGAGCTCAATTTCACCTACATGGTGGAGACGGTTCGAATGTTGTTGGAAGTTGCACAGTGGGTTTCGGCGGAACTTGACATCCAATTTGAATTCATAAATATGGGGGGTGGATTGGGCATCCCCTATCGCCCCGAGGACCCGGAGTTTGATTTGGAGACCATGGGCAGGGAAATCACCACGCTATTTGGCGATTTTCGCCAACAGCAAGGCTATGTCCCCGCTCTATATATGGAAAGCGGCCGGTATATGACGGGTCCCCATGGTGTTCTGGTGGTCCAGGCGATTAACCGCAAAGAGATCTACCGCACCTACGTCGGTGTGGATGCCTCCATGTCGGCCCTGATGCGACCGGCCATGTATGGCGCCTATCATCACATCGAGGTTTTTGGAAAAATGGGGTCGACGGAAACGGTGGAAGTGGATGTGGTCGGCTCATTATGTGAAAATAATGATAAATTCGCCATTCAAAGGCCGCTGCCGGCCATTGAAGAAGGAGATTTATTGATTATTTCCGACACCGGTGCCCATGGCCATGCCATGGGATTCAATTATAACGGAAACCTGCGTCCCAAAGAGTTGCTCTTAAAGGCCGACGGCAGCGTCGAATTAATTCGCCGCGCTGAAACCGTTGAAGACTATTTTGCCACATTGAAATTCCCCCCTCAGACCATGACGCCTGCATAAGGTTGTTGACCTTTCTCAGAAAAAGGATTATTCTTAAGATACCGGAAAAGATAGGACTCGGTCGTGTCGAGGGTTGCGTTAATGGGGGTTGACGTAACCAGTACCAAGGCGTGTGCCGGGATGTAAGCAACGATCAGAAATCGTTCTTATTTGGTCACTTAAGCAGTGATTTCCAGAGACAATCATTAAAGTATTCCAAAAAAAAACCGAGTAAAAAAGTATCACGAAAATGTCGATGCCTGGATACCCTCCCCTGCATTGATTCAGATTGATTTGTGTGGCTTCGCCGCAACCGCGAATATCTAGTGGATACTCCCCGTTCACGATATAACTTCGTTATTATTATGAAATTCGGGCTGGTTGAAAATGCGGTATTAATTTAAGGAGAAAATTTCATGGACGATTTCCTGCATAATCTACGTAGCGGAAAACTCAAACAACAAGACCGCGGCCGGTCTTACAACGATCCACAATACAAAGGCGGACCGAGGCGCAATACCCATCAAGACCGACGCAAAAAAGAGGTGGAAGCCTTTGAACGGTTAAATGCGGTCAAAGAGGTATTAGAAGTCATTTCCGGAACTCAAAAACGCATGGCGGAAGCTTATGAAGCCCGCACTGTGGCGGAAAATCGCAAAGCCAGGGCGATGGAGGTGTTGGCGAAAAACATTTACCGCATGTTGAATCCCAATGCCAAAGATGTAGATAAACTCTTTGATCCGGAACCCACAGCGGCGCAAATAACGGAAGCGGCTGAAGAGCCTGTCATCCAACCGGCTGAAGAGCCTGTCATCCAGCCGGATGACCAAATCGAATCCCCAACCCAAACTCCTGAAGCACAAACCGTATCGGATGACGGGCCTAAAAAGCTCACGGATACACAACGTCAAACCCTTTACACACTCATCAGCCAGATGCGCGATAAGGGCAACAAATGGGAACAGATCGCCAGAGATATCGCGTCACAGGGTTATCCCACCGTATCCGGCAAAGGGTCCTGGCGTGGTGCCATGGCAAAAAATCTGTATGAGAAAATGAACGCATAAACAACAACTGCCATTTCCAACCGACTTGGCAGTTGTCATCGTATCTGAGATATTCAATTTTAAAATTACATCCCGCCATCCAAGGGCCTACGATTATTGTTGATACCAGACAAATGTCTGCGATAGCCCCTCATTTAGAGAGACTGCCGGTTCAAATCCAAGCACCTCTTTGGCTTTTTGGATGCTTGCCAGGGAGTGGACAATGTCGCCGGATCGCGCATCGGCATAACCGGGCACGGCCTCAAATTGGTTCAACGCGGCAATTTGTTGCCATAGTTCATTCACAGCAATGGCCCGGCCGGTGCCCACATTGAACACACGGCCAGGTGCATCGTCGCGGGTAGCAACCAATAGATTGGCCTGAACCACATCCTTTACAAATACGAAATCCCGTGTCTGATTTCCGTCCCCATAAATGGTAGGGGCCTCTTTGCCGGCAGCCCGTTGCATGAATATGGAGATCACCCCCGAGTAGGGAGATGAGGGATCTTGTCGGGGGCCGTAGACATTAAAGTAACGCAGACAGACCGTCTCTAAACCGTACAATTGATGATAGAGTTCCGCATATAATTCATTGGTGAGCTTTTGCACGGCGTATGGACTCAGAGGCTTGGGAGCCATGGATTCGACTTTGGGCAGCTGGGGATCATCTCCGTACACTGCGCTGGAACTTGCCAGAACCACGCGTTTGACCTTGCTGCGCCGGGCTGCATCCAGCACCTTTAAAGCTCCCATATCGTTGACATCGGTTGAGCTTACCGGTTCTGCAACCGTCTTGGTGACCGACACAACAGCAGCCTGATGAAATACAACATCGCACCCCTTGGTAAGACGCACCATCAGG
>CAJIBC010000509.1_pt1 | contig 9835 bp, 7 predicted proteins | sample 9199231 | NCBI WGS metagenome assembly CAJIBC01 (sample SAMEA7708282, study PRJEB35096) | sediment metagenome | biome: marine neritic benthic zone biome [ENVO:01000025]; feature: sediment [ENVO:00002007]; material: shallow marine sediment [ENVO:03000034] sea grass bed [ENVO_01000059] ...
AAAAATAATGGTCATGGAAAACCGATTCTAAATGGGCATGGTGACCCGAAAATGAAAGGGTCAGGCGGTTGAATAACATCCGGGAGTTTTTTGAATAATCTGATATCGAATCCATGCCGTTTTATACACCCGCACCAGAGCCATGAGAATGAGTTTTCAAGATATGAATCTAATACCTTATCGGCAACATGGAGATCAACTTTAGATTCGATTACGGCGCCATGAATTTGCGGGCCAGGTCGTTGTCGATGACATAGATGCAAACGGCTTTGGCGCCAAGAGGGGTGTATTTGTATTTTTTGATGATGTTGTTCATCAGGTAGGTTACGTCTTCACGAATTTTGTGATCATAAGTTTTAAAATCGTCTTCGTCGTAGTCTTTGATGGCACGGCGAAAGTTTTCGTTATCCAGGAAGGGGTCCAGGACTTTCTCTTTTATATTGTAAATATACCGCTCGTTCAGGTTCTCAAATAAGATGGTTTGGGTCAGCTCTTTGCCTTCGTTCATCATTTCCTGGGGCAGGCTTCGGGTGGTATATTCTTTCTGAGTGTCTTTTCGCAGGGTCCCGCGCTCACCATCGGTGGCCTGATGACCGAGGATGCGCTCTTCGAATTCTTTAAGATATTCATCCGTTATCGTAATCTTATCCTCTGTGTAGGGGCATGTGACCGTTGCATTGATTTCAAAATTGACCGCAAAAATGTAGTTCTGAATCTCCACTGCGATCTGGTCCTCATTGTAATAATAAAGGGACTCTTTGACTTCCTGCAACACCTGGTAATCATACATCAGTTGCAGGGAGGATAAAAAACCATCCGGTATGGAGGCGCGTAAATCTTTTCGGGATTTAAAAAATTTGCAGAGGGTGGACATGTCCACAAAACTTTCACCTTTGGCATAGGTATTATAAAAATCACCGAAGATTTGAATGGAGTCGCGTCCGGAAATGCCGTGTTTTCCTTCATTTTCAGATTCATCAATGATGCGACGCCTTCTTTTGGCTGTCAGCCGCTTTCGATCTTCCTCACTCAGCCAGGCGGGGATGAAGCCGGTATAAATTTCCATTTTGAGCAATTGTAAATTTTTATCGCAATAGCGGCTGTACTTTTCCGGATCTTCAATCCATTCCAGCATGCCGTCGGAGCGCAGGCTCAATCGGGAAGAGATAATCACCCGGGCGAAATTGTGCAGTACCCGTGGCAAAAAGGCATTTTCGATATGGCGGCCAAAGATATCGCGATAAATATCAACTTCAGTGCTGATATCAAGTACATAGGATATATTTACATAGGCGATGCGATCTGAAAATGATTGAATATTTTGAATGTTCTTTTTGTCTTCGGGGTTCATCAGGGCCATGAACAGGGAGTTGACATTTTCCTCGATGTCTTGAACTTTGTGGACCGCCTCACTGATGATATTGTGCAGTTCAATGAGACGCTCAATGTTATGGGATTTGATATCCATCAAGGCATAGAGGCCATTGTTTGTTTTAGCGTAGCGCGAATAAATGTACTGAACCTGATTGCTGTCGTCGAAGAGCCGGTTGATGCGTCGCTGCAGCATGTCGTTGGTTAAAACGCTTTGCTTTAGCGGCGGATCACCGGGGTTGAATACGCTTATGCCGGCACCCAAGCGCCGATTAAATACGTAATGTCTGGCCCAAACGGACTCGAAAACTTTCACAGGATCATGGAGCCGGTTGAACAGTGCATCATAAATGGAACTGCATATGGTACATGGTGTGTCCTGGAAAACCCATTCGTATTCCTTGTTGGTAAACAGCGAGTATTTAAATGCATCGTTTTTGAACAAGTCATCGAAGAACTCCCGCCGCTGGGATTTGGGTATGATCAGCAAGGGATTGTCATGGCTGGGGCATGCGATTTCAATGAAGCCGTCTTTTTTCTGGGCCAATGCTGTTGATTTGAGGCGGTCATATTGATCCTTCTGAGACTCCCTTTGAAGCTGCAGCAGCTTTTCTAGAATTGAGACCGTATCACTGCCCACCGATGACTGGCCAAGATCCGATAGGCTGACACGCCATATCACCTCATAGCGGCGTCCTTGCCGGGTATTGGCGTATTCTTCGAATTTGGTGAGCAGATTGTTTAAAAAGGTGCTTTTTCCACATCCATGGGGGCCATCGAAAATATAGACTTTATTCTGCTGTGCGCCTTGGCGCATGCTCTCTACCTGTTTGAGCAGGCGATTGGCAAACAATCGGTCAGCGAAGAAGGGGTGATCGGAGCCTTCCACGAAGAGGCGGCTGCAGTCATAGTTGACATATCGAATGGATTCGGGATCATCCGGATATTCGTCCACACCTTCGCCAACGTACGCGTTGACCATGTCATAGAAAAATTGGAAGACATTGCGGATCATATGGGTCGGGTGCTGGATCACCTTTTCGAGGAATGCATCGAAAGGAATGGGGGCCTGCCTCTCCTTGGACGCTTTGGTTCGCTGGATGTGCTGCATGGCTTTATGGATGTTGTTCAATTCCTGCATATCGGCCTTTTATGTTAAAGGTTTACCCAACGATTCTTCTGCTCAGCTTACGATCCTTCATGGTATAGACCACCCGCTGCCATATGATCTCCTGGGGCGACGGTGTGTCTGAAGATTTTGGACTATCCGATTTTGGTTTAATTGATTTGATCTCGTTGGTTTCCAGCTCAACGGTGTCACCCCAGAGGAACTCAACGCCCAGCAGGGTATTGGGGATAAAATCTTTCAACAATGGTTTTTCTTCGAACTCGTGTACCAGATAAAGCGACCCTGCATTTTGACTCTTTTCAGGATCAACGGATATGTGCGGTGGATGATACAGGGATGCAAAGAGCATCTCTCGATAATCTTTGGATTTGCGGCTTTTAACAAAGTACTCCCAGACCATTTTGGATTCATTGAGCCTCTTTCCGGCGACAAACAACTTATTCTGGGTGATAAAGTCCTGGTCGACGAATTGGTTGATAAAGGTAAAATCACTGTAGTTTTGCCGAATATCAAAGATAAATGGGTGGCCCTTTTGGGTGTGGGTATCGTAGTCCTTGCGGGTATGACTGTCTTTGAGGTTTTGAAACTCCCAGGAAAGATGTCCCTTGTCCACCATCTCTTCAATATAGTAGAAGAGGCGCATGCCCAGTGCGTAAGGATTTAACCCAACCCGGGGCATGGCCGTTACCCCTGCGTTGACCCTGGCAAAATCCACTTCATGCCCGTTGATGCGGTCATCTTGCAAAAAGAGGGTTTCATGCCAGTAACTGGCCCAACCCTCATTCATAATCTTAGTCCGAATTTGAGGTTGAAAGAACAGTGAGGTTTTGCGAACCACCTGCATGACGGTCAGCATCCATTTGTTTTCTTCTTTGTTCAAGACCGGCGAGTTTTCCATGAGGAACTGCAGCAGGTCGACGGGCGGTTGGCTTTTTTGTTGTTTATATTTTTCAAACAGTGCTTTGAATTCCGGGTAACGACGGTCTACTTCAGCAAAGAAGGTTTCCTCGCAAAGCTCTTTTTGGTCATGCTTGCATTGGTTGTATCGCTCTATCTCTTTGATATATTCACTGGTTTTGACCTTTTTGATGTTTTGTAAAAAGATATCGAAATAATAATCCACGCCCTTGGGATGCTCTTTGGCGGCAATGGGAAAGAGGCGTTCCAATTCGGCGAAAAAACCGACAAGATTGTCTATCCCCCGGGAAAATTCAATGATATAATCCACCCATCGGCCCCGTTCAGCTCTTAGCTTTGCAATGACGCGCTTGTCTGAAAGGGCCTCTCCGGCAAAGTCGTAATCCCAGGTATGGCGATAATAGAGATTGTTCTGAAAAAAATCGATATGGGCCAAAACATGATAAAAAATCATGACATTGAGCCAGTCCGGATTGTTATCATTGTAAAATGAAATGGCTGGACGGGTATTGATCACCGTTTCATAGGGGTTGCTGGGGTAGAGTTCGTATTTGCCTTTGCCTTTGAGAACCTCCAGGTCATGGACCCAATAGTCATAGAGCGTCGGAATCATGATTTTTGGAGAGAGCTCCAGCAAGTCGCGGTTGGTCACGATATATTCCAAAGACTCGTCTTCAAATCGAAGACCGGCGTCGCGAGCACGCTCCTTGCACCCCTCCATGATATGTTTGGTGTGTTGATTGATAAGCTCCATAAATGCCGCTTTCTATAATAATAAGCCCATAGGTTGCCGTTACTCGGAAATCAGTTTTTTGATTCCATCGATGAGTCTTTGTTCGTCGGCGTCATCTCCTACGATATCCATGCGCAACAATTCCGGGGCCTGTTCCAGCAGCCCTGATTTTTTAACATACTTTTCAACTTCGGTGGCCGTGCCGGCACTGTGCTGGGCGATGGTAATTCCCACCCGGTTGGCGTACCGCAGCATGATTTTCAGTTGTGGAATGGATTCGCGGCCTTCGGTGTCCCAGTCGTCCCCATCAGTGCCGTGGAAGATATAGATATTGTAGTCCTGGTCCAGATTTTCATTCTCAACGATTTCGTTCACCAGCTTATAGGCCGAGGAGACCTGGGTGCCGCCGGCGACTTTTGAGTTGTAGTAGGTGTAAAAATCTTTCACTTCCTTGGCGGTGGTGTCATGAAGAATGAATCTTGATTCAACTTGGTTGGCATACTGATATAGCAGCCAGCTGTAAATCATCACATGCTGGGAGACGATCAACTCGGTGGTCTTGCCGGCCATGGAACCGGAGTAGTCGCGCACAAAAAAGACCATGGCCTGGGACTCGTAATCCTTTTCCCGGCTCAATATGCGGTAGATCATGTCATTGGGTGAGATCAAAAAAGTTGACGGATCGATATCGTAAACGTTAGGCAGATTGCCCATGTTGATGTTGGTTTCAATGATTTGTCGCAAGGTGGCCTTTTTATCCAGGATTTGTCCAAAACCCCGGTTTCGATCGGTCATATCGTAGGTATACCGCGTGAGCGATCTTTTCTTTCCTTTGTCCTTGAGATTGGGCAGTTCAAATTGCTCTGTGAGAATTTTACCTAAATCATAAGCCGAAGACTCCAGTTCATGCTGCTCATCGCCGCCTTGTCCCGGACCGGCGCCGCCTTGCTGGGTCTCATGGACCGGTTGTTCGCCGATCACTTCCCCCTCTTCTCCCTCTCCCGACCCGCCATCGGTTTGGTCTTGATCTTCGGGATCAAAAGAAGGATCGTGAATCAGCTTCTCTTCAGCCGTTGTGGGGACCACCACCACTTTGTCCGTGCCCCCGCGACCGGGTTTGACCATGCGGCCCACACGGATTTTACGCGGAAATCCGTCTTTTTGACGCTGTTTGTCCTTGGCCAACAATTCATCAATGGAACGAATGTGGCTGGTGTAGCTGCCTTTTGGGCTTGCTGTGCCCTGCAGCATCATCATGTCATGGAAATCATAAAGGGTGAGGAGGCGAGGTGGCTCCGGAATAACTTGGTCGGGATGCGATAATTGTTCAGACGCATGAATTTCCCCGAGGATCTTCTCCTCTTGTTCAGGTGGCAGCCCCCGGGCTTTCAAACTTTGATATATGTCCCACAGTTCAGTTTTCATTGCAACTCCTGTGGCATTGGACCTCGGTCCTGTTTCTGGTTCCTGGTTCCTGGTTGGAAGTTTCCGACAACCGATTCCAGAATACCAGCTAATTTTCATCCTCCTGGGTACAGAAGTACTCGATGGTTTTCTGGGCGCAGGTGCGGCAGTAATTCAATTTGTTGAGCATGGTGTCAACCATGCGATCATACAATTTCTGGTTTTCCTCATTGGTCCGGTTGGCCAGAGCACCGATGAGGCTGCCGGCTCCGGCGATATCCGATTTTAGTCGTACATCGGTGACCGCCTTGACCAACTCAAGGTTGTCCATGAAGTCGTAGTTTGGATCCATGGATATTTTCTGACCGTAGATCTTTCGGATGGAGGTGCGAAACGTCTCCCTTTGCTCCTGGGTTTTTAGCCCTATCCTTTCTTCCACGCTCTTGATATAGCGTTCGTCGATTTTAAGGGCCCGCAGCTCTCCGGTCTGGGGATCTTTGTATTTCCACATTTTGTCGGGTCCCAGGTTTTCAGCATCGACGCCGATGATCATGTTGACATAGTTCATCACATCTTTGCGAATGGCCAGGGGCTCGTCCATGTAGGCATTGAACATCTCGGTCATGATCCGTTCCCGGTACATGCCTTTGCCGATCTTGATATCTTCCAGGTATTTTGCGCGGTCATTGGCGTCGGGTACGTAATCCAGGATAATGCGTTCAAGGGCACGATAGATATCATAGGCGAACATGCACTCGCCCTCATTGGTTTCCGAGCTTTCAATCAGCAGCTGGATGGCACGGCCCACATTGCGTTGACCCAATCCCTTCTGGCCGAAGCGCTTTGTAATGTCCGGCTCCTGGTTAAGGGTGTCAACCACCTCGGCCAGGGTTTTGATGCTCTTTTCACCGGCCACTTCACCGGCCGCGAGCTTCATGGTTTCAATGGGGGTCAATTTTTCCGAACGCGGCAACCGGGTCAGCACCGATGCCACCGATGCGGCATAATTGAGGTTGGGGTCCTGATGCAAGGGTTCGTAGGTCAGGGTGGTACGCGCCTGGTTTCCAATGGCGTAGGATGTCAAATCGCCTTGCAGTTTGTAATTGGTGTTGTGGGAGACGTAGCATATCCGGCAGCGGTCCACGATGGGCGCTTCTTCTTTTTCAGATAAAAAACGATTGAATTCGGAGTTGTTGCTGGTTGCGACAATCAACGTGTCGATGGGCCATTTGTAACCATCGATTTCGATATTGCGATTTTGGATCACACCCAGATAGACTTGAACCAGGTCTTTTTTGTTTTTGTAGATTTCATCGGCAAAATGAATGCCGCCGCCGGCCACGCGGGCCAGGGCGCCGCGGCGCAGATCAAACCGATAGGGGTTGTTGGTGTCGGTGATGTGCATCAACCGCTGAATGGACTCTTCGCCCAGCAGGTCCACAGCAGACGAGGTGATTTTATCTTTGGCCGGATATTTGCCGGTGACCGTTCCCAAACTTTCGGTCAGGGGCACGGGAATGATATCGATCATATCCAGCATTTTATCCATGTCACCGTCTGTTTTAGCGCGCATGTCGTTCCAGATATAGCCGCTGCACGCACCCAATGGACGATAATTGTCGTATAATTTATCGATGGCCTTATTGTCGAAGCCAAACTCTTTTTCAAGGAATTGTTTGTTCTCCCCCGGGGTGTCAAACAGATTCATGGCCAGGATCATGGGGTCTTCGTAGGTTTGGGATTCGATGGCGGTAATACGGCCGTAGTTGCCCAATTCACCCATGCCAGTGAAGCGGAAAGTGTATTTGCGGTTTTGGGGTTGTGCAAGAAATTCGCGATAGGCCGCGCAGAGGAACTCAACGAAGAAGGTTTTGCCGTTGCCGGGCTCACCGACCAAAACAAAGGCCATCTCTTTGGAAGACCCGTTTTCAGCTGCATCTTTGACATAGGAAACAAAGCTGTTGATTTCGTCATACATTCCGATGACATGTTTGCTGCCGTTGCGAAAGATGTTGAAATCATAGGTGGTTTTTGCATTTACTACCACCTTCTCAATCTTGCTTTCAAGGATAAGGCGGGCCACGCTTTGGAAGGCGTTCTCAAATACGCGTTGGCCCTCTTTTACAGCCATGCAGTGTTCATGCAGTTGGGATTTTGGCTGGGTCTGCTTTTTTTTGGCCATGGTTTCCCCCGTTATTCGGTTGATGCAATTATGGATGTTTGTCCAGTGCTTCCGTTACAATACTTCTATTATTCCAAGGAGCGGAGATCCGAAAGCGGTCGCAACTTGGTCCCAGGTTGAGGTGGCGGTGGAGATGGTGACGTTCAAACAAGCCAGCGCGATTGCATGAGCAACTGTACACTGTGTTACGTGGTGATCTAATTCTATTATAGAGCCGTTACCGAAGGTTGCAACTCAATTCTTAGTTTCATTTTATGTTGGAAGGAGCACCCATAGTAAAAAAGAGCAAAAAACATGCCCTTTCAGAGTATTCGTTCGAAGGACCGGATTGCGGATACCATGATTTATTTAGGCTGGCTGATTTGCATTGCGATGTTAGTAAACTACGTCATTAATGACGGTATCATTGAAACCCTCAGGGAAATTGGAGTCGCCGGATGGGGGGCGTGTGTCAAGGCTTTGACGATGATACATTACGGTCGGGAATCAATAAATTGACATTATGGGCTGACGAAAAGAGATCTCTTATCGGTATACCGGGACATGCGGTTGGCCATGCCGGTGTCCCGGCGGAGCAACTTCACCCTATTTCAGGGTTCTTAGAATATCCTCACCGAATGCTTTGACCTGCCAGTTGTGGATGCCTTCCACATTTTTGAGTTTCTCCGGGGTGTCCGGGTTCTCTACTGCAATGGCCTTGATAAGCGCACGGTTGAATAGCAAGGCCGAATCCAAACCGAATTTTTCTGCCGTTTGATCTCGCCATATCCTCAGGGCTTTGACCCGTGCCGGTACTTGCCGGGGAACTCGGGGAGATCGCTGCCGGGGATATGTCGGCAGTTGGGCGGTCGGTATCTGCCTTGCGTTGCGAACGGCCTCCATGACGGCCTTGCCATACATTTCGAACTGTTTGTCGGACAGGGCCTTGCCGGCCTTCAGGCGTTTTAAGTCCGCCGGAGGGGAGACAGCAATTTTTTTCAATGCCAAGTTGCCGATGATCTTGAACAAAGGCCGGTCCTTCTGGCGTGCGATGGCGTTTCGCATTTGAAGCAGGGCTTCCAATGTCCCCAGCTGTCGCGGTTCCAAGCGGCCGGCGCCCTTGAATTTCAGAAACATCGGGCCGTCGTTGTTTTTTGGGGGACGCACTCCACTGAGCAGGCAGCACTCTTCAGCCACCCAATCCAGGCGGCCCATTTTCGACAAATTCCGACGCGAATTCGATCGTCTTTCCATCTTCGGAAATCTCGCCCACGTACTGGTTGACGTATCCCTCAGAAAAGAACGAACGATAGACGAATTTTTGACGCGTCTTGTCATAGCTGATCAGCCCAATATCTTCGTGCGGGTCGTCGCCAGAAATCGTCTGTGTCGAGCAGTGAAGAAACTGGTCTCCCAGAACAAACTTCCAGCGAACAATTTGCGTTGCATCGCCTCCGATGCCCGTTCTCTCACCCATCCACGTACCGAGCAGCGGTCGGAACGGCGCCCACACGTCATTGGCGGACTCCTGCTGATCTTCCACTGGTTCTTGCGCCAAAAGAAAATTGCCGCCCCAGACGCACAGTGTGAGTATGATGAGGCATTGTTTCATAGCTGGTCTCCATCGCGATGCCGACGCCGAGGATGAATACCGATGCATCCGTGAGTCGCGCTCGGCACCGATGATTAGTTGTCACTTTACCAGTCTAGTACAATTTGTACTTGCTGTGGTAACGACTCAAGGAAGCCTGTCGCGCTTGCCCGCCCATCTGCGTCCGGAGGAAAAATATGGCGCCCCAAGAACAAATTATGGCGCTTCGATGTGTCGGCGTTCTGGCGCTCGCGGTTTGTATTTGCCCGATTTTGCCCGCCTTCGAGATTGGCGTTGAGCCAGATGACTTTGCGGAAGGCACCGACCTTCGCACGATCAGTCCTTTCATCACGATGAGCGTCGCCACTTCAATGTCCACAACGCCGTTCGCCGTGACCGCGAACGAAGACATGGACGGCCTGCAATCGACCGGTTCCAAAGTCTTTGGTCATGTCGACATACCTTTTTGGAACGATGAACGCCGCCTGGTGCTTGATTTCGCATCGCCGGTGGGCCGGGTTTCGATCG
>CAJIBC010000804.1_pt1 | contig 9835 bp, 7 predicted proteins | sample 9199231 | NCBI WGS metagenome assembly CAJIBC01 (sample SAMEA7708282, study PRJEB35096) | sediment metagenome | biome: marine neritic benthic zone biome [ENVO:01000025]; feature: sediment [ENVO:00002007]; material: shallow marine sediment [ENVO:03000034] sea grass bed [ENVO_01000059] ...
CGGCGATGCTGGATGAAGCCCCCTATACCATGAATGCTTTATGCAGCGAACAATGCGAAGTGCTTTCGTTTCGAGCGGAGAAATTAAAAGCACTGTTAGAACAAGATCATACAATGGGGTACATCTTGAGCAAGCGCCTTCTGGTTACCATGAAAAAACGATACGACATCCGGACTGAGCAGTTTATTAAAACGATCACGCATCATCCGGATATTGCCGACCTTCTGTGAAAGGGCAAACGCCCTGACATCGGGCCGTATCAGCCTTCAAAAGTGCGTGTGACAGCAATGAGCGCAGCAAGGATGCTATGACTGAGCAACTACCGGCCATTATGATATTAACACCTCTTGCCACCTCTTTTCTGATTTTTGCCGCAGGGTGGTGGTACAAGAACATCGCCTACCCTATGACCGTTGCTGCGACGGTCATCTGTCTACTGTCCGCCGGTGCAATCCTGAATTCGGTTATTGAAAAAAGCATCATATCTTACTGGCTGGGCGGGTGGGAACCACCATTGGGCATCGAGTATCGGATTGACCACCTGAACGCCATTATGCTGGTCCTTGTTTCAGGGCTGGCTTTATTGGCAACACTTCATGCCAAAAAGAGCGTTGAGCGCGAACTGGCGGATAAAACCACTCTGTTCTGGAGTCTTTTCATATTAATGGTTACAGGTTTGCTGGGCATCTGCATCACCGGCGACCTGTTCAATCTTTTTGTACTGCTGGAAGTGGTCTCCCTGTCTGGATATGCGCTGATTTCCATGGGAGAAAAAAGAGCCGTATACGCCAGTTTCCGCTATGTCATCATCGGGACTATCGGCGCCAGTTTTTATTTGCTGGGCGTCGGTTATTTGTATATCGCCACCGGCTCCTTGAACATGGCGGATCTGGCACAATTGCTTCCCAATCTTTATCAATCGAAAACGGTGTTGATCGGATTTGTATTCATTCTGATCGGGTTGAGCATCAAAATGGCGCTTTTCCCGTTGCATGTGTGGCTTCCGGATGCGTATACCTATGCGCCATCTGCTGTCAGTACTGCTGTTGCCCCGCTCATGACCAAAGTGATGGCCTATGCCATTATTCGCGTGATGTTCACTGTCTTTAAAGCGGAATTCCCTGTCTCGGTGCTCGGTGTAACCGATGTCATGGTCTGGATCGGGACCATCGCCATTTTGTTTGGCGCCATTATGGCCCTTTCCCAAAACGACTACAAACGCATGTTGTCATACGTCATCATTGCCGAAATCGGCTACATCGTCGGCGGCGTCGGGGTGGCGAATACTGCGGCCATGAAGGGCGCCATTTTTCACATCGTGAATGACGCCCTGATGATGGCGTGCCTTTTCGCGGTGGCCGGCATGGTGATGCATCAAACCGGGGGGCACCAGATTTCCGATTTTAAAGGCATCTTCAAAACCATGCCGATTACAGCGATCATTTTTACGGTTGGGGCGTTGGCCGTTATCGGGGTGCCGCCGACATGCGGCTTTTTCAGTAAATGGTATCTGCTCCAGGGAGGCATAGAAGCCGGTCAATGGCCATTTGTCACTGCACTGCTGGTGTGTACCTTGATCAATGTGGCGCTGTTTTTCAGGATAGTTGACAAGGGGCTTTATCTCCACGCACAGGGCCAGGGACCCAAGACCTTGGAGCCATCGCGTGAGCCGCATGCAGGTGAAGCCCCCCTGAGCATGCTGATTCCTGCATGCGTGCTGGCCATCGTCATCCTGTTGGTCGGTGTTTTCAACCAGGTCATCTTGGACCGTGCGATTCGGTTCACCGTTCCGCTGGGGCTTTGAAACCGAACAACCTTTAGATATAGGCTTTAAGACAATTCATTTGGCAAGGATAGAGGGAGGAAGCTGTATTGTAATACCACGACCACCGATAACGCAGTCCAAATGAATTATCTTAAAGCCTATAAACAGTGAGCTTTTATGGCCGATCTATTCTCCATAACGTCCAGACCCGCATTGGCAATCACCTGCCCCCTGGTGATTGCCCTGTTTATATCCGCTTCGGGGAAACGTCCGAACTTGCGTGAAGGCTGGACGCTGGTGGGCAGTACAAGCCTTTGTTTTTTGGTGTTGTCCATGACCTCGTATGTGCTGACCCATGGCCCGATCCAGACGACCTGGTTTGAACTTCTCCCCAATGTCGGATTTGCGTTCAAAGTGGATGCATTCGGCCTCATTTTTGCCACCACATCTTCCTGCCTGTGGATTCTGGTATCCATCTTTTCCATCGGCTATATGCGCACCTTAAACGAGCACGCCCAAACACGTTTTTACGTCTCGTTTGCACTGGCGTTATTCGGCGCCATTGGAATCGCATTTGCGGCCAATTTGGTCACCATGTTCCTTTTTTATGAGATACTGACCATCTCCACCTATCCCCTGGTGGCCCATGAAGAGACGCCCGAAGCCATTGCGGCCGGCCACAAGTATCTGGCCTATTTACTGACCGGAGGGCTTTTTTTTCTGATCGGCACTCTTGTGACATATGGGTTAACGGGCACGACGGATTTCAGTTTCCAGGGGATATTGAAACCGGCCCTGAACGCGGATTCGAAAATCACATTACAAATCGTTTTTTTCTGCTTTTTAATCGGCTTTGCCAAGGCGGCCTGGATGCCGATCCATGCCTGGCTTCCTACCGCCATGGTGGCCCCAACGCCGGTGAGCGCATTGCTGCACGCGGTGGCCGTGGTCAAGGCGGGCGTGTTCGGCATCACACGCATCGTATGCCACGTTTACGGCATCGAGCTCATGCAACTTTTAGGGATAGGATTGGTTCTGGCAGCCATCGCGGCATTTACCATCGTTGTTGCCAATTTGTACGCCATCGGCCAGGACAACCTGAAACGCATGCTGGCCTATTCTACCATCAACCAGCTCTCCTTTATTTTGTTGGGGGTCGCCATGTTGAGCCCCATGGCCATCAAAGGCGCCATGCTTCACATTCCTTTTCACGGCTTCATGAAAATCACGCTGTTCTTAAGCGCCGGCGCCATCGCTGCCATCACCGGTAAAAAAACCATCAGCGAGATGGCCGGCCTGGGCAGACAAATGCCGGTCACCCTGATCGCCTTTCTCATCGGAGCGCTGGGCATGTGCGGCGCACCTCCCCTGGCAGGATTTATCAGTAAATGGCATATGGCGCTGGGCGCCGTCGATTCCGGCGCGCTCTTTTTCTTGCTGATTATTCTCGCCGGATCCCTTCTGGATGTGGTCTATTTCTTTCCCGTGATCCGGACCGCTTTTTTCGGAAAAGTGCCGGAAGCCGAAACACTCCAACATGACAAAGAAGAAAAGGTGGTGCTCTACCGCGAGAATAAACCCATACTGGAAAATCAACATGCGTTATACTTGTTCATGGTCGTACCGCTGGCCATAACGGCCCTGTTTTCCATCCTTTTCTGTCTATTTCCCAATCTGCTCAGCATTTACCAGCTGGCTCAAACGGCTGTGAACGATATATTCGGAGGTCTGCAGTGATGAATAAGTTGAGAAAATATCCGAAAAAGCTTTTCTGGCGGCTCTACTTCGTCTGCCTGGTGGGGAGTCTGATTCTGGATTTTTACTGGCTGTACGCCCATAAGTTCCACTATCATTTTGAGTTTCAATACCTGCCGCAATTCTTTGCCTTGTTCGGATTGATCGGCTGTATGCTGCTTATTCTGATCGCCAAGGCAATGGGATGGTTTATTGTCGTCGATGAAGATTATTATCAGAAAAAATAGAGGGGCACGCATTGGTTAACTGGATTCATCCCGGCCTGGTAATCGGACTCGGCGGTCTTGCCATACCGTTTATCCCGTGGAGACGTGTTAAAATGGCCTACTTCCTTTTGCTTCCGCTGGCCGGGCTGACGATCCTCGTTTTGACTTCCAAAGGCGTATTTGGTGCCATTCCCCCTTGGCCTGGCGCCCTCCACAAGTGGAATGCTCCTTTTTTACACTACACATTGGACATCGTCAGAGTCAATAAACTCAGCCTCCTGTTCGGATACATTTATGTCATAGCCGCGTTTTGCATGAACATCTATGCGCTGAATGTCAAAAACGACTGGGAGCACGTCGCCGCGATGATCTATGTCGGCAGCGCCCTTGGCGCCATCTTTGCCGGCGACTTTTTCACCCTGTTCTTTTGTCTTGAAATCATGTCATGGGCCCCATTTTTCCTGATATTATTCCGTGGGACGAAGAAAGCCATGGGGGCCGCCGTTCGCTATATCTTGTGGCATCATTTCAGCGGTGCCTGCATCCTGGCCGGTATTCTGCTCCACGCCCATCACAGTGGGTCCATCGAGTTTGCCGCAATGCCCTGGGGGTGGGACGTCGAATATCTGGGCTCCAACCTCATGCTACTGGGATTTGTCATCAATGCCGCCACGACGCCGTTTCATTCCTGGTTGTCCGACACTTACTCCGAAGCCACGCCCAGTGGTTCAATCTACATGACAGCCTTTACAACAAAAACGGCGATCTTTTGTTTAATCACGACCTTCTCTGGTGTCCCGCTGCTCATGTGGATGGGGGCCATCCAGGCGGTTTTTGCGCTGTTTCTGGCCGTACTCGAAAACGACGGCCGCAGGTTATGCTCCTATCACATCATCTCACAGATCGGGTATATGGTCGCCGGCGTGGGGATTGGTACGGAAATGGGGATCAATGGTGCCGCCTCGCACGCCTTATGCCATATCATTTACAACGCACTGCTGTATATGGGGGCCGGGTGCGCCCTGGTTGTGGTCGGCACTGCCAAATTTAACGAACTTGGCGGGCTTTACAAATATATGCCCATCGCCTTCTGGCTCTACATGATCGGAGGTTTTTCCATCTCCGGCTTTCCGCTTTTCAATGGTTTTATCAGCAAAACCATGACCATCGAAGCAGCAGAACTGATTCGACATCCGATCATTTACCTTCTTCTGGAGGGCGCAACAGTAGGTACGTTTCTGCATACGGGCCTTAAACTTCCCTGGAATATGTGGCTCCAGGGCCGGGATGAACCGCCGCCTGAAATTCGGGCGAAGCTCAAGGATTCCGCCTTCAACACCCCGGTTCATATGCTCGTCGGCATGGGCATTTTAGCCTTCCTGTGTATTTTCATGGGTGTGTATCCCAAAATCCTGTATGACATGCTACCCTATCCTGTGACGTTTATCCCCTTTACCGTGACCCGGGTCTTTTCCATCACACAAATGTTTATCTTCTCGTTTATAGGATTCTGGTTGTTGCGAAAACTGGTACGCGGTCATCCATCGTATGTCATCGATACGGACTGGTTGGTAAGGATACCGGGCAAACATTTTTTAAATTTCTGCAAGGGACCGGTATTGTGGTTTGGAACTTGGCTGGACCGGCTCATCATTCAAATCACGAAAACTTTAATTGTGAACATACGCAATCCAAAAATAGAAGCACAAGCAACGCCAAAGGCCATAGGGATTGGTGTATTCATCTCCATCGCACTTTTTTCTGCGCTTTTGGTTTTTCTATTCGGTTATTCTCCAGATTAGTTGCGAGAGTTGATAATCGGCCTATATCCTCATCCGATTTTAACCATGCTGCGGGCTGTGATCCACATGCCTATCTTTTAAATTTTGCCGGCGGCAACCACTTGAAGATTGCAATTGTTGATAACCAAACGCCCATCCTTGAAAAGAGCGGCAACCCGACCACCCACGAGACGATGGTCTTCCAAGGGATCTCCATCTATGATCACCAAGTCGGCGACTTTTCCGGCGTCAATGGATCCGAAATCCTCTTCAAGTCCAAAACACTTCGCTCCGTTTATGGTAGCCATCCTCAAGGCGTCCGCACCGCTGAAAACATCCTTACCGGAAGCCTGGTTCAAAAAAAGATGCAATAAGTTTATTTCATGTTGCACCATGGCCACCGTACAAGGTGGAACACCTCCGTCATTTGAAGCAGCCATTGGAACCCTGGCCTTAAATAAGATCCCCAGATTCCGGGTCGCCGTGGTACAATAGGATGCAAAATGCTTGAACATTGTCTTCATTGGCAAAAAATTCAAAATTCTCATTTTTCCATTGCTGGCTTTGCTATGGTGAAGACGCGCTCTGGCTTTAAACTCCGGTATCCAATACTCTTCTACAATATCGTCATGAACCCTGTTCCTGAATTCGGTCAATAATGTCATGTAAGGATCATCAAACGTTGGGTGGCCTTTTATTTTATAGCAGGTGTCATAAGGCACGGACATTGTCGGTTCAATGATACAGTCATGGGTTGATAATAAGGCCATATCATCCTCAGTCAGAAGTTTATCACCGGCGATATGCGCCAATGACGAAACACCAGCTTCCAGTGCTCGCCTAAACGAAGCAACGGACGTATGATGGATGGTGGACTTAAGATTTCGTTTTCTCGACTGATCGGCAATGGCTGTCAATTGATTCATGGTCATGATGGTGGCATCGGGCTTGAAATTTGTCATATTCTCTTTTTGTTCGCCGATTTTGATTGCTTCGGCGCCGCGTTCATCAATAGCTCTGTCCACAGCGTCCCGGACTTGTTGTTCAGACGCGTCCAATGCGAATTCAACTGTCCCGCTGTACCCAAGCCCGAAATCCACAGGCGGCACTCCCATCTTGGACCTTGCCCACTTTACGATCAAACCGTGCTTTTCCGTCAGATAGCCGCCGGGGGGGCCGACAACAACGGATTGCATGATCCGCGGTCCGGCCAATTCATTTTTGCGGATTCTCTCCCGAAGGGATCTCACCTTGCGAAGATCTGCGGCCCAGGCATCCCTGATGTTTGTAATTCCATGAATCAGGCATTGGGCCATATTCTTCTCGATCTGCTTCCCCGCATAGGTTTTAAGAAGTTTTATATCTTTCAAACCCGGAAGTAATGTGGGTGATGCGTGGCTTGTGTGGCAGTGGGTATTAAACAACCCGGGTATGACGGTTTTTCCCATGAGATCGATAACGAAATCGGCCTTGATGCTGTTCGACTGTCCCCCAGCGCCAGGCATCGCCTCAATTCTTCCTCCTTTGACGATCAGTTTTACGCTTTCATCAAAGTAATCGGCTTTGGTGACATCGACAATTCTACCGTTTTTCAATTCAACGAAAGCGGTGTCATCTGGTTCGTAGTCAACTACGAAATGGACATCCGATGGGCCTTTCATGTTATCCCTTCCCAGAGGATCATGTCTATTGTATGCCATCTTTTCTACCCCCATCTTATATTATTAGGGGGAAAGCCTTGAGGACTCCAAATCCTGCGTTGGCAAGGGTTTGCAGCAAAGTGCTACGGCGGCACTCTATCCGCCATAGTTTGGGCGGAGCCCTAAAGACTTTTGCAATATCGGAGTCAACTTCCCGAATGCCGCAGAAGTCAGCACAATTCCACCACATGACAGGGGACCATGTCAATTAAAGGGTAATTTGGGCAGTGCCTTGGATATTTTTGGCGGCCGGGGATTGGCGATACCGAGCTGGCAACCCAATAGAGCCGACATGAATGAAGCTCATTAAATATCTGCCATATAGTTTTCATTTCGAAGTCACTTTTTTTGTTGCATGATGCGGCATAGTTAGTATACAAACAAAATTAGGCCATACAATTTGCGATACGGATAAGGGCATGAAGATAGTTATCGGCTGCCTCCGATAATCCCTTTAAAAGAGTATCATTGGCCGGTTGGCGATGAGAGCCGCCCCCCTTGGCAATAAGATATTAACAGATTGGGTTTGGAATGGATATGGCGCTGTTTTCATGCGCAAGTACTTGTTTTCATATACAATATCGAATGGGGAGAAAAGGTCATGAAAAGAAAACGTATTGCGGTTATGGGTATTATAGGGTTGATGTGTATGTGGGCATCACCAGTGCTGGCCGGAGGCATTCTCAACAAGTCGAATTTGAGCGCGGACTATTTTCGTTCCCTGACCCGCCATGCGTCCATTGATGCGGTCGATATCATCGCTTACAACCCGGGCGGCGTCATGAAGTTGGAAAATGGGACCTACGTCAAGGCCGACATACTCTATATCAATAAGGATTACACCAATAAAGTTCCCAATGCCATCCCTGATGTAGTGGTCGCCGGAGAAGATGGCAACTTCAACAGCGACACGCCATCCATTGTTCCAGGTCTCTTTTCGGTTTACAAACAGGATAAATGGGCCGGCTTTTTTGCGGTGACCGTTCCCGGCGGCGGCGGAGAAGTTGACTATAAAACCGGTAATGCGAGAACTTCCGCTTTGGCAGCGGCATTCATTACCAATGTCCCGCCATTAGGGGTGTCTCCAGTTCAAAGCATGAAATTGGAAGCCAACAGTCACAACATTGCTTACACCCTCGGTGGTGCTTACGAGATCAATCCAATGTTTTCAATTTCCGGTGGGTTGCGCTATGTGGACGCGCACCAGGAGTTCAAAGGCGAGGTTGATCTCAATCTGCCGGTTCCATACAGCGTCAATCTTGAAAGAGACGCCACCGGCTGGGGCTATTTTTTGGGGGCCAACATAACGCCCATAGGCAAGCTGAATATCGGTGTGCTCTATCAATCCAATACGGACCTGGATTATAAATCCAAGGTCAAAGAGGACAATTCGCCCTTCCAAGCCATTTCCAACGGCGTTGGCTGGCCGGACGGATCCAAAGAACGCGAAGACCTGCCCGGGTTGATCGGTTTGGGCGTAGGCTACCAGTTTACTCCCAAAATGCGAGGAGAAGTGGGCTACACCCGATACCTGGAAGGCAGTGCCAATTGGGAAGGCCTGCGCTTTGCCGGTAGTGAGGGAGACAGTTGGGAAGTCGGCCTTAGTTTTACCTATACATTCAATTCGATGTGGAGAGCCAGTCTCGGCTATATGCACACCGATATTGTGGACCTGGAACCTGAAAGCATGCTGGTGGAAGCCCCTGCGCTTGATGCCCGGACCATCGGCATTGGTGCTGTTTACAGCCCAACCCCAAGTTGGGACATTACCTTCGGCTATACGAATGTTGACTACGATTCGGTAACTACCTCTACAAGCACCAGCAGGGCGCTTGCCGGCACAGAACTTGAGAAACACGTGACGGCCTTTTCTTTGGGTGCTCAATACCGTTTCTAAACAGTCCTGACATTATCAACCCCCCGGAGGAACCCCCCCGGGGGGGTTTCTCCTTTATTTAATTTCCGAATCGTGCACAACCTCTTCAAAAACCCCTCCCAGATAATCGGCACCTAACATAAAAGGTCGGATGATGGGGCGCTGTTTCAAATTTTCATTGAGGTTGGCCTCAAGATGCCGTCTCTTTTCCGAGTTTGCCCATGCTTCCCAATCCGCTCTGTTTGTCCAGACCGATATGACAACGATTCTCTTGTGATCGTTTAAATCGACTAACGTCTCTCCGCTCACATATCCTTTTCGTTGCATCGCACCGACTCTCAATTCGTTTATAATTTTGATTTCATCCAAAGTGGGATCTTTCTTGAATTTCCTTTCAAGTAAAATTTTTACAGTCATGACACCCTCCTTCTTGCCGGAATTTACTCACAGCCATATAGTGGATTAGAAGCCATACTGGCCTAAGCTCGTCACTAAGCCGCTGGCATGTGCAAAACCAAAACCTTTAGATACCGTTGAGAACGATTCTCAACATATGGTGCTCAACTGGAATGAGGTGCTCGGGTTGAATATAAGGCCGATGAACGGATTCAAAGTTCGGAAACGCCGCATGATATGCAGATCAGTATGTTGTGGCCAATCGGCGGGGTACGTGTTTAGTAATATAATACCAACGATTTAGAGGCAAGGTCAAGGCACTTCGCCTGTTTGTCCCATTGTCCGTTTTCAAGGTA
>CAJIBC010000015.1_pt1 | contig 9800 bp, 4 predicted proteins | sample 9199231 | NCBI WGS metagenome assembly CAJIBC01 (sample SAMEA7708282, study PRJEB35096) | sediment metagenome | biome: marine neritic benthic zone biome [ENVO:01000025]; feature: sediment [ENVO:00002007]; material: shallow marine sediment [ENVO:03000034] sea grass bed [ENVO_01000059] ...
ATGTTGACCTTCACCGTCTCTTTTCTAATTCTCAAAAGGGTCACAAATGCCTTGGACGCCTTGGCGAAAAATGCCCTCCATATTGCCGAAACCGATGGGCGCTTGGATCTGGACACCGCCAAGGTCCGGCACGCCGAATTTCTCTATTTCACACAGGCTTTCAACAAGGTTTTGTCCACCGTGCGTCAACGCACCGGTGATTTGAAAAGTGCCAATGACAATCTGCAAAAACAGATCAAAGAGCGTCGGCAAATGGCCGACGCGCTGCAGGAGAGTGAAGCCCAACTGCGTTCGCTGCAAGATAACATACCCGTGGGCCTGTTCCGAAGATCCATGGATGGGCGTCTGCTTTTTGCCAATCCCAAAATGGTCTCCATCTTTGGATACGATTCCCAAGAGGAGATGATGCAAAAGCCCATACGCCAGTCATATGACGATCCCGGGCAATACGATGAGGTGATGGACCGGTTTGAAGCATCGGAAAACATTCAGCGGCTTGAACTTCGCCTTAAGCGCAAAGACGGCACGCCCATATGGGGTGCCGTCCATCTGAATCGGACCATCGATCCAAAATCAGGGGTCGCCCATATTGATGGCGCCATTATCGACATCACCGATCGGAAAAAAATAGAGGATGACAAGCACAAATTGGAGACACAACTCCGGCAGGCCAGCAAAATGGAGGCTCTGGGCACACTGGCCGGAGGGATCGCCCACGACTTTAATAATATTCTGTTTGCCATCATTGGTTTTTGCGAATTGGCCCTTGAAGACGCCATCCAGGACACCTGCCAGCAAGATAACCTTAAAGAGGCGATCACGGGTGCCCAGCGGGCGGCTGAGCTTGTGCGGCAGATATTGACATTTGCCCGACAAACCGAAATTGAAAGGCATCCTCTGAATTTGACGCCCATCGTCAAAGAGAGTCTCAAACTCATGCGTGCAACCCTGCCCAAAAGCATCGAGATCCGAACCGAGTTGGATGCCAATCTCACCGTCCTTGCTGATCCGACGCAGATGCATCAGATTATCGTCAATCTTGGCACCAACGCAAGCCATGCCATGGGAGATAGCGGCGGCGTGCTGACCATCGCCCTTTCAAAGGTCGATATTGTTCCCGGCAATGGGCACCGCGGGGCTGAGTTGAAACAAGGTCCCCATGCATGTCTCAGGATTGTGGATACCGGTCACGGCATGTCGGCTGAAATATTGGAGCGGATTTTTGATCCCTATTTTACAACCAAAGCACAAGGCGAAGGCACCGGAATGGGACTCTCGTTGGTCCAGGGCATCGTCAGCAGCTTAAACGGCGTCATTCGTATCGGCAGTGCCGTGGGCAAGGGATCGACCTTCGACATTTATCTGCCGGTTCTGGAAAGAGCCGATTCAGTGTTCCATCAAGACCGCAAATCCGTTGTCGGCGGCCGGGAACACATTCTTTTCGTGGACGATGAACTGTTTTTAACACGAATGATGTCCCAAATGCTATCCAAGATGGGATATCATGTTACGCCGCACAACAGCCCCATAGAGGCTTTGGAGCAGTTTCGCCATGCCCCGGAACAGTTTGATTTGGTCATATCCGATGTGACCATGCCTGATATGGCCGGCCCTGACATGGCCCGGGAAATGATGAAGATTCGCCCCGACCTGCCCATTGTTTTATGCACCGGCTATAGCGCCAACATCAACGAAAAGACCGCTTCAAATATTGGCGTCCGCGATTTACTTCACAAACCCTTGGTCCGGCATGAATTGTCTACCACCATTCGCAGGGTGTTGGATAACCGGTCGGCCGCTTGAGGCCGTACCATGCCAAACCCCAAACTGAAACAATTGGCCGGTTGTTTTTTGGTCTTTGCCGCAGCAGCCTGTTACTATCTCTCCACCGTGGTCATCCGCCAGGCCGGGAACCACGTCTCCATAGCACCGGCTTTTTTTGTCTTTGTGCGTTTTTTTCTGGGATTTGCCATCGTATGCGGGTCGATGCTGATCAAAGGGCGCAGGTTGAAACCAAAGCGTTATGATCTGCTCATCGGCAGGGCCGTTGCCAATGGTGCGGCCGTCTATTGCTTTTATACGGCCGTTACCAAAACCACCCTGGCGCAAGCCAATATCCTCAATATGACCTATCCGATTTTTGTGGCGTTGTTGTCCTGGATATTCCTGAAAAAACAGAGAGACTTGACGACGACCATCGGTGCTGGGCTGGCTTTTGCAGGCATCTATTTGATCTTGGCCCAGGGCCCCTTGAAATTTGGATGGTTGCACCTATGGGGCTTGGCTTCGGGAATCAGTGCTTCTTTGGCCATGATTTTTCTCAATCTGAGCCGCCGGTACCATGACACGGAAACCATCCTGTTCTACCTGTTCGGTATCGGATCGATCCTTACCTATGCGGCCTTTTCACACGCCATTCATTGGCCGGGTCCAACACAGACCTATTACCTGGCTTTGAGCAGCGGATTCGCCATTATGGGGCAATACTGTATCACATTTGGCTATCGCTACGTCACAGCGGTGGAGGGCGGCATCATTTCATCGTCCCGGATTTTGCTGGCCGCCACAATGGGGCCTTTCATCGCTGCAGATCCATTTTTGGATTTGAAAGGCTGGCTGGGAGCCGGTTTGATTTTTCTGGTCAATGTCGCCTTGGCTTGGCGTAAATCAAAATCAGGCCGCCGCACTGCGCCCAACCACAACAATACCCGGCTGCGCCCTATGCAAAATAACGTCCCCATCTGTGTCAATCGTCGATCACCTGTGGGCCTGCCGGCCCGGATTAAAACTTCGCGGCGGAAAATGTTAACCAAAGCGCGTTTTAGGGCGCAGGCAAGAAATAATTCCACCGGATTGCGCCGGATTTGTGTTCGTCTACAAGGCACATCCGCCGGTGCATATCACAAGTCACAAGTATGTGCCGGCGGATGTAACGCCGTAGACGGGCGCAAAGAGAAGCAAGTTGGCGGCATTATTTCTTGCCTGCGCCCTAAGGAGAGTGCGATGAAAATGATTCGCCAAGCCCACCGTCAGGATCGCGATCAGATCAATGCACTGCGTATACGGGAATTTCAACGGTCAGCGCAATTCACCTTGATCAAACCTGAAAAGTTGAAATGGAACCATTGCGATGACACATCAATCGTTTTGTCGGCTTGGGATGGGCCTTGTGCCGTGGCGACCATGCGGGCTGTTGCGGTTTCCAATGCTGCGCAAGCCGAAAGTTGCCTCCAGTGCATTGTTCCGGCACACATAGATTTTCCTGCTATGGTTTTCAACAGCGCTGCTACCCATTGGGATTATCGGGGCATTGGCCTGAATCAACTTCTACGATATCACTTTTTAAAGATCGCCATGGGCTGCGAGCTCCAATCCCTGCTGAGTCCGATGTACGAAGGCGCACCCCGAATCCGGTTTATGAAAGCTTTGGGATATCAATTCATCACCCCGCCGCTGTCTTGGCAAAAAAAGTTGAATCCAAAGGCAACGCGCATCCTTGGGATTTTAGGGCGTGCAATGATGCCCCGGGCCATTACCCTTATCAGGACCCAACGCCACGAAATAATCAACGCCTATCCATGGAAGGGTAAACCTGTCCAGTTTAACAACTTGTTATTCCTGAAGGCCGACCTGAAAATTATGATACATCGCTAGCTTGTTTGGGATAAAAACAGCCCCAAAGTTCCAATTTTGGCCGCGCTAACCGTTGACTAAACCGCAGGGCCCCTATACTCATGTCTAAACCTTAATTGAGTGTAAGCATGGTGATGTACGGTTGGACCGGAAAAATACTGCATGTTGATTTGACCCGCAGGCGTTGGGACATTGAAATGCCTGACCCGGATTTCTACGTTCACTATACCGGTGGAAAAGGGCTGGGCGGTTATTATCTGCGACCTCGCGCGCAATTGGATTGGGATCATCCCGATATGGTGGTTTCCATTTTTACCGGTCCTTTGGTGGCGACCACGGCCCCGACCTCCGGCAGGGCTCACCTTGTTTCCAAGTCTCCCCTTACCGGGTTGGTGGGGGATGCCTCGGTGGGCGGTAAATTGGCCACGCGCATTAAACGGGCCGGTTGGGACGGTCTGGTGATCACCGGAAAAAGCGACGGGCCGGTGGGCCTGGAAATTCAGGACAGCCGTGTCACGATTAAAGACGCCTCCCATTTATGGGGTATGACCACTGATGCGGTTCATTTGTCTCTGGAACCTGGAAAGGCCGGACTCGCCGTTATCGGCCCGGCTGCGGAGAACGGGGTACGTTTTGCTTCGGTGACCACCGACCGGCACCATTGTGCCGGCCGCACTGGGCTGGGGTTGAGTTTAGCCGCTAAAAATCTGAAATACATTCTGGTAAACGGGTCCGGCCGGGTGGCGGTATCACGTCCCAAGGAGCTCAAACAGGCCCGGGAAGAGATCCTGCGGCTGACGGCGGCATCCCCAGTGCTTATGGGGCCATACGGGTTCACCTGCCTGGGAACGGGGGCCGTATACGACCTGATGGACAACCGGCGTATGATGCCCACGGATAATTTCCGCCGAACCCGGTTCGAACATGCCGCCCAGCTTAATGCAGCCGCCTACGCCAAGGCCCTGACACCGAGAAAATACGGCTGCCGGGGCTGCCACATCCTGTGCAAGAAGATCGGGAAGAGGCAGGGGCGATCCATCTCCATGCCCGAGTTTGAGACCATGTCCCATTTTACAGCCTTGATCGGCAGCATGGATTTGGATTTGGTTGTGGCGGCCAACCAGCGCTGCAACCACTTGGGTATGGATACCATCTCAGCCGCGGCCACCCTGGCGTGCCGTCGAGAGATTAAGGGTAAGGATTACACCACTGACAAGGTCTTGTCCCTTCTTGACGATATGGCACTGGGCAGGGGGGAGGGCAAGTTGTTAGGGCAGGGGGCGGCCCGCTATGCAAGCGCCTTGGGGCAACCCGAGTGCGCCATGGCAGTAAAAGCGCTGGAACTGCCGGCTTACGATCCCCGCGGTGCATACGGCATGGCGCTGGGCTATGCGGTCTCCACCAGAGGCGGCTGTCATCTGCGTGCTTATCCCATCAGCCATGAAATTCTCAGAAAGCCGGTGGCCACCGATCGATTTACTTTCAGCGGGAAGGCACGCATCATTAAAATATCAGAAGACCTCAACGCCATGGTGGATTCGCTGACGGCGTGCAAGTTTACTTTTTTTGCGGCCAGTTTGGAAGAGTATGCCAAAGCTTACACCGCGGTGACCGGCGTCGATGCCGGCGCCCAGGATCTCCTTTTATGGGGCGAGCGTATCTATTACAATGAGCGCATCATTAACTTTGTCAATGGATTCGATAGCCGTCAGGACGATCTGCCCGCCAGGTTCTTCAACGAATCCGGCTCCAGCGGAAACGCCATTGAGATTCCGCCCATCGACCGTGACGCATTTTTGAGCACCAGGGATCGTTACTATCGGGTTCGAGGAGTGGATCAAACCGGGTGCCCGACCGAAGAGAAAGCCTTGTCATTGGGACTGCCATGGATCGACTCTTAAAAAAATACGCCGCCAAATTAATAGCAGCCGGATTGGCCGGCACTGAAGAAGATGGTCTACCGCTATTGGCCGGTCTGGATGATGCACTGGTATGGAACCGAAAAGGACCCGAAACCGAAGTTTTGAACGGCATCTTCGATGGCTTGAATATCAACTCTCTGGTCTATTTGAAACCCACCGAGCCCTATCGCACCATCATCGCATATTTGACCCGTCATGCTGATGGCGTGATCGAACCCAAGGATTGCGAAACCCGCACGTTTTTACACGATTTGCCGGTGGCTTCCGAATTTACGACCGCCGCCCTCACCGCCATTTTGAGGCAGAAGAAAAGCGCGATCATCGCCCCATCCGGACAGCCCTTAGCCATCGTCGCTCCCGGCACGGTGAGCCCGGAACAAGGCTTTGTGGTGGTCAGCTCCGTGTGCTTTGCCTGTTTTGTAAAGTTCTTCGTCGACTATCTGGACGCCCTGCAAAGTGGCGATGCCACCGCCGCAGACCATGATGTGTACGATCGGGTGGTTGCACATACCTCGAGCCTGCCTACGGCAATGCCCGAATTGTTGTCCGCCCCTTTCACCGATGAGGAGATGGTTTTCAAAGCCATTGTCCAGGCCGGGCGCAGAACCGTCGCCCATCATCTGGTGGATTCATATTTCGGTAATATTTCCTATTGTTGGAACGACGTCCTGTACATCAGCCAAACCGGCAGTTCGTTGGATGAACTCGAAGGTTGCGTGGATCCTGTGCCGCTGGACGGTACCACCAGTGCCGGGCTGACCGCTTCCAGTGAACTCAGCGCCCATCTGGAGGTGATTGGGCGCAGCGGCAGCAGGGCAATTTTGCACGGCCATCCGAAATTTTCGGTCATTATCTCCATGGATTGTCCGCCGGAGGAGAAGATGCAATGTAAGCATGCGGATCAATGCCACATTTTGTGCCCCAAGGCGCGCTTCATAGATGATGTGCCCATCGTTCCCGGAGAGGTGGGCAGCGGTCCCACCGGGCTGTGCCATACCCTGCCGCCTGCATTGGAGAACCATAATGCTGCCATTGTATACGGCCACGGTTTGTTTACCACCGGCCGGGATGATTTTAATGAGGCCTTCCGGTCCATGGTCGAAGCCGAAAGCGCCTGTCGCCGGAAGTATTTTGAGAAAGTGGCGAAATTGAGAAAACCCTAGCCGCCTATATGACATCGGATGCCGATGTGGCCAACGCATCGGTTGCCTTTTTTCTCAGCACAATGGTGAGCAGTGCCGGTACCAGCAAAAAGTCGGCGGCTAAGGCGAACAGTACGGAACAACCGGACAACCAGCCAAAGCGGATGTTACTCATTAAAAAAGAGGCGGTGTAGATGAAAAATCCACCGCTGAGCACCAGGCTGGTAATGACCAGCGCGCGACCGGTGGTTTTCAGCGTTTCACCCACGGCGGTTTCGACACACAACGATTCATCATACGCTTTTCTAAAGTGGTGCAAGAAATGGATCGTATCATCCACCACTATACCCAAAACAATGCTGCCGATTAAGATGGTCGCCATGTCCAAAGGGATTTTTGCGATCCCCATAATTCCGAAGACGCACAGAACAGGCCCGATGTTGGCGACCATGCTCATCAGGCCGATGCCGATCCGGCCGATCAACAAGATCATCAAAAGGGTAATGATCGCCATGGCAATGATATAACTTTTGGCCATACTTGTGATGAAGCGCTTGATCATCTGCACGAAGATCACCATGTGGCCGGTCAGATATATGTTTTGCTCCGGTAACTGCTGTTTTAAGTAGCTCTCTACCTCGTCCACATAATCCTTATAAAGGATGGCATCAACAAAGGGGGCGAGGATAGACAGACGGCTGATTTGATAACGACTATCCGTGATCTCTTCCATGTCATCGCTGCCGCTGGATTCGAAGAGCAACAACTCCTGGGCGGTCAATTTGCGCGTTGTCGGCAAGGCATAGGCGTCATCCTTATCCCCATTCAAAGCGCGATGGATCTCCTTGAGGAGATCGGCCATGGAGATAGCTTTTCCCGCCCTGATATTGTGGGCAGTGATAGAAGGAATATGCTGGGTTGCCTCATCGATTCGACGTAGCAGATCGGGATTTTGCATTCCGCCGGGGATACCGCTGTCGATGGTGACATCCAGCATCACCGTGCCGCCGTTGACGCGATCTAAAAATTCAGTCGACTTTCGAATGGGGGCATCCGGCGGCAGCCAGGTGAGAGAGTTGTGGGAGAATCTTACGGAAAGTGCGCTATAGCCGGCGCCGGTCATGATACAGGCTGCAATCAAGGCCACGACCATGGGGCGGCGGGTGGTTAACCGGGCAATGGCATCGAAAATTCGGTCTACCAGTGGATGTTGTTGCGAGACTGGCTTGGGGCGTTTCACGGGAAATATGGCGATGAGCACCGGCAATAAGAATATGGTATAGATAAATGCCAGCATGACACCAACGGGCGCAATATATCCCAATTGGGCGACGATGGCCACATCGGCCGAGGCGAAAGAGAGCAGGCCGGCGGCCGTTGTGATGCTGGTCATCAACACCGGCAACCCGGCGAAGCCGACGGCGTCAATGATGGCCCGGCGTTTATCCCCCATGACCCTGTAATTGCGATAAAAAATGGTCAAAATATGGACACTGTCACCAATTCCCACCACAATGAGGAAGGTCGGCAGGATCTGTATGGCGTTTGAAATGGGAATGCCGGCGATGGCCATGATGCCCAAAGATGATACCAGCGACAAGGCCACGGTGATGACGGGGTAGACGACGCCGGACAGCATGCGGAATAGCAAAAGTAGAAATATGATAATGACCAAAAAGGACAGGGGCACCATGATGCTGAGATCTTTTATGATGCCTGCTTGAATTTCAGCTACGAAGGCGGGTGTGCCGGAGAAATGAAACACAATATCCTGGTTTTGATATGTTGCAACAATTTGGTGGATGGCCTCATTAATCTCCATGTTTTGATCGTTGCTGAGATAGGTGGTCGCCTCTGCTGCTTGTGGAGAAGCGGTATCAAAGCCTTCAAGGGGATCTTCGGTGGGAATTGCAATTACAGCTTGGGCCCTGACGAGAAGAAATACAATGCTTCGGTCTTCGGAGACCAGCAGTTTTTCATACAGTGGGTAGCGTTCTATGAGATCGAGGATTCTTTCAACCTCTTGATCGGTGTCGGGGGGCGCCTTCATGAGCTCTTCAACAATGAGGGTGTCCCCTTCGGCCCGGACAATGCGTGCGTTGACCAGGCTCGTTACTTCATCCAGGTATGGGACAGCGCTTTCAATTTCCTGATGCAGTTGATGCAGGCGACGAAGAAATTTACGGTTTATACCATGCTGCGGTTTCATGCCGATGATGAAGGTGTCATCTTGGCCGAAAGTGTCTCGGAAATGATTGTAGGCGATCAGGGTGGGGTCGTTGTCATGGAAAAAGCTTTCATCACGGGTATCTATGGTGAGTTTGGGTGTATGAACGGCCAAGGTTGCCGTCACCAGAAGTATGGCCCCTAAAATTCGGTATTTGCCATCATAGACCCATCTTGTGAGCTGTGAGAAGGTATTTTCGAAACCCTTGTGCAGGTTCGCCATCGCTTTTCTTCCTTTACCGCAGGATATTATGACCGAAAAAACAATATAAATCCCAAAAGGTACTTAAATGCCCGGAATGCCGCGCACTCCTTAGGGCGCGGAAATCTCGGAATCCGGACAGGTGGGAAATGATCTATGGCGGCTGCGGCCAGATGTTCGATGTGTGCAATCTTGAGATTGCTGATCTGCTGATAAAGCAGTCGCGATAACTTAAAAAGGACGAATGTTTGCATTCTACCTGAATCAGGTATTAAAGAACCCGGCCATGGTTGTCAAAATCCAAGGCCAAAGACGATTTCTCCTCATCATTAAGAAAATCCACTGACATTATCTCTATGGGATCCGGTTTCGAATGTGTCGGAACGATGGTGATGCTGACCCAGGTTGCGGGATCCTGGCCGAACGTCACAATACAAAGTTGTTCGCATTGGGCAGATTCATAATGTTTCGATCGAATCCATTTAAAAATGAACTGGGTAAATCCTCTATGTTCTTTGCCATACCATTGGGCGGCAGTGTCGATGGCCGCCGGGAGGCTGCAAATGATATAGAACGCTCTGTTTTTGACGATGGGGGTGCAGTATTGCTTATTGTCGGTCATGGTTTTTTGCAGATTTTTGTGGGCGGTTGTGGCAATGATATTCAAGGTGTCGG
>CAJIBC010000145.1_pt1 | contig 9795 bp, 5 predicted proteins | sample 9199231 | NCBI WGS metagenome assembly CAJIBC01 (sample SAMEA7708282, study PRJEB35096) | sediment metagenome | biome: marine neritic benthic zone biome [ENVO:01000025]; feature: sediment [ENVO:00002007]; material: shallow marine sediment [ENVO:03000034] sea grass bed [ENVO_01000059] ...
CCCAAGTATGCCAAAGGCACAATTGTATGTCCTATCTGGCTGGGCGCAGCGCGCATAAAGGCCTAGTATAAGTGTGTTGGGTGATTTTGATCAAACCTGCAATGATAGGGAAAAAGATGGCACTTTGTCCGTTTTTTGACAACAGCTCACCTGCATGATGGCAAAACCATTATGATTATTGGGTCCAATAATCGATGGGCGGCAGTTGCGAATAGGTGTAATCGTAGGTCAGTTCAGTTTCAATGGCCCGAATATGCGTATCATCGGATTGGGGCGGGTCGTGATTGCGGGTCTCGCAAATTCCTGCAGGCGCCCGGACGTCATTTGTTTATGAAATTATAGAGAGGTAAGGAAGTCAGATTTTATGAAGACATTTCTGAGCATGGTATTTTTCATGGTATTTATTGCACGTAGCAAGGCGCTAGTGGGCCGCTCGGTAAATTCGGCAACCCTCAGCCGCACCACAAGCGCCATTGGCAAGGCATGCGAGCGTAGGACTAGCGGTTGCTAATTCAAGCGAGTATAACACCGCCAATGGGGCTTGTGGTGCGGCTCACTAGATCATTAGTTGGAGGGTGCGTGTCATGCGGATGTAACCAGCACGCACAATACCGGACCCAGGCGATTCTGGAGCGGCTGGTAGAGCCGGAACGAACCCTTACGTTTCGCGTTCCATGGGAAGACGATCAGGGGCAACCCCGTGTCAACAGAGGGTTCAGGATCCAGATGAACGGCGCGGTAGGACCGTATAAAGGCGGCTTGCGGTTCCATCCGTCGGTGAGTCATAGCATCGAACAATATGCGGTTGACTTGGACCGGACAGGAAGTCAACACTCGCTTAAAGACGATCATGGGCACCATGCACCAGACCTGCCTCGATGTGGCTGAACGTTACGGTACTCCGGGCAGTTATATCGACGGCGCAAACATCGGAGGTTTCGTTAAGGTGGCCGAGGCGATGATCGATCAAGGCCTGGTATAAAGGCTAAAGAGAACGACGCCTATTGGTTGATCACCTCAAAAGCCACCTGATCCGTATTTCCCGCTTCGTCCACGACGGCCAGTTGGTATTGACCGAATTGTGTTAAAGAGTAATTTACGGATTGTCCGTATTTAGCTTTGGCCACGGGTACGCCATTGAGATACCAGTGCTGCCACCCGATGCCCCCTATCGTCTCCAGTACAATGGTCGGTAAGGTGGTGCGATCAGAGCTTGTGGTAAGGACTGCGCCGGGTTTTACACCCGATATTGTGATATCGGTGCCGGTCAAGGCCGGCATGTGAAAGCAACCATCGTCCGGTTGCGGAATCAGGTGTTCCCGCCGCCATTTAACAGGCAGCCAGGGTTCCAGGCTTTTGGGCCACAGGGCCATCTGCAGGGAGCGTACTGATGGACCGCTGCAGGATGGGTCCACCCGATTGCCGGTCCGTGGATCGATCATCACGGTGTGAACGATGCCGGTCATGGGGGTGTGGGGATCGGCCAGGGTTGGCGGGGCCTGTTGGCCCAGGACCCAAGCTGTTTTTTCCTGGTGGCAGGCCAACCCCAATTGCTCACAATGCTCTTTTGTCCATCCCGTAGGCCAGCAAATGGTGGTTTTGGTCACATCAGCCGGCCGAGGCATCTCGTCGGCGGGGGTGTCGAGCACTTCAAGTACTTGCAAAAGCAAAGGGGCCGCCGTGGCGGATCCATATTGGCCGGGGGATGGTGTGCCGTCGGGTCGACCGATCCAAACACCCGCGGTGACGGCATTTCCCACGGCCAGGGCCCAGGCGTCCCGAAAACCGTAGCTGGTACCGGTTTTCCACGCATAGGAGGGCCGGTTTTGAACCAGATTCAATCTGGCCCGGCCAGGCAACGGATGACGCAACATATCACGTAATATCCATGCGGCCCCGGGAGACAGCAGATAACGCTCTGTAAAAGGGTCGCTCTTTAAGTAACGCAGTTTACCGGCCAGGCCCCCACGGGCCAGGGCCGTATAACCGCTCACCAGGGATTCCAGGCGGGTGCCCACACCGCCAAGAATCATGGAAAGATTGGCGCGGGCCCCGTTTGGAAATTGGATGGTCATACCGGCATTGCGCAATCGGTCGGTAAAGGTCTGGGGGCCATAAGCTTCCAGCAGTTGCACGGCCGGGACATTCAGTGATCGTTGGAGGGCCGCGGTGGCGGACACAGGCCCTGAGAAACCGTCCGTAAAATTACCGGGCCGGTAGGTACCATTGAGCCGCGGTGCGTCGGTCAGCAGGCTTTGGGAGTGGATCAAGCCGGCATCCAGGCTGAGCCCGTACAGAAAGGGTTTCAGGGTGGAACCCGGCGAACGCAGTGCCTTGACCATATCCACATGGCCGAATCGGGTGGTGTTTTCAAAATCAGCCGATCCCACATAGGCTTTGACGCCCATGGTCTTGTTATCCACCACCAGGATGGCGATGGAGTTGGTGGGCGGCAGCCGAAAAGCATATTGTTCGGCCAATTCCTCCAAATAGTATTGGAGCTGTGCATCGATAAAGGTCTGCAACACCTCCTGTCCGGGAGCCGATGCACGCACCCTGCGAGCCAGCAACGGGCATGCCATGGCAGTAGTATATCGTTCGGCAAAGACGGTTTCCTGCATGGCGTCTTGAACCGTCTCCGCAGGCCATATGCCCAATGTCTGCATGCGCGCCAGTACTTTGTCCCTGGCGCGCTGGGATTTTTCCGGGGCCCGGTCGGGCCGCAACCGGCTGGGCGCCTGGGGGAGCACCGCCAGCAATGCCGCTTCAGCGTGACTCAACTCCTTGACCGGTTTTCCCAGATAGGCAAATGCGGCAGCCTGTACCCCTTCAAGGGTGCCGCCGAAAGGGGCCTGATTCAAATAATAGGTCAGAATCCTGTCCTTACCCCAGTGCCATTCCAGTTGCAGGGCTCTGAAGACCTGATGGACTTTGCCCCATATGTTGCGCTGATGGGGATCAATCAGCCGGGCCACCTGCATGGTAAGGGTTGATCCACCGGATATCACGCGTCCCGCGCGCAGGTTTTGCCAAACGGCTCTGGCCGTTGCCGCTGGATTGACCCCCGGATGATAGCGGAACCAACGGTCTTCATATCCCAGCAAGGCCTCAAGATAGAGCGGTGAAACCTGGTCCAAAGTCACTGGATAGCGCCAGATGCCGTTTCGATCGGCAAAGGTTCGCAGCAGCATTCCATCGGCAGCGGTCACCACGGTGGCAAAGGGCCGGTTTTCCAATGGCAGGGGGAACAGTCCATCGGCAGCGAAAAATGATCCGACCATGCTGCAAAGCATCAAAAAGAGTATACTTGACACTCTTGTCCATCGGCCGAGATGCCTCCAATAGGCTTGGATGGTGAGGACTCGCGATTTGAAGAAGGAGAAGCAGTATCTCAATCTACTTCTCACCCCTGTGATTTGTTTTCTGGCTTTCATATTCATTACGCTATTGCTGCAAAAGGGTTTAGGGTTGTTTGATCGTTATGGGTGCAACAGTATCACCCAAGGCGCGGATGTAAGGACGATACATGTCTTCTACATAGGCGTTGGGTACCTGAAATACCCCCGGCGTGACCACCCTTGCCAAGTAGAATAGCGTTGCCGGACGCGACGGCGCCACATCGATGGCGGCCACATATCGGTCGTCCCGGAACTCTTCGTGGGCCAATCGCAGATGTTCTTTCCACTTTTCGATACGCATGCCGTCAACTTTCAGTTCATCAAGCTTGAAGCTGGTGGACAGGTTCTGATTTTCAGGCTCCCACCCGGCGGGAAGCAACTCCACCACCAGGGCTTCGGAGACCCGTTTATCGGTTTGCACATCCAGGCGCACCAGCACCAAATCACCGGTTTTGAGGTTGCGCAAAGAGATCTCCTCCCCCTTGAGGTCGTAATAGGTACGGTCTATCTCGAGTATATTGCTTTCCGGCGGCGGTGCGGTTTTACCGTAGCCGTTCAACAAAAAGTTCACAAAGACCAGTCGATCCCCCACAGCCTCGATCCGCAACCCGCCAGCCAGTGTTTTGGCGTCATGGACATATCGCATGAGCTTGTCGGCGCGTATCTTGGTGGTCGCCTTGTCCGCCGTGACGTTGGCTTGCCAGGTCTGGCCGCTGCCTTTGAGTATCTGCATGCCGGCCAGGACCAGCGCGTTGCGCTCCTGGGTGCTCAGCCAGGGCCGATCCCCCATGACCTCATCCAGCTTGATCAACCAGGTGTCGGCATGGCCGCTGCGGTGCGCCTGGGTGGAGAGCAGGTAATAGCTCATGGCCGCATCCCTTATGGGACTGCCATATTCACCATAGTAGTGATGACGGTCCCTGGTGATGGACAGGGCCTGGTCAAAAGCTTTGCGGGCACGTTTGGCGTCCCCCTGCAGCTGAAGGGCCAGTCCGAGATGCACCAGGGGTAAACCACTGCGGCTTTTCCTGGAATGGTTATCGAACAAGGTCCGCAAGGTTCCCAATGACGCTTTGTTCAGTCTTGCCAGCACATAACCGCTGTATGCCTGCACCGCCAAACGGGTGTGTTGTTTGTCCGCGCTGTACCGGGTTTTGATGACTTTTGGGCGACGCAGATATTTGTTCAAACGATCCACTGCTTTTTTCAAGGCATTTTCAGGCACTTCAAAACCGCGATCCCGCGCACTGATGAGAAAATCACAGACATAAGCCGTCAACCAGCACTCTTCCGGGCTGCTATTGGACCATAATCCGAACCCCCCATTGGGCTTTTGCATGGTCATCAAACGGTCGATGCCCTTTTGAACTTTCTTGCGGCGCAGCTCTGCGCTCTGGGATGCGATCTTCAACTGCTTTAGTATCTCGTTGTTGATGAGCACCTGGGGATAAATACCGGATGTGGTCTGCTCCAGACATCCGTAGGGATACGCATACAACTCCCGGATATGCTCGGCTACGCTTATAGGCGGTTGGTCGGTGAGGGTCAGATCCGCCGAAACGGTGTCCGGCAGCAGATGTTTCAAGGCATCGGCAGGGATCTCCAACACTTTACCCGGCTCCAGGCTCATGCGCCATTGTCGGGTGACGGCCGGATAGGCAGGTCGGGTGCCCAGCGACCAATGGCGCTTGATTTGCAGCCGGTCTGCGCCCTCTTCCAGCCGGATACCGCCTACGACCAGGTCTATATCACCGGAACCCACAGCATAACCGGCCTTTACGGCAAACCGCAGGGTGGTTTTGGCTTTGTCTTTCAATTGGAGCTCCCGGACTCCGCTGCCGACCAGTTCGATGGGGGCCGAGGTTTTCAGAGAAACGTCCAGGGACTGTTCGCGGCCGCTGAGATTCTGGACATCAAGGGCCAGAAAGGCGTCATCTCCCATGGCTAAAAATCGCGGCATGGCGATCTGGGTGACCATCGGGGAGGCCACCGTCACTTCTTTTTCCGCTGATCCGTATCGGCGGTCTGTGTATGCCACGGCCATCAGCCGCAGGCGACCATTGAAGTCGGGCAGGTCCATTGAGATTTTGGCGCTGCCGTCCGTATCGACCTTGACCCGGCCCTGGTAGAGCGAGACGATCTGAACATCGGTCACTGGTTTATCGCCGCCTCGCGTCATGGACGACACACCGTCGCCTCCGAATCGTTGGCGGGCCAGACTGCCCTCGTGGCTTTCGATGATCTTCTGATATAGATCATAGTAGTCCACACCATAACGGCGCCGATTAAAGAAATAGCCTGAGGGGTCCGGGGTTTCAAATCCGGTAATCGAAAGAACCCCCACATCCACTGCCACAAGGGTAACGAAAACATCGCCCCCGGCCACCGCCGCATTTGCCACACGCACATCCACACCCAGGGTGGTGTTGGGCTGGGTCTTATCCGGCGCATCGATGGTCACGGACATTGTCCGGTCCCCGCGCTCCAATGGCAGATGGACGATTCCCAGTGCGCGCTTGGGGGCGATTTTTTTACGCCGGTTCCCTGGCCGAATAACCATGGCCGTCACATGCAAATCGTGTCGATCCCAGTCCGCCCCCACAGGAATGGCCACTTGTGTGCCTGCTGTCTCAACTTTCACCATATGGCGCCACAGGGGTTGGTCGCTCTCCACCGCGACCACCGCCGTTCCGGCCTCCGGGGCCTTGATCAAGACCTTGGCCGTATCACCGGGCTTATACGATTTTTTATCCAGGGTGAGGACCACCTGGTCCGGGCGACTGCCCTGTTCACCTGCGCCGCGGCCATACCAACGCCATCCGGCGGAAAACCGGTGGGATGTCTTCAATCCGTTGTCGGGGTCGGTGATCTCCAACCGATAAGGCCCCCACTCCACCGGAAAATTGATGACCGCCTTTTCTCCGGCGGAGATATCGAGTTTACGGTCGGCAACTGGATAGTGCTGGTAGTTTACAATCTGCTCCCATCCTGAAGCGGCATTGAATTCCCAATAAAAATCCGGGTACTCCCGAATCAGGGTTACCACCAAGCCTTTGGCGCCCAACAAGGTGCCATCCGCGTCGGTTTTGACGACTTCGAATTCCACCGGCGCGTCGGTTGCCGGTTGTTCGCCCTCCCACAGCGGACGCACGCCCACCAACTGCCGGGCCGGCCAGACGTGGTAGACCTTATGGCGGCTGACCGGACGCCCCCCGGATTCATAGAGGCTGGTATGCAAACGCACCTTGATGGGGGATCTGACGCTTTCATATTGATTCTCCACTTGAATCACGCCATGACCCTGGTCATCCAACTCAATATCATCGACTTGGAACTCAGTCCGGACCTTTTCATCCACATCGCCGAATTCAAATCCGGGCAAAGCCTCCACCAGGGAACGTTGCAATGCCATATGAACATTGCATCCCACCCGGTTCCCCGCTGCCGGCGCGCCGTACAGATAATCCCCTTGAACCCCCATGGAAATGGGATCGGATGTACCGATGCGGGTCACCTGGAGATTCCCGTCATCCAGATCCAGTTTCATGCGCTCGGGCATAAAATCTTCCACTTTGAACTTATAGAGTTGGATCAATTCACCGGCCAGTTTGAACTCAACGGTCCAGGTGCCGGTCTGGGCACCGGCCGGCAGGTCGTAGTCATAATGGAAAGCATTGGAAGCTTCACTGTGCCAAACCATGGATTTGATCTTTTGCCCGTCCGGCTGCCGGAAATGGACGGAAATGGGGGGCTGCCTGTCAAGGGGCCGGCCGTCGTAGTCCCGGAGCAGGGCATCCATGATCATGGTCTCACCCGGGCGATACAAATCCCGGGGTCCGTAGACGAAAAGCTCCAGATTGCGGAAAGGCTGATCACCCAGTTCAAAAGCGGATAAATCCAGAGCTGGCATGATCAACGGCAGGATGGAGGTGTGCTTGCCCTTGCGGGCAACCAACAATTGGCTCTTTTCCATGATGCGGGCAAAAGCGGCGGTGCCCGATTTATCGGTACGGCCCTGCTCAATCACATTGCCTTTGCGGTCATAAAAGGACAAGGACACATCCTTGTATACCTTTCCCGAACTTAAGTGCTGGGTTTGAACCACCATCTTTTGGGGATAAACCCTCATGTGCATGCCGATATCGCTGACGGAAAAATAGGTGGCCGGATACTGGTAGCCATAGATTCCGGCCTGCTGCAAAACAGCCAGATAGACCCCCGGCTCGGCCAAGGATTTGATGCCGGCGATGGGAAGGATCGCTTTGGTCAACACATTCTTGCGGGCTTCGAAATCAAACCTGGCGCTGTAGACCAGATCGGCCCACCGTTTGATCTGTTCGGAGTAACTCCAGTCCATCTGCCGGGTGTGGTTGAACAGGTTGAGGAAATCCACCAGGAATTTCTCTTTGATCCTGAAAAAATCGACGTCGGCAGCCTTGACATTCATGGTACTGACGGGGATGCCGTTGGCCAGCTCCGACGGTAAAATATACCCCTTGCTGCTGAAGGAGATATACGCCGTTGCCTTGCGCGTTCGCATCTTGTGTGTCTTGGTTTGCGATAATGTTTGACCGAATGCCGAACGGATACCTTTTCTGATCTGCACTTCGTATTGGGTGTCGGCCTCTACATTTGTGAAATAGGCCACATCGGCCTTTTCGGAGAGCACCCAGGCGCCGTCCACCTGGCCATCGTCATCGGAAAAAAGTTTGAGAAAGCGATTGAAATCCTTGGTTGCATCCACTTTCGCCGAAAAAGTAACCGCAATACAATTCTGATCCTCAATGGTCTGCTGCCCCACGAACAGAACTTTAAATTCAGCGGCATTTGCGGTAGATGGGATGATACCTATAAGGGATACCAGGATAATGAATGCAGCACTTTTTATAAATGACGGTAATTCGTCCATAAGACAACTCTCCCTTTCGACACTGATGAATTTTTAACACAGCCATCTTCAACCTTCGGTGTTCGCTCATATGCCCATCACTGTTGTCACAAGTCCATGAAATTAGTGTGAAAGGAATATGAAAAAGTCTATTTTTTAATGATATTGATGTGAACCGTCTGATCTTTTTCATCTTTGGTTTCAAAGGTATGGTTTTGTCGTGTCTCTCCGGCTGTCCGTTGGGTTGATTTGTTCGATTTTTCCTTTTTCTTTCGGCTGTTGAGCGCATCGAGCAGATGAGTTTGAACATCTTTTGTTTTAGCCGGTGCACTGGTCATTGTCGCGTCGTAGGACGAAATGGCTTCATAGGCGGCTGTTTCGATCAGCTTGGGCCAGAGCTTTTGAAACAAGTCAGGATCACCGTAGATATCGGCCGTATTGAATTTACCGTTGATGGCAAAGGCAAACCCAATCACATCTTTTTCTTTCTTTCCAATGGGCAAAAGGGTTTGTTGGTATTCCAGGCTTTTTTTCTCCACATCTTTATCTTCCAGACTCAGCTGCAAGCTGGTTGCTGACGCCGCCTTACGCACCGACTTCCCCATTTTACGGCCAAGCTGTTCCTGTTCTTGGGCAACAGCTTTCCATACGGCCTGCTGAGATTTGGCCTTTTTGGCAGCCAATTTAAGCTGTTTTGAACTGAGCCCTTTTTTGGAACTTGAAAATTTGGCGACACTCTCCTTGCCACGTTTGCGCCAGCGCCCCTGCTCCACACAAAAGGAATCCAGTACGATCTTCCTGGATTTAGGTGGCAAAATCACATCTTGGGACAAGGTCCGATCCTGGCGCCCGCCTTTGACAATATCGCCGGATTGGATAAAAACAAAATCCGCATCCGAATGGTTAGTGGCCGACAGATGATTCACATCTCCCGTCTCATCAATGGTGACAACCCCCTTATCCAGGGCCTCGGCCAGTGAGATAAAACGTTTGCCTTTGATCCCGGATTTTCCGTGGACTAAAAACACGGACAGGTTCTTGCATTGATATGGACCGGATAGTTTGAATTTGGTGCCTAACATAACCCTTTCGATAGGGGATGCTTGCTCAGCAGCAGCGCTGCTGCCAAACATAAGGGCTGCAATTAAAGTGACACCGACTCCCCAATGTAAAAATACTCGCATGATAATCTCCTTCTTCCATGTTCGATTTAACCTCTTTAGCGTTGTGCATTTTTTTATAGGAAGAAGTTACCACGAGTAATCTCATTGAGGAATTCAAAGAAATGTAAAAAGACATTGTGTAGTATTTACATTAGTTTTACATGGACACAGGCACTTATTGATTTTATAGCTCATTACCATAAAGTTACTCCGCACATTCAGGGCAAATCCCATGACTAAAATCTGCTTCGGAATGATCCCGGATATATAAAAAGATAAGAACTTCCTTTTTGTGAACCCAAGTATGCCAAAGGCACAATTGTGTGTCAACCAGATAGGACATACA
>CAJIBC010000666.1_pt1 | contig 9779 bp, 7 predicted proteins | sample 9199231 | NCBI WGS metagenome assembly CAJIBC01 (sample SAMEA7708282, study PRJEB35096) | sediment metagenome | biome: marine neritic benthic zone biome [ENVO:01000025]; feature: sediment [ENVO:00002007]; material: shallow marine sediment [ENVO:03000034] sea grass bed [ENVO_01000059] ...
CATCCCAATTTCAACGAAGCGCGGGTCCCCATTTATCCAACCTTATTCGCTCCAAGTCTTCCTTTGACTTGTGGGAGCGGCGTTGTACCGTGGCATGTTCGGCTTATATGAAGACCATTATTCGTTGTCACAATGTGAGGTCGCTTGGGCACTCAAAACTCAATTCGAAAAACCAACTCCCCCCCATACCCGCCTGTGGAATCCTGAAACCCACTGGCCAGCAGGTGCTCTAAAAAACGATATTCGGAAACCGCCCGCTGGACCAGCTCTTCGCTGCCCGACTCCACTTCGTATTTTAGGGTCAGCCGTCGGCTCAATTTTTTCCCCACGGTTACCTGAACACGGTCGGCGCTTTGCTGATCTCCATCACCGCCGGTCTCCACTTCCAATATGTCCACCCCCGACCGTTTTTTCACATCTTCCCCCCACGCCGTGGCGACCAGGGTCGCCAGCATCTGCCGCGTACTCTGGCCACCGCCGCCCTCCCGTTTGGCCAATTCGGTGCCGGTGCGGCCCAGCAGGATCAGGGAGAGAATGTCATTTTCCGACGCAGGCGGATTGGAGCTGAGCTTGAATACCAACTGATCGGGGGTACCCGACAGGGAGAGCGAAACCTGCCACTCACGGATATCGGCAGCGGCCGCAATATCCAGATTGGGTTCGATTTTATAGGGATTAATGAAATCCACAACCCCCCTTTTGACCTCAAATGACTTGCGTCTAAAGATCACCTGGCCCTCCACCACCTCGGCCCGGCCGCTCAATATGGGGCGGGCCAGGGTGCCGGATATTTTGAGATCCGGGGCGATCTGGAGGTTGGCCAGGTTGTTGTCGACCAACAAGGGATAACGATGGGTGACCCCCACATTGAGCGCGGTCCCGGCGATGGATTCAGGCACCGAATATGTGGAGGGAACGGGTACGGCGCGCCTTGCCTGGGTGACGCTGGACAACAGATTCAGCTTGACGTCCTTGTAGTAGCTGCCTTCCAGCAATACCAGCCATCCGGAGAGGCTCGGCGTTTCGGCCGCCCCTTTATACAGTAAATCGCCGTTGACGACCACATCCATGGTGTCGGGCCACTGCAGGGGTAAGGCCTGGGCATTGAGGGCCAGTTGGCCTCCGGTGGGCTTCCAAGCGCTTAACTGCAGTTGTCCGTCCAACTTGAAACGGCCTCCGGCCAGATTGCCGGACAGCCCTTCCACCACTAGCCGCCCTGGGGTGAGTTCCAGGCGGCCGGTGAGACCTTCCACCTGCTGGATGAGGCCTGGAATTTCAAAACCGGCTTCAGAGAGACTCAATTTCGCTTGCCACTGCATGGCGTCCAGCGCTCCTTGGGCGTGGGCCTGGAAGGCCAATTCCCCCTGGGCGCCCTCCAGGGCGTCGGTAAAGGGTGCCAGAGCGGCCACGGGGAGCCGGCCGTCGGATGTAATGCGCAGATCGGTGGGCACACGGCCTGTGGCCGAGAGGTTGACAAAGCCGTTTTGCAGCAACTCCAGCCGGGATGCGGGGATCTCCAGCCGACCGTTTTCCAGACGGGCGTTCAATCGTGCCACCGCCAGGATAAGGCGGTTCTGGTGGTGCAACTCGGCATTGTCCAAGGTTAGCGTGCCTTGAATTTGCTCCGGCTGATACCGGTTTCCTTTGGCCTGCAGGTGGCCGGAGAGAACGCCGGCCCAATCGGCGTCACCCCACAACGCCAGATAGGGGGCCAGATCGGATCGGTCAAAATGGGCCTGAAGATCAAAATCCCCACTGTCCAGCTGGTAATCTGCGGTGAGGTTGAAATTCAGATCGGCATCCAGCTTCAACCGACGATCCAGCATGCGGGCCGTTAAATGAAAATCGTCCCATTGCCGACGGTTCAAACGGGGATCACGAATTATCAGATCGGCGTCCAATTGAGGGTCGTCGAGGGTGCCGGCCGCGTTGAGATGCAGGCTCAGGAGGCCCTCCACGGGGTATGCCCGCTGCAACGCGGCCACATGGGCAAGTCCGATGTCGGCGGCCTCCATGGTGAGCTCAAAACGGCGGTCAAAGGCGTACCAGCCTTTGGAGGTCAGCTGCTGGCCCTTGCCCACGGTGATCTCCATGGTATCCCAATGGAGCTTCTCACCGGATAACCGCCCCTTTATATCCAGGTGCGGCAATGGCTGTCCCCCCATCTCCAGGCGGGTCCCGGACAAGTGAAACACGCCGTTCAGATCGGATGACGGGCCTTTGACCTCTCCCGTCAATGTCATGGTCCCGGCATAGTCCGGAAAAAAATCCTGCAATCGGACATCCCGGCCCTCAATTTTGGCTTGCACCCGGGGTTCGGCCCACCAGCCGCCGCCATCGTTCCGGCGCCATGCCGCCTCCCCCTTCAGGTGAATCGATGAGGCCGCCTTGAACAAATTCAGGTCCGATATGGTCAAGCGGCCGTCTTCCCAAAGCGCTTGGGTCGTTACCCGGCCCGCAAATCCGCCCCACTGCACAGCGCTTTCATCCAGCATCGCCCTGCCGGTCAGATGCTGCAGGGAACCTTCAAGATGGATCCGGCCGTTGAAACTGCTTCCGGCCGATTCCGGCCAACCAAAATCCGATGGCGCTATCCGCTGAAACACCAGATCCAGGTCAACGCCGGGATCGGGTTGCACGCCGCCGTCCGGGTTGAATAAAGAGAGCCGGCCGCTGCCTTCCACCAGAGCGCCCTGGTTTTCCAAAACCATGCGGGTCACGTCCAGTTGTCCCTTTTTGTTGAGCCGGGCCGAGGCCAGCAGTCGTCCAAGGGGATGGTCGCCCATGGCCATCTCCTGGACCAGGATCTCCAGGTCGGCGGTGGGTCGCCGAAAAGGCCCCTGACACTTCAGGTTCATGATGCCGTTGCCTGAAGGCAGTTGAATCCCCAGCAAAGCGCCGAGGGTTTCCAGGCGGGTCCATTGGAGGCGGGCCGCTGCCTGCTCAATGTGATGGGTGGAAAGGTTGATGCGTGCGCCGGCTTCAAGGGTATTGTCGTCAACCGCGGCCTGGAACCGGCTCAGCTCCAGGGTAAGCCCCTTTCGTTGTATATCCGTTGCGAGATGGCCGTCGACGTCGACATCCGGTGCCCCATGGGGTGGGGTGAGGCCGGAGGCCTGGAGGTCGATATGGGCTTTTCCAAGGGCCCCGGGGTCTGCCAGGCCGCTGCCGGTCATGTCGGCCTGCACTTGCCAGGTGCCGCCGGCCGGAAAGGTTAGCACCCCGAGGCGATCCGGTTTTATGTTCTCGCCGTTGAGCTTCAATTGGTAGGTGATCTTTTCCCACTGGGCGGCGGCGAAGTTCAAACGGTCGCCAAAAACCGGCTGTAGATCGATAAATCCGGTCATATCCATGTTCCCCCAGCTGCCGTGGCTGCCAAGGGCGTTAAGGGTGACGGTGCGTTGGTGCATGCGAAGATCGGCCTCCAACGTCTCGATGGCCACCCCCATGGCCTGGGCCCCATTCCAGGTTGCCTTTACGGCTACGGTGGGATCGTCCAGAACGCCTTTGGAGACGATGCTTGCACTGATAAGGCCTTTCAATCCGGTTGCTTTGGGGAGCCAGGCCTGAAACTCTTCCGGATCCATTTCCAGGTCGCAGCTCAGGTCCATTTGGGGGGCGGCTGCGGTCCGGTCAATTCGGCCGGTTGCTTTGAGGGTCGATTTAGGCGTTTGCACCGACACGGTGATGGTCCGGGCATCATCCATTGCAGCCGACAGTTTCAAAGCGGGCAGGCTATACGCGGTCTCCGTCTGCTCCCATTCCAAAGGAGCTGCGGATATCTGAATCTGCCCCGCCGGTCTGTTCGAATCCATTTGCGCGGTTATCTCGGGGACATCCATTTGGCCCGACCACCCTTTGGCGGGTCGCTCAAATCGGATCGTCCCTTGGTTTAACCGGAAATCATCAATACGCAAGGCCCACCGGCTTGTTTCGTTGGAATCGTTGTCAGGGGGACCGGAAGGCGCGCGCGGTGTCACCAGCTGCAAACGGTCGGAAAGGTCAAAGCGCAGATGGAAACGGACATTGTCCAGGGCCAGAGACTTGATATGGAGGGTGCGCCGGAGCAGGGCCGGCCAGAAGAGCCGCATGCGCAGACCTTCCATCGAAGCCAGCGGTTGGCCCTGGGCATCGTTCAATTTTACACCGCGCAACTCCAACTGCAAGGCGTGCAGCGCCAGGTAATGGTCCTGCAGGGTCAAGCGACCATCCATGGCCGCGTTGAGCCGTTGCAACAATTTATGGCGAAAAGCGGCACTGTTGAGATAGAGGGCGCCAGCGGCATATCCGATGGCCAATACCAGCACAACTCCCAACGCCACAAAATGGGTTTTGGTCAAAGATCGTTTCAATGGGTTGTGTCATCACCTTTGGGTTCACATTTACGGCGCTTAGGGCAACGACACTATCGGTGATTGGGTGTAAATTCAAGACCCCTTCGGCAACGGCTGCAACGATGATGACAATGTGATGTTTTCCGCCCGGCTTGTGGATTCATCGATTTCTCCTGCGCAACGCCTCCCGTACCCTTTGGCGCTGTTCGGGGGCCAGACGCTTCCATCGTTGGTAGCGTTTGATCAATGCCTCTCGCTGGCGCGGGGTTAAATTCTGATATTTTTGATGGAGTTTGCGAATCTGCTGCTTCTGCTTTATCGGCAGGTGCTGCCATCTTCGATATTTGGCGCGCAGGGCCTTTTTTTGTTCAGGTGAGATTTTCTGGTAGCGTGCAAAGTTATTCCGTATCCGGGCTTTTTCTTCCGGCGGGAGCGCTTTATACGCTTTGACTTTTTGACGTATCAGGCCTTTCTGTTTGTCTGAAAGGCCTTCCCATTGCTGATACTTGTCACGAAGTGCGGCCTTTTGTGTTTCACTTAGCTGCTGCCATTTTTCAATGGCTTCTTGGGAGGGCTGATTGGCGCAGACGTCGGCCTTCGGCGTGAAAATGGCCATGGCAGCAAAAAGCGAAAGTGTGACCAGAAATTTATTTTTGGGATTCATTTGGATCTCCCTCGTTCAGATATTCCATATCCTTGAACAGTTCGATGTCGTCCAATATCTCCATCAGTTCAAGAATCTCCAAAACGGCGACCACCTTTTTATCTTCGGGACTCGGTTCGGTACCCGGTTTTTCGTCAGCCATGACGGCCGCTGAAATGCTCCAAAAAAGAGCTAAGATGAAAAGACCGATTTTTTTTCGCATCAGGACGACGCTTTCATGGCTTCAATCGCTTCCCAGTCTTCAAGGAGGTCAAGATTGTGAATCAGGTCGTATTCCGTCAGGAATTCAACGTTATCCGCCATGAATCGATCTTCAGGGCTCACACGGGTACCTGGACTGTTGAAGATCAAGACACCTGCAATTAATCCGGCAGCCACTCCGGCGGCCAGGGCCGGGCGCCATACCGGTCGTGTGTATCGTGCCCACCAGCTGGGTCTGCTGGCCTCTTCCAGCTCTGCCACCTTCCTCCAGAAGGTATGCTCAAAGCCGGGTGACGGTTCCAGGGGCTCTAATTTTTGAAGCAGGCCGTCGGTGGCTTGCAGATCCGCCAATTGCTGCCGGCACGCTTTACAGCTTTCCAAGTGACGGCGCACCTGCTGCGTATCGGCTTGGGAAAGCGCACCATCCATGTAGGCACTCAACAGCGTCTCTTCTCGACAAGGATTACCCATTGTGTTCTCCAAAATATCCGGCCAAAGCCTTTTTTAAGCGCATTCGTCCCCTATGAATCAAGGTTTTGACATGATTCTCGGAGCGATTGATCTGTTGTCCGATTTCACCATAAGAAAACTCGCCCTCTATTCGAAGGAGCAGCGCGGCCCGTTGTTTCTCCGGGAGCTGTTCAATGGCCATGTGTACCATCTCCCGCTGCTCCCGGTGAACCAGCATCGCATGGGGGCTCTCTTGCCGGGTTGCGGCCACTTTTGATACCTTTGCCCCGGCTTCGTTTTCCGTTATTCGATCCAACGATTCGACCCGGTTGCGATATACGGGTCTGCGAAGTTCATTGAGGCAGACATTGGTGGCAATTTTAAACAGCCAGGTGCTGAACCGCGCCTTGGGGCGGTAGCGCCGTGCCGCTTTGTAAACCTTTAAAAAGGTCTCCTGGGCCAACTCTTCGGCCACGGCCCTGCTGCCGCAGAACCTGAAACAATAGGTGATCACCCGGCGTTTGTACTTGTCAAACAGGTTCTGGAAGGCGCGCTGGTCGCCGGCCTTGAAGTCGAGCATCAATTGCGTATCCGGATCAGTGTGCATTTAACCCGTTAAACCCATCTGGGACCAAAAAGTTACATCTCACCAAAAAAGCGACGTCTCAAATGATGACAGGGGACGCTAGACCGCACTGCTCTGGCTAAAAGGTGGCGCTCATGCCGACGGTGAACTGCACCGCCGGGTCCATTGTTTCATCCAAGCGGGACTCGAAAAAATCACCATGTTCGAATCGGGCGGCCTGGACAAATAGCTGGTATTGTTCTCGAAAAGTATAGCTGACCTCAACATCCGCCTCCCAGCCATACCATCGGGATCCATCTGTGAGTTCCTCGCCTGCATAGAAATTGATCCAGGATACCTCGGCCGACAGTCCCCCGGAAGAGATGAGGGTGATGTGGATACCCGGGGCGATGACACCGCCTGCAACGCTACTGCCAAAGGTTAAGCGGTCGGCATCGTCGTTGTCAAAGAAATCAGGGTCGAAGAAGATAGCAGCGCGGGGGTTGTAGGGCATAATGGATACCAAAGCATTCAATTCGCCATCGAAGGGTTCATCGACCTGCTCACCGCTGGCGTAAAAACAGAAGATGCCGATGCTCAACCACTCGGCAAAGTTTCTCTCCAAGCCGATGTCGCCAAACCAGGCGTCTACATCCGTTGTAACTTCTCTTGTTCTGTTTGCGATGGTATATTCGCCGTTCTGGTAGGCACCCGCCAGGGAGAGTAAGGCGTCTCCGATAAATAGCTTGGCCGAGACTCCATAGTAGTTGAGGGTCCCTTCACTGCTCAAGTCACTGACGAGTTGATAGATGAGCGGTAGTGAGGCGGCAAAAGCGTCATCCTGGTCCCTGAACTGGGCGCCGAAGATCTCCACGCGTTCAAAATAACCGGGGCGATACCCCAATGTCAGCCCGAAGAGGGAAGAGCTGTCAAAGGCCAGGGCGCCTTTAAATTCGGCATACCCTTTTCCGATGTCCATGTGCAGGACGGCGGCCGGGGCATCATCGGCCATAATGAACCCATTGCCGACCAGAACCGGTTGAATCCCCAGGTCCGTTCGGATGTTGCCGCCTTTCATAGTGATGTAGGCGGCTGTCAATTCCCCGTCAATTTCATTGTCCTGGTCGTCCTCCACCGGGTTTTCCCAGAAGATATCGCCACCAAGATAACCTTCCAAATGCTCGTTTGCAGCAAATGAAAGCAAGGGGTGGACATTGACCAGATTATAGGAACGATCACGGGTAAAATGCCAATCGTGGATCAATTCTAGGTTTTCCCGCACTAAGTAATTCTCTTTGACCTGGTAGGACGCGCTGATGTCGATCTCCAAGCGGACGTCCGATGACGGCGCCCCCAAGGCCGGGATCGGCAGCGACGTGAGCAACCCTATCAGCAGGGCAACGGAAGATTGAAGTATGGTGTAAGATTCCATTATGATAAGGAATTCCCTGGTATGCGGAACAAAACAGTTCACCATCGGCAGCGCCTCTATGTAACTTCATTAAAAATATTTTGCAACTTTTCCCCATATTCCGGGTTTACCTCCCCAAGAACGTAAAAAGATCCGAATCCAAATCAACCTTAAAATATGAGGGGGAGTAGATCATGAAAAGATTTAGCTTGCGCAGTGGCGTTGTATCCATGTTGGCAATCGCCATGCTGGTGCTGTTCGGCATCTATGGCTGCGGTGGCAGCGGGAGCGGCGATACGGCCGGACAGACGAGCGACCTTGGGGATGTGGCGGTCAGTCTGACCGATGCCCCGGGTGATTTTGGCACCTACACGGTGGATGTGCTGTCGCTGACGCTCACCAAGGCCAACGGCACCAAGGTGTCGACGCTGCCCTTGGAGACCCGCATCGATTTTAGCCTGTACACCGAGATGACCGAATTTCTCACCGCCGCAACCATACCTTCCGGCAGTTATGTGGCCGCCACCCTCACCCTGGATTACACCAATGCCGACATTTGGGTGGAAGATGATGCCAGCGGCTTGGTACAAGTACTGCCTGAAAATATTGTGGATGAAAATGGTGATCCCATCACCACTTTGGAAATGACGGTGCAACTGGAAGGGCGTAACCGGTTGCCCATCGCCCCCGGTATTCCGGCCCATCTGCTCTTGGACTTTGACCTCAATGCCACCCATGAGGTCAACTTGGAAGACCCCCTGGTGCCTGTGGTGACAGTGGATCCCCTGCTGGTGGCGGATGTCAACCGGACGCCATTGAAGCTGCACCGGGTTCGAGGTGCCCTCAATGAGGTAAGCGTCGACCAGAGCAGCTTTTCACTCTTTTTGAGACCCTTTTACTGCCCGATTTCCGGCAGCCACCGCCGATTCGGCCTCCGTACGGTCACGACAACCAGCGAAACCGTTTATGAGATCAGTGGAACCCAATTGACCGGTGAGGACGGCCTGGAGGCCATGGCCGCACTGGATCCTCTGACCGCCGTCGTCGCCATCGGCGACCTGAAATTTGATCCTATGCGTTTTGAGGCCCGGCAAGTCTACGCCGGCGCCAGCGTACCGGGTGGGACCCAGGATGTTGTGCGGGGCAACGTGATCGGCCGCAGCGGTGATACCCTGACCGTCAAAGGCGCCACTTTAATACGCGGCCAAAGCAGCATCGTGTTCAATGATGAGGTCACCGTCAATATCGGCGAAGAGACCATGGTGACCCGTCAACTCTCGGCCGAGCCTGCCGGTACCTATGGGAAAGATGATATCTCGGTGGGGCAACGGGTGGTGATTTTCGGTACTCTGGTCGAAGATGGTGATGCGCTTGTCATGGATGCCAGTACCGGCGAAAACCATGTGCGCATGGTGCTGACCACCCTGCGGGGCACGGCAACTTCTCTCGATAGCGGCACCGATGTCATGACGGTTGAATTACGGGCCTTTGACCACAAGTCCGTAGATCTGTTTGATTTTAGCGGAACCCACTCCGATCCCGACGACTACCAGGTTTACACCGATGATTTGGATCTCTCTCTTGTTGAGGTCGCTGCACCGGTGAAAGTTCGCGGCTTTGTGGAATCCTTTGGAGCCGCCCCCCCGGATTTCAGTGCCCACACCCTCGTCCGCGTCGCCGATCTGCGCGCCTTGATGAAAGTTCACTGGGACCCGGCCACCGAAAGCGCATTTGAGCGTATTGGTTTAGATGGCCTGACCCTCAACCTTGAAGGGGTCGGACGCTTCCACCATATCTTCAGGGGGCGGGAAGTGACCGATCTGACCCTATTGGAACAGCCGGTCTCACTGCTTCCGCCGGACGACGGCCGGGGTCTCTTCGTGCTGAACTACGGCGACGGCACCTTGCAGCTATTCCTTGAATTTGACAGTTTTGCCGACGCTTTAACCGCGGACGCCGGTGACAGCCTGATGGTGCGAAAGGTACATGCCACAGGTGATTTCAGCGATACGGTCGCCGCATTGACTGCGGATTTTATTGAAGTCAAATACGCTTCCGGCGACCAAAATCGGAGTCAATGACCACCCGCGTCGCGGGTGGCTTGGATTGCCGGCCATAGGCCGGCAATCCAATAGCACGTCAGTGCTATAAACA
>CAJIBC010000537.1_pt1 | contig 9745 bp, 7 predicted proteins | sample 9199231 | NCBI WGS metagenome assembly CAJIBC01 (sample SAMEA7708282, study PRJEB35096) | sediment metagenome | biome: marine neritic benthic zone biome [ENVO:01000025]; feature: sediment [ENVO:00002007]; material: shallow marine sediment [ENVO:03000034] sea grass bed [ENVO_01000059] ...
AACTCTTTGTGTAGCAGTCTGCCAAAGTGCGGTTGTATCGCCATATTAGGCAAAGGTAATTGTTGGGCTGGGGCGGGCTTGGTTTCCGGATCCTTGTTGGATGGCGCTACTTCTATCTTCAAACAATAGGATTGTCCCGATGCACGCTGCAGTTCGGAACAAATAATTTGGCCAAAGTTATCAGTCACTCGCTTTTTGAAAAAATGATTTGGTGCTGTCAGTCTAATTTCCTTCTGGCTAATCCGATCTAATCTCAAAGGGTCGATCCACATGCGGTATGAATGCTCGGGAATTTTCTGCTCAAGTGTCGCTTTAACTTCTTGCCAAATTTGCTCCATAGATCCAAACCTTGTTCCATAGGCTGTTGCATATTTTGACCGCACCGTGGCAGTACAAGTGTACAACATCCAGGAATTGTAACAGTTTACATGAATTATTACAGGTTAAACGTTAGTGTCGCCCTCGACTTGAAAAGTATGGTGTTTTATTATGAGAGAAGCGCCATTCTGTCAAACCGAAAGACCGGGATTCTTCTAACACAATTCTTACATATTTTTAACAACTCATAACATATTATATTTATTAAAATAATTTTAATTTGACACAGCAACTGCCCTATATTAACCGCATTGGTCATCTTGGTATTTCCGTAAGCATTTTAAGCAGATCCATAGTTATCAACACTATATTGACAACACCAGCGCTCGCAAAAAACTTTGATTTACTCCTATTTCCTAATTTTTCCTAATTTTTCCATCTGATTCAGGTTTAACACCCGTGACCTAAAGATTAAGGCAGAACTAATAAATCGATTTACAAATACAAAGCGCAGCGGTATGAAGGATTGAACTAATGGTCAGCAACCATCAACAAGACGTATGATGGAAGATGAACACGATAACGATTCGCGGAGCGCGACAGCACAATCTAAAAAATATCGATGTCGATATCCCGCGAAACCAACTGGTCGTGGTTACGGGGTTGTCCGGATCAGGCAAATCAACCCTTGCATTTGACACTTTGTATGCCGAAGGCCAGCGTCGTTATGTTGAATCCCTTTCAGCCTACGCGCGTCAATTTCTTGAACGCATGGAAAAACCCGATGTGGACCTGATTGAAGGTCTCTCTCCGGCCATTGCCATCGATCAGAACACCGCCAGCCACAATCCCCGATCCACCGTGGGCACCGCCACAGAGATTTATGACTATCTACGTCTTTTGTACTCTCGTATCGGAACGATTCACTGCCACCAATGCGGCAGCCCCATCACTTCCCAAAGCGTAGACCAAATGGTCGACACCATTGCCGGGTATAACCAGGGGACTAAATTCCTTATCCTCGCACCTGTTGTGCGGAACCAAAAAGGAAACCTTGCAACGATTATCAATAAACTTAAAAGAGACGGGTTTGCCAGGGTCCGAATCAATGATGAAATATTGGATATTGATGCTGTGGGGACCTTGCCCAAAGGGAAAAAACACTCACTGGACGTTGTGGTTGACCGGCTCATTTTAAAACCCGGGCTGCGCAATCGGTTAGCTGACTCTTTAGAGTTGGCATTGTCCATCTCCAGCGGCAGGGTGGTGATCTTATTATTGCCAATGGACCCCGACCAGCCGTCTGAAACCTTACAATTCAGTGAAACACCTGTTTGCTCCACCTGCGGGATGGGAAGCCCGGAGCTATCACCGGCAAGTTTCTCCTTTAATTCTCCCCATGGCGCCTGTGCAGAATGTGCCGGCCTGGGTACCAACGCTTTGTTCGATCCCGATTTGATTGTGCCCAATCCTGAGCTGTCACTTAGAGAGGGGGCGGTTGCACCGTGGGCGAACCGTAGCTCACTTTACTTCACCGAGTTTATCGATGGATTCGCGGGGAGCTATCATACGGACATTTACACCCCGTTTAAAGATTTGCCTGAAACATTTCGACACGCCCTCCTTTTTGGATCCGGCGATCGAGAGATCCCCTTTCCGGGTGGGAACGCATCAGACCGAACCTTGTCCAAACCCTTCGAGGGTCTGATGGCCCAATTGAAAAGACGCTACCTTGAGACCTCTTCCGGGCCAGTTCGGGAAGAGTTACAGAACTACATGACCATGCGACCATGTCCACTGTGCCATGGATCGCGCTTAAGGCCTGAAAGCCGCTGCGTGAAAGTCGGCGGTTTGGCCATCCATGAGCTCACCCGGCTTTCGATTTCCCAAACACTCTCTTTTTTCCTGAAGCTGGCACCAGAAGGTCAAAAGGCCATCATCGCTGAAAAGATAATCCTGAAAATTATCGAACGTTTGACATTTCTTCGGGATGTGGGGTTATCCTACCTGACCTTGGATCGCGCCGCCCACACCCTTTCAGGTGGTGAGAGTCAACGCATTCGACTGGCCACACAGATCGGCGCCAAATTGACAGGGGTCTTATATGTATTGGATGAACCCAGCATCGGGCTTCACCCCAAAGATAACCAGAAACTGCGCCATACCCTTTTCAAATTGCGGGATCTCGGCAATACTGTTTTGGTGGTGGAACATGACCCTGAAACCATCATGTCGGCCGATTACGTCATCGATATGGGACCGGGAGCCGGGATTAAAGGCGGGCATATCGTTTTCGCAGGCGCTCCTAAATTGCTACTCCTAAGCCGTAAATCCATCACCGGACGCTATCTCAGCGGCACTCTGGAGATCGCCATACCCGCTTCGCGCCGCTCTCCCGAGGGGGGCTTCCTGACGGTGAAGGGAGCCCGTTATAACAACTTAAAACAAATCAATGTATCCTTTCCCCTGGGGTGCCTGGTTTGTGTCACCGGTGTGTCCGGTTCAGGGAAATCCTCCCTTGTCATTGAAACCCTCTATAAAGCGCTGAACCAGCATCTTTATCGTTCAAGGGTGACCAGCGGTCCATATACCTCCATGGACGGTCTGGAGCATATCGACAAGGTCATCAATGTCGATCAAAGCCCCATCGGAAGGACACCGCGCTCAAATCCCGCAACCTACACCGGTGCCTTTAATTTTATCAGGGAGCTCTTTTCCAAAACAACAGAATCTCGAATGCGCGGATACAAGCCCGGCAGATTCAGTTTTAATGTCAAAGGCGGCCGATGCGAATCATGCAGGGGCGACGGCATTGTCAAAATTGAGATGCATTTTCTTCCTGACATCTATGTGCCCTGTGATGTGTGCCACGGAAAGTGCTACAATCGGGAAACCTTGGAAGTACGCTATAAGGGAAAAAATATAGCCGAAGTTCTCGATATGACGGTCCATCAGGGATTGGCCTTTTTTTCACGGATCGGCCCGGTTCGGGAGAGGCTGAAAACGTTGGTCGATGTAGGATTGGGCTACATCCATCTGGGCCAGCCGGCGACCACACTTTCCGGCGGTGAAGCCCAGCGGGTCAAGTTGGCCCGCGAACTGAGCAAGCGCAGCACCGGTCGCACGATCTATATCCTGGATGAACCCACCACGGGCCTACACATGGAAGATATTAACAATTTGTTATTGGTTCTCAATCGTTTGGTGGACAATGGCAACACGGTTATTGTTATCGAGCACAATCTGGATGTGATCAAAACTGCTGATCACATCATCGATTTGGGCCCGGAAGGCGGAGACGCCGGCGGGGATATTGTGTCGACCGGTACACCGGAAGAGCTTGCTATGGAGGAAAATTCACACACCGGCCAGTTTTTAAGGGTCCTGTTCAAGATGTAAAAAAAAAGGCCTTCTCCCCGACACAGGGAAAAGACCTTTAAAGATATTCGTTGGATCGATTTAGTGGCCAGCAGCTCCTGCTAAGCCCATTATAGCATCCAACGCAGGCATCTTGGTTGTGAGAAGCATCAGGGAAATAACCAGTGCGTAAATACACAGAGACTCGATCATGGCCAGACCGATGAGCATGGTTACGGTAACTTTACCTGAAGACTCCGGATTGCGAGCAATCCCCTCAACAGCGGCTTTCAGGCCGAGGCCCTGACCAATACCGCAACCGAAGGCTGCAATCGCTATTCCGAAACCTGCTGCTGTCGCACATGCCATAAAAAGTTCAATAACGCTCATTAATCCTTCCTCCTTTAATAGTGTAATAAATCGGCTTCTTCCTTACTTATATATTCGCTCTGCAAGAGCTTTTTCTCGCTAAACAATGATTGGGGTCAACTCCCCCATCCCATGGCTTGTCTTGCATCAGTGCAGCATCACCCGCTCCAATTAGTGGGCATGTTCCATGGATCCACTGAAGTAAATGATGGACAACAGAAAAAATACAAATGCTTGCACAAATGCCACAAATATACCCAGCCCCATGATGGGCAGAGGGGCTAAAAACATACCGGCCAATCCAAAAAGGATACCCAACACGATTTCATGGCCCATCATATTACCAAACAATCGGAATGTCAGGGAGAGAATACGCGCCACATGGCCGATTAACTCTATCAGAAAAATCAGCGGGGCCAGCCACCATACCGGACCCAAGAAGTGCTTGATATATTTAACACCGTGGTATTTGACGCCAATAAAATGGGTAAACACAAACACGACCAATGCACAACTCAGTGTTGTGTTGATATTGGCCGTTGGCGGAAAAAGACCGGGAACGATTCCGATCAAGTTGCTGATAAAGATGTAGAGAAAGATGGTGGCAACCAATGGAAAGAGCCAACGCCCCTCCTCGCCTGTAATCTCTACCATGAATTCTTCTATTGAGCTAACGATAATCTCGAAGAGGTTCTGCATCTTGGTGGGTATTAAGCTAAGGCTTTTGGCTGCTATGGATCCGCTGATAATCAGCAACAGCATCACAAACCATGTATAGATAATATGGGTGCCCACGTGTGCAAAGTGGCCCAGTCCTATGGCCTCAAAAAGTTTTACCAAGAATAGATAGGGATGCTCCATCCTTAACCTGCCTCCTTCGTGATAAGTTGCCGCACTTCGTTCAGGGTTGCAAACATCATGCTTGCCACCACAACGGATAAACCGACAACCAACCCCATGGGGTCTACTTGCTTGGAAACCATCAGCAAGCAGATAATGATCGCCGTGATTAAAAACCGGATGTAATATTTTGCTATCACGCCTCCAACTGAGGCGATATGGGGCGGTTTGAAGGCTTTTCTTAAGGTTTTGGCTAACAAGTGAAAATTAATGGTGACGATAAGGCCACCGGCGAGGATGCCAAAGCCCACGCTTAGGGAAAATTGGGAGAAGCCAACGGCGCTGGCAATGATCAGAAGTAGCCAGTTTGAGTAAGTGACAAAATTGAGAATGCGTTGCTGGGTCTTCACGGGTCGACTTTCATCAATTTATAATTTTCGCAGTTTTTTAATGGCCAAACCGAGGTTTCGAAAAGCTGCGGCCACACCCAGAAAAAAGCAGATGATGGTCAGCCACGGCTGCGTATCAAATTTGCCATCAAGGTATTGGCCCAACCCGTATCCGATAAGAATCGACAGGGCCACTTGAAGCCCAAGGCTGCTGAAATAAGCCATCTCCTTGATATAGCGCCAGTCTTTTTTCTTCAAAATCAGCACATTAGCCTGATGTATGCTGTTACGATACCGGCCCCCCAATCATAACTAGAAGATCGCAGGACTAACATAGCTCCTTGGCCAAGTCAACGAAAATTGACAGTTACCATATTTAGAGAGCTCTTATAGTCTGATATCCGCTGCATTGAATACAGGGCCGTTGACGCATGCATGCAAATAGGCATCCGGGTCTTTGCGCGACTCGACGGCACATCCCAGACAAGCACCCAATCCGCATGCCATTAGGGTCTCAATGGAAACTTGACAAGGGACATGTGTGCGCTCAACAATACCGGCAATACATGCCAGCATGCCGTGGGGTCCGCAGGCATAGACCATATCCGGTGCCTGCTCGGCGATGGCCAGCTCCAAGGGATCGGTAATCAGACATTGATCCCCCTCACTGCCATCATCGGTGGTCACCGACACGGCGATACCCAAACCTCTAAATTCTTCGCGGCATAGAAGATCCTGCTTGCTGCGCCCGCCAAGATAAAGCCGGCAGCCATCAGGAGAAGTCCCACGTTTTATAAGTTCGGCAGCTAAAAATCGAATGGGGGCAACGCCGATGCCGCCCGCGGCCAGATAGATACGATGATGGTCGGGATTTAAACGGAATCCCTGTCCCAATGGCCCAAGTAGATCCAATGGGTCTCCGGGCCGCAATTGAGAGAGCCACCGGGTCCCCTTCCCCACCACCTTGATGAGCAGTTCAATTCCTTCAAAACCATCGTGTCCTTCAATGAGACCGAAAATAGAGAACGGGCGACGCAGCAAAGGCGATTCTTGGGCGCCTATCTGAACCATCACGAATTGACCCGGCGCGGTTTTGGCAAACGCCTGACTTGTCGCCACCCCCATATGGAAACACGCCTTTCCTGCCGGCTTGTTCCATTTAACCATCGCTCTGTGCTGAACCATGCCCACCCCTTTTATCGCCATTATCGGGCCGAATCCCTACCACGGCCGCAAACCTTCCTGTGCATTTCTCTCCTCGATACGAGAAAAAGAGATGTTGATTGCATTTGGTACACATTCCGGCCAGACTGATTTTTTCCGGTCTGACACCGGCTTCTATTAATTGATCCATGCTAACCCGCCAAAAGTCGAAGAGATCATCTGTGCTGCGATACCCCCAAAACGAATCGGGAATTTCGTCTTGATAATTGACAAACTCCGCGCAGCATGGTCCCAGTGATGGGCCGATGCCGCAGACCAGGTTCTCCGGCCGGCATGACAGATCTGACACCATACCCGCGATAGTCATACCAATCACATTCTGAATGCTGCCGCGCCATCCGGAATGGATGTTGGCCACCACCCTTTTCAACGGATCAACCAGAATGATGGGCTGGCAGTCCGCCACCTGAATTACCAAGCCCACCGCCGGCAGATCGGAAATCAGTGCATCTCCATCCAATTGAATGGAATCGGCGGGTAGCGGTGTGATGCGATCTTCACTCTGTTTAAGAATACCAACGCCTTTGCCATGGACCTGGTTGGCATAGACGCCCCGATAATCCGGTCCGAAGAAACCTAACATCTTCTTACGGTTTCGCCAAATATCACCTTCCGGCGTTCCATGTCCCAACCCAAGATTAAAATCATCGCTGTGTACTTGTCCATCTACGGCCTGGCGCGGGAAAATCCCATGAAAAAAACCAGGCAGTTCCGCCAAGGCAGGAAACTGAAAGCATTTTAACCCAGCGTCTTGGATTAAACGCATATACTTAAACCTCTCTATCTTATAGGCTTTAAGATAATGTTTTTGGCAAGGCTAGAGGGAGGAAGCTGTATTGCAATACCGCAACGACCGATAACGCAGTCCAAAAACATTATCTTAAAGCCTATAGGATCAAATCGCCCGCGCAACTGTTAACACTTTTACTGATATGGCACCTGCGGATTTAAGCACCTTAGTACATGCATCAACGGTAGAACCTGTGGTCATGACATCATCGATGAGCAATATTCTCCGGTTGCGCACCTCGTCCGGGTTGTTCACCGCAAAAGCGTTTTTCAAATTTGAAACCCGTCGCTTTTTCCCCAAGCCGGTTTGAGATGGGGTACGGCGACGGCGCAGCAGCACTTTTTCAGATACCATGGACGGATCAAATAGTAAGCCTTGTTCATCTGCCAGGCTTGCCCATTGCCTTAAGAGCAACGCGGCCTGATTAAATCCCCTCCGGCATCGTCGAAGCCAATGCAGTGGTACCGGTAGGACAAGATCAAATGACCGCCAATCATAAAACCGGTGTAAGGCTTCCCACAGCACCCGTCCCAATGGTCGCGCCAACTCGGTGTGGCCCCGGTATTTGAACTGGTGAATAAGGGTCTTCAATGGTGGCTTGAACAATCCGGAAGCTCTGGCGGCTTCAAAACCAAGAGGGTGCTTTAGACAATCGGGGCATTCATGGTCAACACCTTGTTGGGATATAAACGGTCGACCGCAGATATGGCAAAGAGGGCTTTGGACAGGTTCAAAAAGATCTGAGCACCGGGTGCACAAGTAGTCCGCCACTAAGGCACCGAAGTCGTTGAACTCACCGGGCCCCACACAGACGGCAGCGGCCTTGGGCGGCTGCCGATAATACATCTCCTCGCAATGCCAGCATCTAGTGGGGAAGGCAGCGTCAACGCATGTTTGCGAAAACCGTCTCATCCGTGCGGGAATCATGTCTATTGCCCATCTTTCAAACCACCGTCAACTGACGACCGGTTCGAATCATGATGATAGCCGTTCTACAATGGCGGCAGCGAAATCCGAACACTTGACCTCCTTGGCGCCTTCAATTTGCCGGGCAAGGTCATAGGTCACCACACCGTCCTGAATGGTCGATTGCAACGCCTTGCGTATATTTTCAGCCGCCTGAGACCATCCAATATGATCCAGCATCATGGCGCCGGAGAGGATGAGTGAACTGGGATTGACTTTATCCAGGCCGGCATACTTGGGCGCGGTACCGTGGGTAGCTTCGAATACGGCGCACCGATCCCCAATATTGGCCCCTGGCGCCATGCCTAGACCTCCGACTTGGGCGGCCAGGGCATCCGAAATGTAGTCGCCATTCAAATTGGGAGTGGCGATCACGGCAAATTCATCCGGTCGCAATAACACCTGCTGGAAAAGCATATCGGCGATGCGGTCTTTGATCACCACCTTGCCCTGGGGCTGCTTTCCACCATATTGATCCCATAATTCGGCTTCGGTGATGGTTTGTGCTGAAAATTGCTCCTTGGCCACTTCGTATCCCCACTGGCTAAACGCCCCTTCGGTAAATTTCATGATGTTGCCTTTATGCATCAAGGTCACACTGGAACGATTTTGTTCAATGGCGTATGTGATGGCTCTGGCCACAAGGCGCTTTGTCTTCTCCTCACTGATGGGCTTGATGCCGATACCGGTATTGGCTTCCAGAGCGGTTCCCATTTTCGTATTGAGGAAATCGATGACCTTGGTGGCCTCATCACTATTGGCCGCCCATTCCACGCCGAGATAGATGTCTTCCGTATTTTCCCGAAACACCACCATATTGATCTTTTCCGGCGATTTCATGGGGCTGGGAACCGGATCGATATAACGCACCGGACGAACGCAGGCATATAGATCGAGTTTTTGTCGAATGGCCACATTTAAACTGCGTATGCCGGTCCCCACTGGTGTTGTCATAGGGCCTTTGATGGCCACCGCATGCTCGCGAATGGTATTCAGGGCATCTTCCGACAACCAGTCACCGGTCTGGTCATATCCTTTTTCTCCGACAAGCAATTCGAGCCATTGAATCTTGCATCGCCCTGCGAAGGTCGCTTCAACAGCTTTATCGATAACGAGTTGGGTGGCCGGCCAGATATCGCGTCCAATGCCATCGCCTTCGATAAACGGTATAATCGGCACCTGGGGTACCTGCAACTGGCCATGTTCGGCAACGGTAATTTTTTGAGCTGGGGCTGTGTTCATTTTATCTAATTTCCTCCTATAATTTTCTGGTAACGCTTTGTTTTATAGTAATGGCTTTTACACTATAATCATCATCAATTTCTTTACCCCACCAGGGTTGCTATTTGGGTAAGCCCCTTTGACGAACCGCTTCATACATGACGATCCCGGCGGCTGCGGAGGCATTGAGTGAACCTAAGTGCCCCGCCTGTGGAACAGCAATGGTAAAATCACACTGCTTTTTAACCAATGACCGTATCCCCTTCTCTTC
>CAJIBC010000482.1_pt1 | contig 9722 bp, 8 predicted proteins | sample 9199231 | NCBI WGS metagenome assembly CAJIBC01 (sample SAMEA7708282, study PRJEB35096) | sediment metagenome | biome: marine neritic benthic zone biome [ENVO:01000025]; feature: sediment [ENVO:00002007]; material: shallow marine sediment [ENVO:03000034] sea grass bed [ENVO_01000059] ...
CGATCTGGGAGGTGATGCGTGCCTCCAATTGGGCAAAGCGTTTATCATAATCCGCCATTTGTCGGCCGAACAGGATGTTCCGGATTTTTCCAATTTCACCCGCCTCCGGATCAAGGGTCTCCACCGCCATGGCAATATCGCCGGAATTTTGTTTTGCGTCTTTATGGGGTGAACGTTTAGCGCCCCTGGGTTTGCCCTTTTTGTCTGCTTTGGCCACCAGTCCCCTCCAATCGAGCGTGCTTGCATGCTCATAATATTAGTTTTTCTGGACACTTGAGTCAAATCTAAAATAAAAAAGCCGGGACAATGAATGTTGTCAACCCCATATATATCTGTTATTGCATACTGCACAACACTTTAAACAGCTTGGATTTAGGGTTCATGCCCTCTCCAACGGACCGTAACGGAACTTCCTGGCGCGGTGATGGCGACCATCGTCGCTTCAGACAACAACTCTACGCGAATGGCGAATGGGCATCATAAAAAAAAAGATCTGTCTGTTGGGCGCATTTTCCGTCGGTAAAACCAGTCTGGTTGAACGGTTTGTTCACGATCGTTTTGATGAGAAGTATTTAACCACCGTTGGTATCAATGTCAGTCAGAAGGTGATGCCGCCGATTCCGGATCCGGTCGAAGGTGGAACGATCCAGTACATGTTCCTGATTTGGGACATCGCAGCGCTGGATAAATTCGACCTTGCAGCCATGAACTACTTTCGTGGCGCTTCCGGTGCCATTGCTGTGGCCGATATGACACGCCCGGAAACCATCGACGCGTTAAAGCCGATCTGCAAAAAATTCTTCGCTATCAATCCGGAAGCCACTTTGGTCGCCGTCGGGAACAAATCGGATTTGTATAAAGGCGATAAGACCGTAAAAGCCGCTTTGAAGGCGTTGGCATCCGAGCATGGCGCTGAGGTGACATTCACCAGCGCCAAATCCGGCGATGGCGTCATAGATGCGTTTATGACGCTATCCCAGAGGATTCAAGTGTCCGATGAATAAATCGTTGGCCAGCATCATAGAACACAAAGGCTACGGCGTACTTTCTTTTGATGATGCTCTGCAGGTGCGGGAGCTGAACGCTGCCGGCACCCAAATGATCATGGCGGCAGGCGGGCAATACCAAGGAAACAACCTCCAAGATCTTTTTCCTGAACTGGTCGGCATCGAGCAACAATTAGAACTGATTCTAAAAAAAAAGGATGCGACCTATGGTCTGGACTTCGTCAATCGACGAGACCAAAGGGGCCAGACCCTCTATTGGGATCTTCTATTGCTGGCCGACCCGGAAACAGATCTAGGCTTGCTCATCATAGAAGATGTGACTGAGAAAGCCACTGCCATGCTGGCGGTAAACCAGCAACGCTATGACCTCTACCTCTATCGACAGAGTATTTCCCACCGCAGAAATCAAATCAGCACATGGATGAAGGGCGAATCCACCGGCATCAAAGAGATCATCAACACCATTCAAAAAGTAAGCCATGTACCCTCTGCAACGGTATTGCTGATGGGCGAAACCGGTACCGGCAAAAACCTGACGGCACGCATGATTCACGAAAGTTCCATGGCCATTGACAGCCCATTTGTGGAGATCAATTGCGCAGCGTTGCCGGAACAACTCATCGAAGCTGAACTATTCGGCTATGAGAAAGGCTCCTTCACCCATGCGGTGGCAGCCAAACCCGGTCTTTTGGAGGAGGCCCACGGCGGAACCCTCTTTTTGGATGAAATCGGAGAGCTGCCCATGAACATGCAGGCGAAAATGCTATCCGTGATGGAATCCAAACAGTTTCGGCGGCTGGGCAGCACCAAAACCCGTACCGTTGACGTCCGTATCATCGCCGCCACTAACCGGGACCTGCAATCCGAGGTGGCCGCAAAAAGGTTTCGGGAAGATCTATTTTACCGACTCAATGTGGTCTCCGTAACATTGCCGCCCCTGAGAGCGATGGGGGAAGATATGGTGTTGATTGCAGAACATTTCGTCAAGTTGTTAAATGTGGAATTCAACAAAAAGGTCAAAGGATTCACACCCCAAGCCCGCAAAGCGATCATCGCCCACCAATGGCCTGGCAATGTTCGGGAGTTGAACAACTGCATCGAACGGGCCATGATATTTATTGAAAATGATGAAATAAGCCTTTCCGATCTGGTGATGCTGACACCGTCAGCCGAAAACGACATTGTTGAGGAGAGCTGTTGGGTAGTACCGGCAACGGGCATTGATCTGGAAGATGTCGAGCGGCGTCTGATACTCTCGGCGCTCAGACAGGCTGAAGACAACAAAAGCAAAGCCGCACGCCTCCTAGGACTGACCCGGCATACGTTGCGTTATCGTATGGAAAAACACGGGCTTTCCTGACCCATTATTTTTTTGACGCTACCCTCGACCCTGCATCGGATATTTGCTATTTTAGAAAAATTCGATCTGGGCCGAGGAAATTGTTATCAGGCAACGCCACTGGCTACCCCCGCAAGGGCCGGGCTGTAATGACGTTGCCCTTGGGACTGCGCTACCGATTGCATTCCAACAAAATCGGCTTATATTATTGACGCTTATTAATGATGCGGATTTGAGTTCAAAAGGTGTATGAACCTAAATGGAGACAGGGACAAATAATGCACCCCATTAGAATCGCCATTGTCGGTATCGGCAATTGCGCCAGTGCTCTGATTCAAGGGCTTCACTATTATCAATCAAAGGCTCCCGGCGACGCCATCGGACTCATGCATTGGGATATCGGCGGCTACACCCCTTGCAACATTCAAGTTGTGGCCGCCTTTGACATTGACCAGCGCAAAGTCGGCCTGGACGTGAGCCGGGCCATCTTTTCACCGCCCAACTGCACCACCGTGTTCTGTAAAGAGATCCCCGACAGCGGCGCCGTTGTACAGATGGGTAGAATTCTGGACGGCGTTTCCGAACATATGCAAAATTACGATGACAGCCGGACCTTCGTACCTGCGGATCTTAAAGAAGCAGACCTGGAAAAGGTCGTTCAAATCTTAAAGGACTCCCAAGCGGATGTACTGCTCAACTATCTTCCGGTGGGCTCGGAGGAAGCCACCCGTTTCTACGCCAACTGCGCATTGGAAGCCGGGACCGGGTTTATCAACAACATACCGGTGTTCATTGCCAGCGACCGCGAATGGGCTGCAAAGTTTGCGATCAAGAAACTTCCCATCATCGGCGACGATATCAAATCTCAACTGGGCGCCACCATCACCCACAGAGTGCTCACCGACCTCTTTGCCAAACGGGGGGTTCAACTGGATCGCACCTATCAATTGAATACCGGCGGCAACACCGACTTTCTCAACATGCTCAACCAAAAACGATTGTCTTCAAAGAAAAAATCAAAAACAGAGGCGGTCCAATCCGTTACCGCCCAAAGGTTGGCGGCAGACAATATCCATATCGGCCCCAGCGATTATGTCCCTTGGCAAAATGATAACAAGGTCTGTTTTATCCGCATGGAAGGACGGCTTTTTGGAGATGTCCCCATAGATTTGGAGCTGCGCCTGTCTGTACAAGACTCCCCCAACTCAGCAGGTGTCGTCATTGACGCCATTCGGTGCGTAAAATTGGCCATGGATCAAAAGATGGGGGGGGTTTTGGAAGCGCCGTCCGCCTATTTTTGTAAGCATCCCCCCGAACAATACCCGGATGATGAGGCGTACCGCATGATGGAAACGTTTATTCAGGCGTATTCGGAAAAACTGACCAATTGATGCCACCGAAGGAAGTGTGTGTAAGCTTGTGTTTTCACAGCCGGGCATAGAACACTAACTTCCCCGTTTCAAAATGACAAATGTAATCTGAACTTTCTCCTTGTAACCATATGCGACTTCCAAAGAGGCAGGCGCCATGGCCAGCCCGACGGTGATCTGGCCGCTGGATTGCAGATTTTCCAATTGGACTCTTTCTGTATACATCGTGCTGATCTTATTTAAAATTTCACCGCCACCGATCACGGCTACCGTATCGGGTCTCAATTTAACACTTTTCAGAATCAAGCCATTGGGCAAGGTCCCCACCCAATTCACCTGTATGGGAAGTTTCTTGGAAATGGGAAAATCGAGTACCACTTTGACTTCGGACGGCTCTATGCGATTCAATCGCACACCCGGCGGCACGCCGATATTGTCATTGGTGATGGAAAAGACATTCTCACCGTTGACAGCATTGTTCAGATCAAGCTTTACCTTAACCTGATCCGGTTTCATGGAGCTGATTAAAGCGCCCGAACCGCTCAAATGGAGCCGAACAGTATTTTCCGAAGCAGACAAGATCTGCATGCGAGAATCACGATTCACATATTCCAGTGGAACTTCCAGGCTGGTAAGGGTCTCCAAACCTCTGGCAAAACTGAACCAAACGCCTGCCATGCATAACACGCAAACCACCGCAGCCATGGCGAGTTCCATGGATTCGCGCTGGGTATCATCATCCAATTCAGTCACAATGCCCAAATGGGATCTCAGCAGCCCCTTCAATGCCAGATTATCTTTTATGGGAATAATCTCGCTGTTCTTGGCCACAATCACCTCACCACGCTCTTCGGACACCACTATGACCAGAGCATCGGATTGTTCCGTCAATCCCACGGCGGCACGGTGGCGGGTGCCGTATTTGCTCGGGAGTTCATCGCTTTGGCTCAGGGGTAAAATAGCGCCCACCCGCGTGATGCGCTCACCCGCAATGACCGCAGCGCCATCATGAACAGGATTTCCATTCCAGAAGATGGACATCAGCATCTGTCTGGAGATGAGCCCTTGCCACACCACGCCCCCTTGAAGGATCTCTTCGATATCTTCTTTGCCGGGTATCACGATCAGGGCTCCGGTGTGTTTGCGGGCCAGATCATAAACCCCAACCACAATGCTATCGACGGGTGAACGCATGATCTTGTGCGGGACGCCCCAGAAAATGGCCCGCATATTTTTGGCTTGCAACACATTGCGAATCTCATTGCGGAACACAATAACAATGATCAAGGCGGCACCGGCAATGATACCTTGCATGGCCCAGCTGGTGACAATCAACCCCATCCCGGCAGCCAAGCGCTGAAAAATCCACAATAGCGCAATGCCGGCGATCACACGGATGACATTGGTCCCTCTGAAAAGGACATAGAGACGGAACAGAATGTAGCTGTTAACCACCACATCAACGACATCTTGCCATCGGATGCTGGCTAAAAATGATAGCAGAGTATCCATATTGAGTTAGTCGGTGACACTGAAACGCAGCGTTTTGATTAATTGGTTTCGGTTATTCAGGATCTCCACCCGCCATGGCCCCTTATCCGCCTCCCGCAGTTGGATACTGCTATAGGTAGACCAACTGGGGGGATTGAGCGTCAGGCGCTTGGTGGTCACAAGTTCATCTCGCCGAAACCATTTGTGCCGGGTAAAGGTGGATGATTTGATTCCGTCGAAGGAGGTGAAACAAGAAATTTTTCCCACATCGATGGAAAACACCACCGCCTGATTCTGGGGTGCAAACCCATCGATGAACTCACACATCACAGCACGCACCAACGTCATGCCATTTGCTGAAGCATCGGTTTTATCCTCAGCCGCTAGGGCACTTTGGATAAAAAACAGGATGAGTGCAATCCAAGAACAACCCAGGGTCATTAGATAGAGATACGATAATCCTTTTCTCATCATGGAGGTATGATGTACCCGGTCTTATCATTTTTGCAAGGAAAAATGAATCCGTGTCGGTTGCCCATACCTGTCGTGGGTTTGATCAATGCATAAAATATTGAGAAATTATGTACACCGTAATAGATCGGCCAGGGTTTTTTCGACCATGATATCTTCGTTCTGGTTACCGGCATGAATTTTTTTAATGATAGATTTGTCAACCACCCACCCAAATCCAAGTTCGTCAAAAAAGATGATCTCTTTGCGGCTCATATGAATCTACCCTCCCTGGAACATAGCAACGACCTAATTATCTGGATTGGTGCGCTCTGCCGGGAGACACACCATTTTGTTGTTTCAATCTCATTATCGCCATTTTATGAGAAAATCTTTAGGGCGAAAATTCCGCACCCCCGCTAAACGATGATGCATTGTGAATCGCGGCCATTGCATTTAATCAGCATGGGAGATGGCCGGCGCGCATGACATAGATGGGCTGTTTCCTGGATGGTTGGGTATTTCCGAATCCGCTCCCATCGAATGAAATCGTCGTCCCCTTCGCTTATGGTGAGATAAGGAAGCCCGTGTGTGGTAATCTGTTGAAAAAAATGAGACCCTTGGGATGGATCGGCCTTCAAATCGGCGGTGCGCAATTCGATAATGGCGCCGGCGCCATTGATATCTTCCCATTTGACGGGAATTCCCAACCAAGGATCGAATGATCCCCACCGCCCCGGTCCGATGAGCAGGTAAGGGCGCTTTTCGGCCTTAAGGGAGGCATTGACACGGCTGACCTCCCTGGCCATCTCACCCATACGGGAGGTATCAAAATCCTCGGGTTTGACATACACCAGGTCCGATATTTGGTCATACTTTCCGTGCCCCAAGGCGTTGGATGAAAAACAGATGGCGGACGCTTTATCCCCGTCAGCGATCTCCACATCATAGGGATCGCTGCCCATGGGCATCGGACGCATTTGAAGGATATAAAAGACCGGGATTTCATCCGGACTGCCGATATGGTTCACCGCAAATTCAAACTCCACATGGCATCCCATCCCTTCACGCCCAAGGTTCAACAAATCGCTCAACAAGTCGGCCAAAGGAAATGTCTTGTGTTTTAAAATGGCGGCAAACGTCACTAACTTGGCCCCTTCAATGGTTGCCGAATCACGAATGCGACCGTCCTGGGCAATATAGGTGCTGACCAGCCCGGCCAGGGGCGGCTCGTTGAGTGCGTCGGCCACATTTCGCAGCTCCAGATCAAGGTCCAGATCAAGGGAGGTGATATCCGACCCAATGGGCAGCGCATAAAATTGCTGCTGGGCATTGGCCAGGATATCTTCGGTTTTCGAAAAGTCCGGTAGGCTGTTAGGGTATTTGGGGCAGAACCGAAGGCCCCCCTCCCCGGTACCCAAAACCCTGCCGAAGCCTAACGCGATTTTGGCCATTCCATCGTCGGGCTGAATACGATCTATGGGATAATAGTTCTGGGACCGGGCAACCCCTGACACGGCCGGATAATAAAACCGATCATAGGCCCCCCCTGCGATCTCTTGAATCATCACGGCCATCTGTTCTTTACGGTGGCGAAAAGCCGTGCTGAGTGCAAACCTGCGCGGCTGTTCAAACCATGTGGAGGCATATACCTGTTTGACAGCCCCCACCAGTTGATCCAACCGCACACGCTCCTGGGAATGATCGTTGGGGATCATGAATGTATTATACAACCCGGACAGGGGTTGATGGTGCGCATCTTCCAGCAGGCTGGAGGAGCGAACGGAAAGCGGGCCACACACCGCCTTGAGGAATGCTTGCAAATCCTCTTTGATTTGAGCCGGCATGCGTGCTTTGGAAAATAGGCGGGTGATCCCCACATCGTCCAATTCGATGCAGTGGGACTTTCTTATTTTATTTTGGCTCACAAAAAGGTCGAAACCTTCGGTGGTGATCACCAGCGTCGGCGGGATTCGAATATCGATACCATGGTACTTCTGATATAACCATGGCGACTGGCGTAGTAAATTGGCAACAAAAGCCAGCCCCCGGGCCTTGCCGCCCAAGGCCCCCTTGCCGATCTTGGCAATATCCGCAATTTGAGAATCAAACGTTTGTGCCTTAAACTGAATCACCACCCCTTTTTGACGCCACTTGCGCAAACTATGGATACTATCCACCAAATATTGGCGCACTGCCGAAACATCCGGGAAATCAGATATCCGCAATTGGCGCATCTGAGACGCCAGTGTAATTTCGCTGCGCGCCATGACCCAATTGGAAAACCGGTTGCGGGATGCGTGGTAACAAAGGGGTTCATCCGAAATCTTGGGAAGGATCTCTTCCATTTGCCGAAGGTTTGAAGCCCGGGCCACCTCAAGACCGTCTGCCGATCTAAAAATAAAATCCCCAAATCCGAGATGATCGAGAAAAAAGCGATGCAATTCGTCAAAAAGCCGGGGGGAATTTTTATCCAAAAATTGGGCGGGGATGGTCTCTGCCTGGGAGCGGTTGCGTGGCTCATTGCTGATCAACAGCACCGGCAGATCATGAATGTCGCTTTTGACACGTTTGAGGAATTGAACCCCGGCATCCGCACACAGTTCTCCTTTAAGGGGAAAACGGGTATCGGCCACGACTCCGAACAGAAAGGGTTGGTAGCGCTCATACAGGGCCAGGGCCGACTCAAAGGTCTCGGCCACCAGAATCTTTGGACGCGCACGCATTTTTAACAGGCGATGCTCCTCGTTGAGGCTTTCATCCAGCACCTCCTGGGTCTGATGGACCACCTCTTTGTACATCAGCGGTAAAAAGTAACTCCGGTACAGGGGTGAATCTTCCACCAGAATGATCACCCGCACCTGGGCTTTTTCGGTATCATTTTCAACATTGCGGCGGTCTTCCACATTCTTGACGATGGCCATCAGCAAGTCGGCATCACCCGACCAGATAAAAATCTGATCGATGCCGGAGCAGTCCTTATTGACCGGCGGAGGGAAAAGCCCATGCACGCTGTGCGCCAGCAGGACCACCGGCAGGTCCGGATTGAGCGCTTTTATCGACGCCCCCAATTCAAAAGGGTCCATATCATCGAGGTGGGGCATGGTAATCACCAGGTCGAAGGAAGCGCTCTCGATGTGCTTTAATGCACTTGCAGCATCATCCACCCTCGTCAGTCTAGGCGGTCGACTGAGGTTGAGGCCATGGTACTCATTGATAATTTTCGATGCCAATGAGCCGTCCTCTTCCAATATGTAGGCATCATATGCGCTGGCCACCAATAGGATTTCCAGAACCTTATTTGACATCAATTCATGGAACACCTTAAAGTGGGTATCAAATTCGGAAGCCATGTACCTCAGTTTGGGATCCACAGATATGGTTTTCATAATCGCCCGTCGCAAGATTGTAGTATTTAGAATAAGTTGGCACAACGCCTTTTGCAAGCAGAAAGGGGGGGCGGATGGCGGAACCTCGGTTTTCAGACGCCGGCGGTTTGGGTAAATGATAAGTTATAACCCTTTTTCAATGGAGTAAAAATGCCTTCTACACCAAATCCGGCACCCCATCATCAACGGCGCACCATCTGGGGATGGGCGCTATATGATTGGGCCAACTCTGCCTTCACCACAACGGTTATGGCCGTCTTTTTTCCAATTCTCTACAAGCAGTATTGGAGTTATGGCATCGATGCCAACACCAGTACCTTCCGCCTGGGATTGGGCAATGCATTGGCCAGCCTGATTGTTGCTGCACTGGCCCCTATCCTGGGGGCCTTTGCCGACCACAGCGGCCGCCGCAAAGGACTGTTGATCTGCTTTACCTACCTGGGTGTATTGATGACTGCGATCATGGCACTGATCCCCCAGAGCAACTGGTTTGTGGCCCTATTCGTATACGGGTTGGGCGTCATCGGGTTTTCGGGATCGGTGATCTTTTACGATGCCTTGCTGCCCCAGGTGGCGCCCGCTGACCGGATCGACCAGGTTTCCAGCCTGGGATATGCCTTGGGATACTTGGGTGGGGGGCTGCTGTTGGCCTTCAATGTACTCATGACCACCAAAC
>CAJIBC010000370.1_pt1 | contig 9717 bp, 12 predicted proteins | sample 9199231 | NCBI WGS metagenome assembly CAJIBC01 (sample SAMEA7708282, study PRJEB35096) | sediment metagenome | biome: marine neritic benthic zone biome [ENVO:01000025]; feature: sediment [ENVO:00002007]; material: shallow marine sediment [ENVO:03000034] sea grass bed [ENVO_01000059] ...
AGTACACGGTGACCAATTCAAATGGTTTCCATAGACCTTCACTAAACAAAGGAGGCTGCCTATATGCAAACATCCGTGACGTTTAAGAACATCGACCCTTCCGACCATATCAAATCTTATGTCAGTGAAAAATTAAATCGTTTTGACAAGTATCTATATAACCCGGCCGAAGCCAATGTCGTGCTCTCCGTAGAAAAATTCAGGCACATCGCCGAAATCAACATTGTGGGTGATCGTCTCAGTATCAATGGTAAAGAAGAGACCGAGGACATGTACTCTGCCATTGATATTACCCTGGACAAGCTGGAAAAGCAGATTAAAAAGAATAAAGCAAAAGTGCGTGACCGACGCTCCGGCAAGGGCAAGGCAAGAGAAGGGCGCATCCCCGAATCGTTTACCGCGGATGAAGATCATGAAAAACAGGTGATTGTTAAAAACATAGATTACAAGCCTATGGACACAGACGAAGCCGTGATGCAGATGGAGTTGGCCAACGGCAACTTCCTGGTATTCACCAATGCGCGCTCCGGAATGGTGAATGTGATCTATCGTCGTAAAGACGGTAACTACGGTCTCATTCAGCCAAGCCACTAATCGGAGCATCAGTCCTATGGATTAACTGGAAAGATAGCGGTGAACAAGCTATGAAAATAATGGATGTTCTCAATATTAACGCCATTAATGTCGATCTGAAAGCGCGAGATAAAAAAGGTATCCTGGATGAATTGGTAGCGCCGGTTGCACAAGAGACCGGCGCCAGCCACGATAAGCTGGTCAAAGTTCTCATGGATAGAGAGCGCTTGGGCAGTACCGGAATTGGTGGCGGCATCGGCATACCCCACGGAAAACTCAAAAACCTGGAATCGCTGATACTGGGATTCGGGCTAAGCCGGCAAGGAGTTGATTTTGAGTCCATGGATGGACGGCCGACCCACATCTATTTTCTTCTTTTGACACCGGAAAGCTCTGCCGGTGTTCATTTAAAATTACTCGCGCGTATATCCAGGCTACTCAAAAACGACGGCGTCAAAGAACGCCTGATGCAAGCTCAAGCACCGCAAGATGTGATAACCATTATCCAGGAAGAAGACGAAGATTTCTAACCGGTAACGTATCCGGACAGACAACCACCGAATGACCCCACGCCGGCATATCACCTTAAAAGCGGTTACGCTTCTTTTTAATTATGGTAATGGATTGGGTTTGAAGCGACTGCCTACGATTAAAAGGATACGTTGTGAAACAGAAACACATTATCATCATCACCGGATTTTCAGGATCTGGAAAAAGTACCGCTTTAACCACATTTGAAGATGCCGGATTCTATTGTATCGACAATATGCCCATCAAGCTTTTGGGTAAATTTCTGACATTGTCCCAAAAGGATCCCAACAGATTCGCCGGATGGGCATTTGTAATGGATCTGCGGGACGACCACTTTCTGGACGAGTTCAGCGATGCATGCCTGATTCTTAAAAAAAACGGCTATAAGGTCCATCTATTGTTTCTGGAAGCCGATGAACAGGTTCTGATCCAACGTTTCAGCCAAACGCGACGACGCCACCCTCTGGTCGAAGTCGGCAGCTTGGTAGCGGCTATTCAAAGAGAGGGAGAACTGCTGAGCCACCTGCGCAAAGAGGCCCAACACCTCATTGACACCACCCACTTCAGCGTTCACGAACTTAAATTTTCCATACTGAACATCGCTCAAAAATATACGGCCATCTCCGGGATGTCGGTGAATGTGGTATCCTTCGGCTTCAAACGCGGCACGCCACCGGATGCAGACATGATCGTCGATGTCCGATTTTTAGCCAATCCATACTTTGTCCCAGAACTCAAAGCCAAATCCGGCGAGGATTCAAAGGTTCAAGATTTTGTACTAAACAACCCTGATACTGACAAATTTCTATCAAAATATTTAGATCTATTAGATTTTTTGATTCCCCGGTATGATCAAGAGGGCAAAACCTATCTCACCATTGCGGTGGGCTGCACCGGTGGCATGCACCGCTCGGTTGTGATCGCCCAAAAAGTTTATGAGCATATCCAAGGTCACCAGCATCGCGTTCGCTTGATCCACAGAGACCTTCGATTCGGGTAACTGTTTCAATTATTGCTTGCCACAACCCTTAATACAATGCAATTATGTTGGGTTATTGAAATTGGGGGCACCCTTAAAAATCGTCGGAGCGCTGTAGCGTTTGAAAAGCACCTTGACGATTGATTCGATTTATGGCTTAACCCTCCATGTTTTCAGTCGGTATTTATTCATTTTTTTCCATACCGACACCAATACCTAAACAGGAAATAATGAAACCCATGATTGGAATATTAGTAGTCACCCACCGGCAGTTAGGCGACGCCCTAATCGACTGTGTTGAATTCATTCTGGGAGAGCAACCGGCGTCATTAAGCGCCATCTCCATCGACATACGCGAAAATGCGGATGCATTAAGAAAAAAGGTTACCAAAGGCATCAAAGATGTTCGAACCAAAAAGGGCGTACTGATTCTAACGGACATGTTCGGCGGCACCCCCTCCAATCTGAGCTACTCGTTTTTAGAAGAGGGCAGGGTCGAAGTCATCTCAGGCGTCAATCTTCCGATATTGCTCAAAGCTGTGGATTTTCGCAAAGATAAAACCCTGACGGAACTTGCAGAACACCTCGAAAGGTTTGGTAAAAGAAGCATCTCACTGGCAAGCGGTATCCTGAAAGGCAACAAACGAAGCTGACGGTACCCCCACCCCACTAAAGAAAACTTAAAGGAGGCAGTATGAGCGTTAAGGTTGGGATCAACGGATTTGGAAGAATCGGTCGTATGGTATTTCGGGCAGCATTAGATCACCCGGATGTCGAGGTTGTGGCCATCAACGATCTTACCGATGCACCTACCATGGCCCATTTATTAAAATATGACTCCGTCCATAACCAATTGGCCAACGACATCTGTGCAGACGAAAATGCCATTGTGGTGGATGATCGCAAGATCCCCTACTCCGCCATCAAAAATCCGGCCGAGCTCCCCTGGAAATCCCTTGGGGTCGACATTGCCATGGAGTGCACCGGCCTGTTCCGGGACAAGGAAAACGCCGGCAAACATTTGGCGGCCGGAGCCCAAAAGGTCATTATCTCAGCGCCTGCCAAAGAGCCCGACGCCACCATCGTGATGGGCGTCAACCATACCCAATATGATCCCAAACAGCACCATGTGATCTCCAATGCCTCTTGCACCACAAACTGCCTCTCTCCGGTTGCCAAGGTCCTCATGGACAACTTTGGTATCCGCAGCGGACTGATGACCACCATCCACTCTTATACCGGTGACCAACGGCTCTTGGACTTTCCGCACAAAGACCTGCGGCGCGCCCGCGCAGCGGCGCAATCGATGATTCCCACAAGTACCGGCGCAGCCAAAGCAGTAGCGCTGGTGCTGCCCGAATTGGCCGGTAAGTTGAATGGCCTGGCCATTCGCGTGCCCACCCCCAACGTATCCATCGTGGATATCGTCGTGACCGTGGAAAAAACCGGCGTCTCCGTCAAAGAGGTCAATGACGCCCTCAAAACGGCCGCAGAAGGCGAACTGTCGGGTATTCTGGGCTATTGCGACCTTCCGTTGGTCTCAACGGATTTCAACGGCAATAAACTCTCCTCCATCGTAGATGCCCAGACCACCTATGTGGTCGATCAAATGGTCAAAGTCCTCTCCTGGTATGATAACGAAGCCGGTTATTCAAACCGCATGGTGGACCTTGCGGCCATGGTGGGAAGCAACCTATAAAAGCGACCAGATGCCCGGAGCGGCAAAGGCGTGCGCATATCCCCTTTGCCGCTCCGCCATTGAGACCCACACTGTAAACTGGAGGAGACTACATCATGACTGTTCGTCGCCCGCTGATCGCAGGCAATTGGAAGATGCACAAAACCGGCGAAGAGGCCGTCGACTTCGTCAATGCGCTTAAAGATACGGTTGCCAATGTTTCTGATGTGGATATCATGATTGCACCGTCCTTTGCAGCTTTGACCCAACTTTCCAATATCTCGAAGGGAACCAACATCGGGCTGGGCGCACAAAATATGCACTGGGAGGCCCAGGGCGCCTATACCGGAGAGATCTCAACATCCATGCTCCAGTCCGCAGGATGCCGGTATGTGATTATCGGACATTCCGAAAGACGCCAGTACTTTGGTGAGACCGATCAAGATATCAACCGCAAAATTGATGTGGCCTCCAAAGCAGGCCTCATCCCCGTATTTTGCATCGGGGAGACAGAATCCCAGCGTGACGCCGGAGAGACCTTTAATATCCTTGACAAACAGATCAAAAACGGTTTAGAAGGCTTGTTTTCGGAAAATCTAAAATCCTTGGTCGTGGCATACGAACCGGTGTGGGCCATCGGCACCGGCAAAACCGCCACAAAAGAGCAAGCCCAGGAAGTGCACGCATTTGTAAGAGAGTGGTTTTCCAAACAGTATGATCCGGAATTTGCCCAAGGATTGCGAATTTTGTACGGTGGAAGCGTCAAGCCATCAAATGTGAAAGAGCTGATGGCCATGGAGGATATCGACGGCGCCTTGGTCGGAGGCGCAAGTCTCGATCCCGACTCTTTTAGCCAATTAGTTAATTTTAAACAATAATTTGGATTGATTATGTCACTTTTCCTTATCGTCATTCATATCGCCGTCTGCATCGCCTTGATCATGACCGTATTGCTGCAAACCGGCAAAGGCGCAGACATGGGAGCCGCATTTGGTGGGGGATCCAGCAACACCCTGTTCGGTGCCACCGGCGCCTCAAGCTTCCTCAGCAAGATGACCACAGCGGTCGCCGTCGTCTTCATGCTCACCTCGTTGATCCTGGCTTACATGGCCACCAACCGGACAAGCACCTCCATACTGTCCGACCAGCCGGTGGTACAGGAGACCCAACAAGGCGAAACCGCCCCACCGGCAGGAACGGGCACTGAAGCAGCACCACCGGCCGCAGAAACAACCGCCCCGGCAAGCGAAGCCCAGCCCCAGCAGGAGGAGCCCAAAAAGACCGACCAATAATTAGCTTATATGTGCCGAAGTGGTGGAACTTGGTAGACACGCTATCTTGAGGGGGTAGTGCCTTACAGGTGTGCGGGTTCAAATCCCGCCTTCGGCACCATTCTTTAGATATAAAAACAGGGCTTTGGAATATTCCAAAGCCCTGTTTTTGTTGGCCGGGTGTTAGCCGGAAATTTAAACTGCGCGGCATAGATGTTTTACCCAATATGATGACTGTTTTGCTAATTCATCGATTGCCATTCATGTGTTTCATTTGATAACGCCTTGAACCTTTCGCACACATTGAGCCCCCATCTTAATGTGCTAATTCTAAATTGTATTGACAATTAGCAATGGTTTTCATATGAACATTGCATGATACCAAGAAATGCTGAAGACACTTTAATTGAACTGGCAAAAGGTTATCCGGCCATCGCCATCACCGGCCCGAGACAGTCTGGTAAAACAACGCTGGCAAGACATGTCTTCAATGATAAACCATATGTTTCTCTCGAGAACCCTGATCTGCAAGAGATGTCTCAAATCGATCCACGCGGTTTTCTTGAAAGATACAAGGATGGCGCCTTATTTGATGAGGTTCAAAAATCACCACAACTAATATCCTACCTTCAGCAAATCATAGATGAAAGTAAAACCCCGGGACAGTTTATTTTAACTGGGTCACAGCAGTTCGGATTGGTGTCGAAAATTACACAATCACTCGCCGGCAGATTGGGTCTTGTTCAGCTATTGCCATTTGCCTATGGTGAGTTGTACTCCCAGGAGGAAGATAAAGCAAATTCGATAGAATTGGATCATGTCCTTTTTTCAGGGTTATATCCACCGGTGCATGATAGGCGGCTGGCTCCCCATTTATGGTATGGAAATTATGTCCAGACCTATATCGAACGCGATGTCCGACAGATGATCAATGTGCGGGATCTGAGCTCATTCCGGCGTTTCCTGAGACTGTGTGCTGGAAGAACCGGCCAACTGCTCAATTTATCCAATCTTGCAGAAGATTGTGGTATATCCCATAACACGGCTAAATCTTGGATATCCATCCTGGAGGCAAGCTATATTATTTTTTTACTTCAACCGCACCACACCAATTTCAACAAAAGGATCATAAAGACGCCTAAACTCTATTTTTACGATTCCGGACTGGTTACATGGCTCCTATCCATTCAGACGCAAGAACAATTAAACATACACTCCCTGAGAGGTGCAATCTTCGAATCTTTTATCATCAGTGAATTTTTTAAAGCGCAATTGAACAAGGGAATAAGCCCCAATTATTATTTTTGGAGAGATCGCAGCGGAAATGAAATTGACCTTCTCGCCGATCAAGGAATCAAACTCAGGCCATATGAAATAAAATCCGGTCAAACCATCAATCAAAACTATTTCAAAGGATTGAAAAAATGGATGGCCCTATCCGGGAACACCGGAGTTGATCCAACACTTATATATGGTGGCCATACGACTTACAGGCAGAAGGAGTTTCGAATTTTTTCATGGCATGATCACATGATGTACAAATAAAAAAAAGATTGCCTTGGATTTTGCTTGTTTTGTCCCTATCCACATCACCTCTATTCATTATTTGATATCCAAAGGATAATAATTTAGCTTACTGATATAAACAATAAAATGAACGATGATTTTACCCTGACACCTGCCGGTCGCCGGCGTTTGCAGGGGGATCTGACGATAACGGGGCAGATGAGATTAGATGAATCACTGCGTTATATAGATACAAGAATGTGGAGGGGAGTAAATTTTAATAATTGAATCAATTCAATGGATATGTTAACAGAGCAAGCATCTTGACCGGAAGCGTCTCATGCTCCGGCAAATTGTTTTCAGAAGCTTCATTTTTGAACAACCGATCTTAGCACTACAGCACGATTACAATTAAAATGCAGGGAACGAACGGCGCACAGCCATGTCCGGTCGGTATCGCTCCACAACATTGGGGAGCGTTTGAACAATCGTACATTTTCATTGCGGCCGTCATTTGACTTGAACCCAAGATCTTCTCCATCCAAAGCAAAGGAGACAATCCATGGCATTCGATGCATTTATCAAGTTCGATGGAATCGAAGGCGAGAGCACCGACAGCAGGCACAGTGGCTGGATCGAGATTCTTAACTATGACGTTGATGTCAGCCAAACGGTCTCCGGAACAGCCAGCAGTGTCGGCGGGGCCAGTGCCGAACGCGCTGATTTTTCCGAATTCTGCTTTACCAAATTCTTGGACAAAGCGTCCCCCAAGCTGGCTATGGCCTGCGCCAACGGCACCCACATCGACAATATCGTTGTGGAGCTTTGCCGTGCCGGCGGCGACAAGGTCCGCTTCATGCAGTACAAGTTTACCAACTGCATGATCAGCTCGTTCACCACATCGGGCGACAACGATCTCCCCGAAGATGAGCTCGCCTTTATCTACGGCAAGGTCCAATGGTGCTACACCCAGCAAAAACGCGCCGGCGGCTGGGGTGCCGGCAACGTGGCCGCCGGCTGGAGCCTTGAAAGAAACTGTAAAAATTAAAACAACTTTCGATGCTAATCCGAAAAGGAGGATGCCAATGCGTAAAACAGCAAGAAGGGGTGACAGCTTATGGAGTTTGGCCAACCGCTATCTGGGCAGCGGCACCAGATATCAAGAAATCGTTGATGCTCATAACAAAGAGGCCGCGCGCTTTGGCCAGCATAGTCCATTTATACCCATAACAGATCCCAACCTGATCTATGTGGGCCAGACAATCATTATTCCATCACGTACCAAAAGGCCACAGCATGGAAACGGCAAAAAGCAAGAGGCCAATCAAACGGCTGAAGGCCTGCGAGCTAAAGTAGAGTTTGAGACTGCAAACGACAGCAAGACCTGGCATTATAAGACCGCAACGCCCAATTATACCATCGAGGCCAGCATGACTGCCAAGATCGGTATTGAAAATCTTTCAAGGGATCGCTACCAATACAACTTTGATCTGGTTCTCAGCAAAAATAAAATCGAGATCGATCAAAAGCTGAGCGATTTCCACAGCAAGGCGTTTAAGGATTTGACTGATGGCGTCAAAATGACCTATGAATCGGGCCAGGTCACCATTAAGGCACCGATTGCCACACACGCAAACGTAGGACCATACACTTTTGATGTCCGTGCCGATGCACCCAATCATTTTGCAGGCTCCGTTAAATTCGAGCCCCTAAAAGGTATCGTTGAAAACAAAGAGCGTAAGTTCGCATATACGGCCGATGTCGAATTTAAAATTGCTGTTACTGTACATCCGACACCAAAGATGGCGCCAGAGCCTATAGAGATTCCATCCAAGCAAAAAGCGCCATTTAAAGCGAAAACAAAAAATCAAATTGACTGGGCTCAGGTAGCCAAAAATACAGAAGATTTTTTAGTCAAGCTAACAATTTCCGTGCTTGGAACTTTGGCATTTCAAGCGCGAATGGCAGCTGCAATGGGGACAACCACATCGACCATACCGATGATTCATCGAATAGATTTGAACGATCCAAGGCTTGGATCACAGAATCCTGGCGTGCTATGAACCGAAATTTAATTATATTGCTTATCGTTTGCCTGTTTCTCTTAGCAGCTGTACAGTCGTTTTTGATCTACCACAACAAAACTTACTCCAAGGCTGAGATCGCAAAGCTGTTTGAGTCGGTTAGTGCCAAGTACGGAATCGATATCGTTTACGAGATCGATGAAAATTTCCTATCATCGCTTGTCAATCCCGGTATCCCAGCCGGTCCGTCACGGAATGCGAAAGTCAAACCTATCCGACATCGTATTTTGTCACGCTATCCGGGTATTTTGCTTAAAGCTTTCAATAGGTACCCGATTAAAGTTATACAAAATTATCTCAGTGCGGTCCACTTTGCAAAAGAAATTGAGGACAATGGGTTTCAGTGCGCAGGATCCTATGATCCATTCAAGCGGGTCGTCTATTTGGTTGACGACGGAGAGAATAGTGAGAAGCAGTCCATGCACACCTTCCACCATGAGTTCAGTTCTTTATTGTTAAAGCGGCACACATTGCTTCTCAATCCTTGGTTTGATCAAAATCCAGAAGGATTCGAATATTTATATAAACTAAAGCGTAGTGAAATGCTGGAAACGTATAATTCAAGTTCATTGATTGGAACTGAGATTGACAATGAAAAAGGTTTTTTGAATACATACGCTCAAACAAATTTTGAAAATGATTTCAACGAATATTCCGCAATGATTTTCACCTATCCCGAAAAGTTCAAAAAAATCATGAGCCAATACCCCCGCGTGCGAGGCAAGTTCCAAGTATGGCTCGAGTTTTATCAAAAAATCGATCCGATATTTACGGAAGAGTATCTGTTGGGTAATAGTTGAATCCTAATCCCGGTAGGTTTCTGTTCAAATACCCCCGCTGGTCCTATTGGGAGGAACTTTCAGCGGTGCGGATTTCAGCCTGGCGCTTGTTCCAGTATCGTATACCAATTGGCAGAAGGATTCCGTAGGGAATCCACAGAAAGAAACGGTAAGGCGCTGGTAAAGAGAGCAACAGGGTCAAGAATATCATCACGGCGATCCAGGCAACGATCGAAGCCCTGATTGTGAACTTACGTTCAAGCGGTCCATTGGTGTTTTTAATGCTGCAATAGGTGCCAAATGCACCACCTGCAAA
>CAJIBC010000334.1_pt1 | contig 9711 bp, 8 predicted proteins | sample 9199231 | NCBI WGS metagenome assembly CAJIBC01 (sample SAMEA7708282, study PRJEB35096) | sediment metagenome | biome: marine neritic benthic zone biome [ENVO:01000025]; feature: sediment [ENVO:00002007]; material: shallow marine sediment [ENVO:03000034] sea grass bed [ENVO_01000059] ...
GGTATTCGGATGGACCCAGGGGGAATGTAAAGACCGGCTGATAGATGTTTTCATCCCCGACCCGGACCGCCATGAAATATCCGGTCTGGTTGAGACGCTCTTGTCCGAAAAAACAGTGCCAGCTATCGAATCCCGCCATCTGACAAAAGAAAATCACCAACTCTCAGTGGAGATTGCCGGCGGCGTTTATGGTGACGCAAGCGGTGAACCGGCGGGCTATATTTTGAATATTCGCGACATCAGCGAGCGGAAGCGGCTGCAAAGACAGATACGGCAGGCCCAGCGCCTGGAGTCGTTGGAACGTCTCGCTGGTGGGATTGCCCACAATTTCAATAACCTGCTGATGGGCATTCAGGGCAGCGCTGAACTCATCGGGATGGATTGCGATTCTGTGGGCCGATCCCACCCAAGCCTGCTGAACATTACGCAATGCGTCAATAGTGGGGCCGAGTTGACCCGCCGGCTTCTGGGGATGGCCAGAGGCGGCAAATACGATCCGGAACCGCTGGATGTCAACGAGAACATCCGCAATTGCCTGGAGGAATTCAGCCGCAACACATCTGAAATTCAAATTAATTGGAATTTGGAAAAGAGGGTTTGGGAAATCGAGGCGGATCGGGTTCAAATTCACATGGTACTCTCCAGCTTGTTCGAAAATGCCAGACATGCGATGCCCCAGGGAGGGTGTTTGTTTGTCAGCAGCGAAAACGTCACGTTGCAGGATGAGGCGACCCCTCACAACCTACAGCCGGGACGGTTTGTAAAAATAAGCGTTTCCGATAGCGGCTGCGCCCTTGACAGCAATACCCAGGAACACATTTTTGATCCTTTTTATGCCACTTTGTCGACGACCACCGGCGATGGTCTGGGCCTCGCCGCGGCTTACGGAATCACGCGCAATCACGGCGGTGTGATCACCATCGAAAGCGTCCAGGAAAAAGGGACGACGTTTCACATCTATCTTCCCGCCGTCGCCGCTGAATATCCGCTTCCGGATGAAAAGGCGGCCCCGAGGAAGCGAACGTCGCAGACCGTGCTCCTGGTCGATGACGAGAAAATTGTCGCCCAGTTGGGGGCGGCCATGCTGGAAAAGATGGGATATGAGGTGCTGGTGGCCTACGATGCGGAAGAAGCTTTGGGCGTTTTTCTCGAGAATCGGGAAAAGGTGGGGATGGTTCTTCTGGACATGATCATACCCGGCATGTGCGGAGAGGAGGCATTCAACAAATTTAAAGCAATCGATCCCCATGTTAAAATTCTTCTGTGCAGCGGTTACAGCCTTCATGGAGAGGCTTCGCGCATCATGGAGCAAGGGTGCGACGGTTTCATCCAAAAGCCTTTCTCTTCCAAGGAGCTGTCAACCAAGATCCGCGAAGTCATTGGCGATGGCTGAGAGGGCAAGTGGTGTTCATGGACGGAATTGCATCGAAACATGCGTACATTTAAATCGGTCCTGATAGATCAATGACATGCCGGTGGTTGCCCGCCGGTGGCTTTGTTTAGCCTGTCAAGATATCGCTGCCAGAAACCTTTTTTCTTTTTTGTAGTGTACTTTTTCGGGTTTGCTTCAAATATCGCCTTGCACCCTTGGGCACAAAAAAAGATTTCAACGCCGTTGTGGCAGTATTTCGCAGGTGCCGTGGCAGGATCCACCACCATTTGGCATACCGGATCGATGAATTGATCTTTTTTTAAATGCAGAACCATAATACACCTCTCATTAACCTTGGTACGATCTCTATTGGAGATCCTGTCTCATGTTTTCATATTCGATTTTGCTAATTTCACCACTGGCGTACCGCTGCTTTAAAATTTTCAAAGCATCTGAGTCGGCCAATGGTTGACCACCATTTTGGTCCGAAAAACTGTGGCGCGTCATCAAACCCGATGCCAGTAGAATAGCGGCCGTTAGCAGGACAACCCAAAAAAGAATCATGATAATGCCCATACCACCACCTCCCATCATCATATGGTGCGGCATGATCCAGTCACCGTCGCCATAACCGAAATAGTTATGGGTAAAAAGAACCCACTAATTAAAAAACGCTTTCTATGTGTGCTTTATTTATTAAACGCCATAGCTTTTCAGCTTGTTGTGCAGTGTTTTGCGGGTGATACCTAGCCTTCGCGCTGTCTCACTCTTGTTTCCTCCAGTGGCATTTAAGGTCGCCATTATGGCCTCTTTTTCAATTTCCTCCAATGAACGATGGCCGTCCGTTGCCAAAGGCCTTGTGATCCTTAAGGCTTGTTGGTCCGGGTAGCTTTGCACAATATTCAACGGCAGCTGGTTTTCCGTGATATGATCAGCGGTCATCAGAACCACTGCACGTTCGATGGCGTTTTCCAACTCCCTGACATTACCCGGCCAATGATATTTGAGGAGCATATCCATGGCCATGGGGGCGAATCCCTTGGCGGATTTGCGATTTTTCTCGGCGTATTTCTCCAGAAAATGTTGGGCCAACAAAGGGATGTCATCCTGGCGTTCTTTTAATTGCGGTATGTTCATGGGCATTACATTAAGCCGATAGAAAAGGTCTTCACGGAACCGGCCTGCGGCGACCTCGGCTTCCAGGTCGCGGTTGGTGGCGGCCACGATTCTGACATCCACCTTCAGTATCTCCTCACCACCCACGCGTTGAATTTCTCTTTCTTGCAGAACACGCAGCAGCTTGGCCTGCATGGTGGCCGAGGTCTCTCCGATCTCATCTAAAAATATGGTTCCGTGATTGGCTTGCATAAATCGGCCTTCGCGACGTTTGTCCGCCCCTGTAAACGAACCTTTTTCGTGCCCGAACAACTCGGACTCGAGAAGCGTTTCGGTGATGGCTGCACAGTTCACAATCACCAGCGGTTGATCTTTTCGGGGGCTGTTAAAGTGCAAAGAGCGCGCAATCAGCTCTTTGCCAGTGCCGCTGGGTCCGGTGATCAGCACTGTGGCTTCTGAGGGTGCCACCATGGCCAGCATGGCCATTAATTCTTTCATCTCCGGGCTTTTTCCGATGATGTTGCTGATTTCAAAATCGCTACTCAGCTGCATTTTGAGAAGCTTGTTTTCCTCCCTAAGTCCAGCGTGTTCGCAGGCCCTTTCAATGGTCAGCTTCAACACCTCAAAATCCAGTGGTTTGATCAGATAATCATATGCTCCGGCTTTTAAGGCATCCACAGCCGAGTCTACGGATGAATAGGCCGTCATGATGATAACAGGGATGGAGGGGTTATAGTCCTTGATTTTTTCCAGCGCCTCGATGCCGCTCATCTTGGCCATGCGGACATCCATCAGGACGAGATCTACATGTTCAGACTTCACTTGCACCACAGCGACTTCACCGTCATCACCCGTCGCAATGTCGTAACCCCAGCTGCGGACAATGGTTTTTAAGGTCGTCAGGTGGCCCGGATCGTCGTCTACGATGAGTATCTTGGTTTGCCTTTCTAGGTTCATGGCTATTCCTCTTGTGGCTTTTTGGAATGACATGGGATTTGCAGTGTAAAGGTGCTGCCCTTGCCGGGATCACTTTCCACTTTGATGCGCGCATGGTGTGCATCCACTATTTTATGAACGATGGCCAGACCCAATCCTGTTCCTTTTCCTTTGGTTGTATAGTAGGGATTGAATATTTTGCTCAGATCGTCCGCCGCAATGCCGCATCCGGTATCCTCTACACGAATAAGGAGATGGCTTTGTGCATCCACTGTGCAATTCAAAGAGATCGTCCCGCCATGCGGCATGGCTTGAATTGCGTTAAGATAAAGGTTTAATAGACATTGTGCCAGCCGGTCCGGATCCACAAGCACGGGGCAGATGTTTTCATCAATATCTACATTTACCTTAATGCCTCGATTGATTGTATCTTGCTGGATGAGTTGGAGGGAGCGGGTGAGCAGTGGTGCCAAATCGGTGGGTTGACGCTTTAAATCGGTGGGCTTGGAAAAATCCAACAACTCGGTTATCACCCGATTCAGCCTGTCGACTTCATTGACCATCACACCGGCAGCCTCTTTGGCCTCGCTGCCATCTTTAAACTGTTCTCCGAAAAAGGTCGCCAGACCTTTGATGGAGCTTAAGGGATTACGGATTTCATGGGCCACACCAGCGGCCAATCCCCCAATGGCCGCCAGTTTTTCCTGCCTCCTGATCTCATCTTGCAACCGATGGACTTCCCCAAGATCCCTCAATATAAGAATATGCCCAACCAATTCTCCAATGGCATTAATGATACGGGTTGCGCTGACACTCAGCGGTACAACCCTTCCACTGGAAAAGGTACACTCCATCTCCTTTTCGGTGATGGCTCTGCCGTCTTGCAGTACCTTTTTCAGGCCGCACAATTGGGCCGGCAATAACGCCTCGGGCGATTTGTTTGCAGCTGCGGCAGCACTCAATCCGGTAATGCGTTCTGCGGTATCATTGAAAAAGGTTATTTTCCCTTCCCGGTCGGTTGCAATCAGCCCAACCGGCAGGTGCGACACAACCTCGTCGGCGAAGGCACTGGTGTCTTGAAGGGTTCTTTTTGCAGCATGATAGCTGTTCATCCAGAAAAGTGACACAAAGCCGCCGAAGCCCAGCAAGAGAAGAATCACCGACATCACTATGGTGTTTCGAATATCCTCCTTAATGGCCTGCTCAAAAGAGGTAACGTCCAATCCGGCGACGATGAGTAACTGTTGGCGTTTTTGAGGCATAAACCAATCATCCTGTGAAACCGGCGGCTTTGCATGCCAAGGCATCCTACCCTGCATGCGGCCGCCTCCGCGTCCCGGGCCTCTGAGCAGTGGTCTGAAATGGCGATGAACTTCAAATACCCGGCCGCTATCGCCGAGGTTGACCAATTCCCAGTTTTCCTGCAGGTCGGGTCCTAGATGGACGACTCTCTGACCATCGGAACGAAAAGGTGTGTTGACTTTGGAGGAATCGCTATGGGCGACCACCGTGCCCTTATCGTCCACGACGGCCATATATTTCACATCCGGCAACCTGCCGGTCTCTTCCAGCAGCCGTTGTATTTGTTGCCCTCCCCACATCATACCCATCATGCCGGTCCTGGCCCCGGCTTCCACCGCTCGAATCAGCGCTGCACCCTTGGCTCTGAGTATTTTCGTCATCGAGTGTTTTTCACGATTGGTGTTCTGGACGGCAAGCACAATCACCACAACCAATAGAATGAATGTTGACCCCAAAATGATCCATGGAGATGTTTGCATGCCGGCTCTGAGATTTTTTTGCTTTTGTTGCCCCATAGGTGATCCTAAGTGCTAAAAAATAGTTAAGGGTCCATAACAGGCTAAATTAAGCAGAGTTGTATATTTTGTAAACACCAAATGATGTGGTGGGTAAATTTTATACGCTATACATAAGGGGATCTGCCACGATTTGCAGGGCACGAAAGGTGCTGCCATAACATCGGAACCACTCGATTCGTTCCGGTTCCTTCAAATCGATATAGAGCATTTGCTTAAATAAGTGCCGTGCAGTTTTAAGAGCAGTAGCATGGCAGTCAACGCTTGGTATTAGGCCCAACAGAGTAAGGTCGATTGGAAAATTGGAGTAAGGGTACCACGAACATGCTGTATTAATAATAGTATTGACACTCCAGCAACGGTTAGGCATACATGGGGGCATAAAAAGCAAATTCTATCTTTTCTTTTTACCGTCTCACTGCTGAAAAATGGGAATTCCAACGCTTCAAGTTCAAAAGGAGTACTAGCTGATGATGAAAACTAAAATTGAGTGGAAAAAGAATGGTCTACAATGGTCCGGACGCTGTTGGATTGTATGTTTGTCTCTCTGTTTCTTCTGCATTGCACTCTTTGGATGTGGCGGTGGTGGCACAGGTGGGGTTTCAGGTCAGAGCAGCACCAATAATTATAGTGTCAATTTCTCTTACATCCAATACCGCAATATAGAATCCAACCCTTCCCCCCTATATGTAGGCTTGGTAGCTATCACCGATAATGGCGGCCCCATTGTGGATACAGATGTGGTGGATGTTGAAATTTGGAATTCTTCCGGTAGCATGGTCACTCCCGATTCGGACGGCTTCTTTAACACCCAGGCCCTGATATATGATTGCAGAGCAGGAGCCTGCAGCCCGGCGCAGCAAGTGGATAACACGGGCGTAGTAGTCAGATTCAGCAGCCTGCCGGCTGATACTTACACAGTGGACGTCGAGATGGACAATGGGCATATAGTGACCGTTGACCGGGATGTTCCGGCTCCGATGGTTATACCTTTTGTATCCAGCGCAACAATGAACAGCTTATATAATATCTCGGGCGACCTTGAGCTTTCCTGGACCAATCCCACGGGTCAGGTCAACTGGGGTGAAGTGGACGAGTTGCGTATCGTGCTCGTTGATGATGTCGGAAATGAGGTCCTCTTTGTCAAACTGGAACCCACTGAGGAATCTTTTACCATTCCGGCAGCGCTTGTTGCCCAGGCAGCAACCATATCAGGTGGCTCCGCAGTAAATAGATGGCGAATCCGGACCCGTGCTCGAGATTCCAACAACCATACCTTTGCCGGAGGCTTTTCAGCGCCCCTAAATCTCCCATAGCCCGTAGGTTGTGCTGAAATCGTGAAGCCCAACGTTTGAGGCTTTATTCCAACAGCAGTTCCGGCGCAGTGCGATCTGGTAACCTGCACCTTGAGTTACATCTGCATGATATGAAAGTGATTGTAGTGTTGCCGCAGTTCCATAAACGTCCAGGGACCACCACAATCTTCGGGCGGACAGGCTTGCCGGCCATCAATACATACAGGATAACGCCGATGGGGCTCCGGCGCCAGGGTGACTTCGACACGGACTTGGTGTTGCCAGCCGTCTGTGAAATCATACTCGCAAATAAAGCATCCATGTTTTACGCTCTCGAATTGCAGGCGTTCTGCATCAAAATTGTTCTGATCGTTAATAATGTGGTATATCTCATATGGTTTCGTTGCCGCCATGGGCGTTCAACATGGATGTTGCCCAGGTGGAAATATCGAATTCTAAAAGACCAGCGCAGCAAGGTTGATACCGAGTATATGATAGAACGTGCGTTGGATGTGCTTAAAATTTAAACTGTATGCCGAATGCAAATGAGATCATTATCAGCAAAAACCGCCCAGCATTTATTTGAGGCCATGTATGTCCATCACCCCCATGCTGCATTCGTTGCAGACCGCAAGGGTAACATTGTTGCCGTTAATGACGCCTTTAAAACCTTATTCGGTTATTCAAAAGCGGAATCAATAGGCCTGAAAGCCAGCGACTTGGTGGCAAACAGTGGCTGGAGATTCCCTGACACAGGCCCCCCAAGTTCCGGTCAACAAAAGAGTAAAAAATTTAAGATAGAAAAAAAATTGCGTCGAAAATATGGTCAGTGTTTTTTGGGGGAGTTAAACGGGACGGTGATTTTTGATGACCAAAACAACCTAGAAGCCACCATCACCATTATATTCGATGTTTCGATCATCAAAAAGATCCAAAATGCCGTCCAAGAACAGGATAAATTTATAACAGCGATCTATAACAATGCTGCCCAAGCCATTTCATCAACCGATGAAGATGGCCGCTTTATTGAGATTAATCCAGCCTTTATGACCATGTTTGGTTATACCCGTGAAGAAGTCCTCAAATTAACCTACTTGGATATCACGCATCCGGCGTATCATCAGAAATCTAAAGAAAAAGCCGCAGCGCTTTTGAGGAATGAAATTGACGCCTATAGACTGGAAAAGAAATATCTAAGAAAAGACGGTAGTACTTTTTGGGGAGATGTATCGGTTACGGGCACTCAAAAACCCAACGGAAAGGTCCTGTCCGTGGGGATAATCGTCGATATTTCCGAAAGAAAGAAGGCGGAAGCAGCTTTGCGGCTACACCACGATGAGCTGGAGAATCGTGTAAAAAAAAGAACTGCGGAATTGGCGGCATCCCATAAAAAATTAATAAATGAAATCGCTTACCGCGCCCGTGTCCAAGAAGGATTAAAGGAAAGTGAACATCGACTGCGAACCATTTTTGAAACCACTACGGTGAGTGTGTTCATCAAAGATCGCAATTTGAAGTACACCATGGCCAATCCGTGCATGGCAAACCTTTTTGATAAGTCACCGGATGAGCTTGTAGGGCTTACCGATAAAGATCTATATACAGAAGATGAGAGCCGTCATTTGAGACAGGTGGATAATCGCGTCCTGGCCGGTGAAACCATTGAAGAAGTGCATTCCCGCATGATTAACGGTTCCCTTATCACTTTTTCCGACAACCGAACACCCATGCGGGATGCTTCCGGGAATATCATTGGTGTGTGTGGTATCTCACGTGATATTACAGAAAGACACAATACCAACAGCGTGCGGGACAGTACTGATTACGAATTTCAATCGGCGGCTATGCACGATACGCTTGTGCAAGCCAGAACAGTGGCCCGCACAAACACCATTGTTTTGCTAACCGGCGAAAGCGGTGTCGGGAAAGATCATTTGGCCCGGTATATTCACATGCAGTCGCCTTACTCGGCTGGGCCCTATTTTTCAATTAATTGTGGCGCTATCCCATCCGAATTGGCAGAGTCGGAGCTTTTTGGCCATGAGCGAGGCGCTTTCTCGGGGGCCTCTCGAAAAAAAAGAGGGATATTCGAACTGGCAGAGGGGGGAACCGTATTGATGAACGAAATCGGTGAACTCCCTCTATTACTGCAGGTCAAATTGCTCACTTTCTTTGATACTTTCGCCTTCACGCGGGTCGGCGGCGAAAAAAAGATCGCCGTCAATGCCAGAATACTGGCTGCCACCAACCGAAACCTTGGATCGGAGGTTGCCAGCGGCCGTTTTCGCAAAGACCTGTTTTACCGTTTAAATATCATGCCCATAGAGGTGCCGCCATTGCGTGAGCGCATTGAAGATATTCCTGTGATTGCAAGAAAAATCACAACACAATTGGCCAAGGAGTTTCAACTGCCTTACGAGCCGAAGATTCGGGCATCAACATTAAAGGAATTGATCCGCTACCCTTGGCCGGGCAATGTACGGGAGCTGAAAAATGCCATCGAACGGGCAATAATCCTATCGAGGGGGCAAAAACTGAATTTTGATTTTCTGACCCGGGAGTGTGCCGATGCGTCGGTTGACGCCAGGGCAATCGCCTTTCCTCCGGTGCCCTCCCTGCCCGAAGTTGTCTTGGAATTAAAGCACCAATTTGTACGCCATGCGCTTGCGCAAACAAGTGGCGTTAAATCCGAGGCCGCAGAATTACTCGGCATTTCGCGTTTTGCGTTGCTTAGACTGTTGAAGGGCCTTCCACCGGATGTTACAAAACCGCACGCCAAATAATCTGTATGTGCGATACCGCACATACATCGAGCAGAGCTGCATATAGGGCGACGGCTGATGAAATCCTGCCTTCCAGCGTGCGAAACCGCACGGTTTCAGTTGTGGCTAATCTCGCTTTCCGTCAATCCCACATCCATTTCTTCTCATAACTATTTGTAAACTTTATAATATTAAAAAATAAACATCTGCTTAGGTTTTTCGGCATACCCCTTGCTGTTTATCTCAATGGTTTCCCGTATGAAGGAAATGAAACTTGATTCAGAGCTCGGAAAATTCTAAAAGTGAAGAGAGTATGTCGGGCGGGTTTCCGGTTGTGTTCAGATTTATGACCTTTGGGTCACATGTAAATTAGAGGAGGTTCGACGATGATCATTATCGGAGAAAAAATCAAC